>Ga0182738_1001134_pt1 | contig 34075 bp, 21 predicted proteins | sample eDN5th30CBELigMG_FD_128876 | JGI IMG/M metagenome (GOLD analysis project Ga0182738, IMG submission 128876) | Enriched Miracle-Growth compost microbial communities from Emeryville, California, USA - eDNA 5th pass 30_C BE-Lig MG (version 2)... ...
ACACAGAAACAAGCGAAGGTCTGCATGGAGAAGGAAAAAATTGATGGCGAAACAGCAAATAAAAAAAAATGAGAGAGGGGAGGGGGGGGGGTGGGGGTAAGCATCAGTGATTCTCCTTGTTAAACGAAAACAAAAAACAATGAGGCATTTCGCCTGTTAACAGCTGGAGTTCGACACTTCTATAAAAACTTACACCGTGGACAAAGTGCTGCCAGGCAGCTTGTCCTATCTTTGTGTCTCGATTGTCACCGCCATGATGACGGGAGCTGAAGGGCTTTGATTACCTTTTATAAACTCGATTGAATCGATGGATGTTTGCCGTAACGGCTGAATGGAGAGGAAGCGAATCTGTTGCCCCCTCAGTTTAAAGGCCAATTGTGACTGAGGGACATCGATCACACGGATATAATCTGCGAAGTGTTGCCCGTCAATCAGTGCATGGTCTTCCGTCTGACTATCAGCATAATGCAGTCGTACTGTCAATGCCACTCCATTTTCTCCAGGTGCCGTCGCTCCCCAGCCGCTCACACCGCTGAGCAGATGGATCGCCTTAGCGGGCGTGTGACAGGGGAGCAAAACCTTTTTAGGCATGTGCGGCGGGAGACTTCCCAATGGGCTATAAAGCATGATTGCGTTGAGGACACGGGTCCCTTGCGGATCGGTCAGGATAAACGGAACGTCCGAGAACGTTTTGGGCTGCCAATTTTCAAAAATCAATCGTTCAACGTCCGCATCTTCGCGATAGAACATCCCTTTTGTTGTGACAACGGTGGCATAGCGATCGAGTGGAATGGGCAGATAAGGGCCCTTGTCTGTCAGAAATTCCAGCAGATCGACGAGGTCCTCATCCGAGAGTTGCTTTTCGAAACCTTCGGGCATCAGCGAAGTTTTCGCAGTGATCAGTTCTTCGATTTCCTGACGAGGAATCGGATGGCGTTTTGCTTCTACATCGATCAGCTCGACCGAGGTTTTGGATTCATTCGCCAGCATGCCGGTCAGGATTCGGCCATCGACCGTAAGCAACGTATAGCTACGAAAATTACCTTCTACGCTCCGACTTGGATCCAGCAGATGCACGAGCAGTTCCTGCTTGGGATGAACTGCCATCCCGGTGAGATCCGGGCCGATTTTTTCACCCTCCCCACGATGCCGGTGGCACTTCATGCAGTGTTTCTTGAACAATGCTTTGCCCAGTTCAACGTCGCCGGTCTTTTCTGTCAGCGGCATTTTTTCGAGAACGACTTTCTGCCGATCAGGATTCGGCAATCCACCACCGGCACTCATCAGTTTTTTCGCCCGGGTCTGCAACTCGGCATTGGGATGATTGCTGAGTGCCTGGCGCTGCTCAAGACTCAAGTCAAAGAGGCGAAGTTTGCCGACTTCAATTGCAGTTAGAAGTTCCCCGGTGCTCTGCGGTCGCGAAAGCAGAACACGGATCAGCGCTGTCTGCTGCGCCGGGGTCGCCGCTGTCGTTTTCGCGATCAACTTCGAAGCAAAGTCTGGAGATGTGCTATCTGCTAAGGCGTCCAATATTCCGGTGGCCAGATCTGGAACAGTCTGCGGAGAAATCAACTGCAGCAGCCGGTCGGCAGTCTCTTCATCTTCCGGTCGAAATTGTACTAATTGTTGAGCTGCGGAAATCCGCTCAGGCAAGCTCACCTGATCACTTTCGACCACATCAAAGAGCGCGGACACCACCGATTCCACTCGTTGTTGTAATGCTGTGCTCCCCCAGTGCGAAGCAAGTTTGACAAGTTGAATTCTATTTCTCGCAGGCGCCCGATCCAGTAATGGAATCAGGGCTGCATCCGTTTGGGGGCTCAATTGCACTGTGTAATCTTTCGGCCAGCCAGCGGACAGTCCATCCAGGATGGCTGCCAGGAACTGGGGATCAGCTTCCACAAGATGAGTGATGAACGCCTGCAGTCTTTCCGGGGATGGACGATTTCCAGCCAGGTGCTGACTGACGGTATGAGCAATTTTCAACACCGGGTCGGGCAACGGAACACTCGTACTGACACGATCGCTACCGGAAGGCTCTACAAGACCAATCAGGAAACCGCTGGCATGGACTGATGCTGCGCTGGTGAACGCATCCGGCAACCAGCGATCGGCCAGCATCCTGGGGTTTTGCACCAGCTTTGCCAGGCAGGCGCCTGCCTGCGTGCTCTCGGGCATATCTGCCAGGGCCAGAATTGCAGCCAGTTGAACCTGGGCATCTTGTTCTTCACCGGGATTGCTGGCGAGAATCAGCCGCGTGGACTCCGCACATGATGGAAGCACTTGAAATGCATTTCGACGAACTCCCGCCGAAGGATGATTCAGCGCACCGCTGGCAGCCTGAAAGGCCAGCCCTTCGGGGCGATTCAACACTCCGAGTCCCTGCAAGGTCCACAAGGCGTGAATGGCGCCGACATTCAGACCGATTGCATCGGTTGACGGGTCCTGCACAAGTTGGATCAGTTGGGGGACGACATCGAGATTGCCACGTTCAAGCAGCAGGCGCTGGGCGTTCAGCCGGCAGACCATGGAAGGGTGCGTTAAAGCAGCGACAACGTCCTCCACCCGGTGGACATCAAGTTTCACACCCGTGGAAACTTCCGGCCGGGCTGCTGTATTCACCACTCGGTAAATACGGCCATGTTTTTTATCGCGAAGGTCCGATTCATAAGCTCGTCCCTGACCCGTCGTGAATCCTTCCGGTGTCGGATTATGTTGAACGATGTAGTTATACCAGTCGATCACCCAGACCTGACCGTCTGGACCAACCTCGGCCATAATGGGGGCGGACCATTCATCATCACTGGCCAGAAGATTGCAGGGACTGGAAGATTGATACGCAGCGCCGTCCCGCTGCAGCACGAACGTTCCGACCAGATGGCCGGTCGGTTCACAGACGAAAGCAGTTTTATTCCACCATTGCTGGGGATAGCTCCGGGCAGTATAGAGTGCGTGCCCCGCCCCCGCGGTGTATCCTCCATGGTTATCGACCTGCCGGATCTTATCAGTCACAGCCTGAAAGAGATGCGTATCGGCAATCGATCCGATTTGCGGCGGGGACCAGTATCCAACTCGTTCATAATAGCGGTTGGGGATTGGCATGAACACGCTGGGATTATGATTTGCCGTGGAGCCGAAAATCAGCCCTTCTTCACTGATCCCCAACCCCCAGGTATTATTGTCGGTCGATCGAACAAACTCTAATTCCGTCACTTCCGGCGGATCGGCAGTGTTCAGTTTGAAGCGAAAAAATCCCTGACGAAACGATTGCTGTTGTCGACCATTCACGACCGGAGAGGAGTTATTATAACCCTGCATTCCCCAGATCCAGTTATCAAGTCCATAGCGTAAATTACTGACACCGCCGTGAGTATCTCCCAGTGTCCAGTTTGAGATCAGCACAGTCCGCAGATCTGCCCGGCCGTCTCCATTGGTGTCTTTCAGGAATAGCGTTTGTGTTCCGTCGTGAACGATCACCCCTCCCCGGGCAAAGACAAGCGCCGTCGGGATACTGAGTTGATCAGCGAATAGTGTGAACTTGTCGGCCCGGCCATCTCCATCGGTGTCTTCGCAAATCCGGATACGATCATGGCCGGCTGGCGCGACCTGCAGCTCGTTTGGATAGTCAATCGTTTCACAAACCCACAGACGGCCACGTTCGTCCCAGTTCATGGCGATCGGCTTTCCCTCGAGATGCTCCTCGGAAACGAACAACTGTACTTCGAAGTTTGCGGGGGTTACAAAATGCCGCCGTGACTCTTCCGGTGTCAGCGGTTTCTGCATCATGTTACGGGGAGTCTCCTGCACTCCCCAGCGTTTTCCGGCAGTATAAATAGGAATCTTTTTGCCGACGTCAACGAACTCGAACGGTTTGAGGTCCTTGGAAATTGAAGTCATCTCGGGCACCGTGAACCGGCTCGCATCCTGATAGTCGCCGGCTGCCTGCGGATCTTTGCCGCAAGCCCAGCGAATGCCACGTTCGATCAGATTTTGAAAGCCGGGGTTGCCCCAGGTCCGCTCATCGTGTCCCCAGGCACTATAGAAGACGCGTCCCTGCCCATGCGTCCGGACCCAGGTCCAGGGTTCGCGGTGATTGCCACTTTCCTGCGGATGCCCCACGCGGTATTCGAGAACCATCCGGTTCTGCTCATTGTGCAAAGTATGGACGTAGGACTCGTCTATACTGCTGAATCCGCTAAACCCCTTCATGACTGGATGCTGTGGGGCCGCAATCTGCGTGTTGATCACTCCAAGTCCATGTGATTTAAACTGGGCTCCCATAAGCGCTACGACTTCAGGAGAATTTCGAAAACAAAAGCTCGCACAATGTAATGGAATGAATCCATGTCCCGTTGAGACATAGTCCAACAGCGACTTTGCGCCCGACTCACTAATATGATCGATATTTGCATAGAGAATCAGCCCGTCGAACTGATTCAAGACAGCTGGAGTTAATTTTTCGAGATCTTCCGTATAGGTAACGTCAATCCCTCGTTCCTGCAGTACCGGGGCAATTTGTTCAAACCGCCGGACCGGATGATGATGTCCACGATCACCCAGAAACAGAAGCCTCAGCTCCGCAGCAGAAGCGGCGCTGCTCCAGGCAACGGCCATCCAGGAGCATGCGATCAGAACCAGACAGCGAAGATTCAAGGGCTTTGACATCAGAACTCTCAGCAGGTGAACCGCAATCTGGCGGTGTTATGATGGAATCAAATTCATTCACGGAAAGTAGCATGTTTCAACAGGTCGATCCTCTCCACGGAGGATCAACCTGTCGGGAGACGACCATGATCGGGAGGCCGGGAGTTGGAAGAGGATGATGATTCTTCTCCCTGAAGTAACTGAAACATTACACAGGAAGTGGCGCCAACATATCAGAAAATCAATACGTATCATATCCGCCATCTTGGCCATGGCGATGAGAAGATGCGCAGAAAACTTGAGTTTTTTCACGAGAACGGGGATACTTTCTACAGCCGATCAGACCCGGAACGACTACAGGAAGTTTTGATGATCCATCGACATTCAGTAGCTTTGCTGATCGAAACCTCCAATAGCTATGCACGCGGCTTGCTGGAGGGAATTATCGATTACGTGCGGGCTCACGAACGATGGTCGATCTTTCTGCCGGAACGCCAGCGCGGGGCCGATGCACCCCGCTGGCTTTCAAGTTGGAAAGGAGATGGCATCATTGCCCGGATCGAGACGGATGCCATTGCCCGGGCGGTGAAACGGACCGGACTGCCTGTAGTCGACGTGAGTGCCGCTCGACAATTGAAAGAGATTCCGTGGGTCGAAACCGATGATACCGAGATCGCCAGCCTGGCTGCCCAGCATTTCCTTGAACGAGGGTTTCATCATCTGGCATTTTGCGGCGATGCCGGATTCAACTGGTCGAAATGGAGACAGAATCATTTCTCCCGGATCGTCAAAGATGCGGGACATGACTGTCATATTTATGTTTCTCAATCACAATTAAGTGGTCGATACTCCTGGAACCGCGAAAAGCAATCTCTCAAAGCGTGGCTGCAGCAACTTCCCCGGCCGGTCGGTATCTTTGCCTGCTACGACATCAAGGCGCAGCAACTGCTGGATGTCTGCCATGATATGGGGTTTGCCGTTCCGGAAGAGATTGCCGTACTGGGGGTGGATGATGATCGACTCTTGTGTGATCTTTCGAATCCGCCGCTTTCGAGCGTGATTCCAAACGTGCGCCGGACTGGATACGAGGCTGCCCGACTGTTGGACAGAATGATGTCCGGAGAAAATGTTCCTGCAGAAGCACATCTCATCAAACCAGTTGGTGTTCGCACACGCCAGTCCACCGACATTCTGGCCATCAACGATCACTTTGTGGCGGCAGCATTACAGTTTATTCGTCTGCATGCTTCGGCAGGCATGAACGTGAGCGACCTTTTGCGCGAGATTCCACTGTCTCGAAGAGCTCTGGAAAGCCGGTTCCGCGAAATCCTGGGGCGCACGCCGCATCAGGAAATTATTCGCCTGCGCATCGAACGAGTGAAACAACTGCTGCGTGAAACAGAGTTGTCGTTAGTTGAAATTGCCGCTGCCGCTGGTTTCGAACATGTTGAGTATCTTTCCGTGGCCTTCAAGCGTGAAGTCGGTTTAACTCCTCGCGCATTCCGCCGCAATCTCTGAAAAACTGCAAACAACAGCACCGTCGATCAAAGTCATTTCGAGCGCATTCACCTCGCACAGGCCACGTTCCGCCACGCGGCGAGTCATCTTTCCTTTCATCAATCGAAACGCATGCTGCGCGAGCCCCGGCCAGAGCACCTTGCTCTAAGAGACTGTCGAGGAAGCGATATTTCCTGTGGACGAAGTTGAATCAGTCTTTCGCATCACGCTGTTATGAATTCCATAACCAAGGTAAATCACCATCCCGATTCCCATCCAGATCACCAGCCGCAGCCAGGTCTCCAATGGCAGGAAGAGCATCAGGGACAAGTTCACCAGAATTCCCATTGGAGCCACAAACCAGATCGCCGGACAGCGGAATGGACGGGGAACGTCCGGATGGCGAAGCCGCAGAATCGGGACAGCGATACAGACCATCATGAAGGCCATCAGGGTTCCAATATTGACCATCTCTTCCAACATGCGCACTGAGAAAAATCCAGTGATCAATGCGATGACCACGCCTGTCAGAATCGTGGAGCGATAGGGCGTACGATACTTCTCATGGACGGTGGCAAAAAGCTGCTTTGGCAACAAACCGTCTCGGGCCATCGCCAGAAAAATGCGAGTCTGACTCAGAGACATCACGAGAAGGACACTGGTCATTCCTGCCAGCGCTCCCACCGCAATTAACGCTGCTGCGGCGCGCAACAGGCTGCTGCCCTGGATTTCTGCCTGCTTCAGAAACGCCGCTGCGACTGCTGCGCCTTCATCAATTTCCGGATAGGGTTCCATTCCGGTGATGACTCCGGAAACCAGCATATAGAGGATCGTACAAAGAAAGAGCGAACCGAGAATGGCGATGGGAAGATCCCGCTGCGGATGGATGGCCTCCTCAGCATGAGTGGAGATCGAATCGAAGCCGATAAAGGCGAAAAATACCAGGGCGGCTCCCATCATCAATCCCGAGAAGCCGTATGGCAGAAAATTGCTGCGGACAGCGTCGTCAATGGGATCGAGCAGATGCCTGATCCCCAGCAGCGAGAGCACCCCCCATTTTTTGTTGGCATCCGGGAGTTTTCTAATGTGACTCACCTGCTCCGGACTCAGTTTGTCCATCAGTTCGGGCAGCCGGGTCAGCAGTTCCCCACCACTGGTTTGATCCGAAACGAATCCGGAAGGTACCAGTGCGGCCACATCAGAATGCCGGGTGAGATAATCGCTCAAGTCGACATCCTTACGACGCTCGACCGGAACCTGTGTCCAGTTTGCAAAAGACACATAACCACAGCCAAGAACGACAACAAACAGCACGACTGCCAGCTTGGTGACCACCAGGATTGTATTTGCCAGGGCACTCTGTCGGATGCCGATGACGAGAATCCAGGTCACGAACAGGATCACCAGTATCGCTGGGAGGTTGACATAGCTGTTCTCGTGAACCATCGGCGAAGCGGAGATCGCCTGTGGAAGCTCCTGACCAGTGATTGCTTTAAGGGCCTGATTAAGATAGTCGGTCCAGTGCGCTGCTACGGTGGCGCTGGCCATGGCATATTCCAGGATCAGGTCCCAGCCAATGATCCACGCGAATATTTCGCCCAGCGTGGCATAGGTATATGTATAGGCACTTCCAGCGACCGGCACTAACGAAGCAAACTCTGCATAGCACAGCGCGGCAAACAGGCAGGCGATCCCCGCGAGAGCGAAACACAGGATGACTCCTGGACCGGCATCATTTGCTGCGACGCGCCCCGTCATGGCGAAGATACCTGCCCCGATAATCGCCCCCACCCCCAGCGATGTCAGAGAGACTGGTCCGAGCACGCGATGCAGTTGCGATTCCGCTTCTAACTCGGCATTCAGCATCGACAGAGACTTACGTGAGAAAAGACGTTTCCAGTACATACAGAATTTTCTTACCAGAAGAAGGGGGGATATGTCACCGGCGAGGAGTCAGTCGGCAACGGGGGACGGAAATATGATGACAGTACTTCCAAGTTCGGAGGCTTGATCCAAAGTAATATTAAGGGGAAGGAGGGAAAGAGAATAAAGAAAAGACTGTATTTAGAGCGCATTCACTCCGCATCGGCCGCGTCCCGCCACGCGGCGAGTTGCCTTTCATCAATCGAACCGCGAGCTGCGTGGGCACAGGCCAGAGCAACTTGCTCTAACTAGAGCACTTACACTTCGGATGGGCCTCGAAGCTGGGCGCCACGGCTCTGCGAGCCGTGCGAATGCGATTGGGACGTTTGTGGTTTTGCCGCATTCTTCCTGCCATCAGGGCCGTGTCGACGTTCGGCACTGCTCACAGTGCAGTGGCACCCAGAACCAGTGATTACGCGGCCCGTGCCAAATTGATGCGCCCTAATGGAAGACTTCGGCATGAGGATTGCCTCCGGATAGCAGATATGCCAGCAGGTCTTTCATCTCGTCGGAATTCAATCTGTCCAGCAGCCCGACTGGCATTTGCGACAGGGGAGAGAGCTGAATCTGTTCCACATTGTCTTTGGAAATCACTTGCGGGGGAGCATCTGCATCAGGGCTGAAGATGTAGTAGCAATCGTTGATTTCCACAATGCGGCCCTGCAGGACTTTTCCATCCACAGTCTGCATCTGATGAGAAGCATACTGATTCGAGATCACTTTACTGGGCTCGACAATAGATTCGATCAAGTCCGGCAATGGAAATTTCTTTCCAACGGTGGAAAGATCGGGACCAATCGTCCCGCCTTCACCATTAAAACGATGGCATTTCCCGCAGGCGGCGGCGAAGTAGAGTTCTCTTCCCCGATCATAATTCCGTTGAGAAAGCCGTTGTCCAACAGTTGTCAGGACGTCATCACGAGTCCATTGACGTCCCGGCCCCCGGGGTGGAACCCCCTCCGGCAATGGAGCCACCAGCGAGACGGAAATCAGATCCTGCAACATGATCGTCTCGGACTGAGTACACGTCCGGATCGCATCTTCTCGAATTTGTGAAAGAAATCGGGAATAGCTATTTCCACCAGACTTTTTTCCAGCATCGATATAGAAACGAAAATACTCCTCCCGCTCCGCTGGCGTCCAGTGGTCGCGCTGATTGCGAAGAATCAAGGCAAACTGAATCGCACGAGTGGGGGGCATGTCTGCGATCATTTTCCCCACTGTTCCTCCATAATTACTGCGATTGATAAAATGTCCCCAGTCCGGAACAGGTTCCGGACCGAGTTCCCGCATCAGTGCTAATGTTTTGGAGACAACATTCGGATGGTTTAAGTAAACGAGCAACTGGCAGAGTTCAGTATTGGCTGCATAAGATTTTGCCGGATAGGAGCGATCTAAAATTGTTCGTAGTTGCTCACTCCACTGCCCGTCCACTGGCCCCAGCCGAATCAGGGCAAGTTGATAGGCGCGCAAGAGCGCCAGCTGCGTCGATTCGTCTGTCAGCGATATGTTGATTTTCGACAGTGCGCTCAGCAGCGGCGGGAGATCATCCGGAGTCCCCTGCCGGGCCAGCGCGATCATGCAGGTGATGCGTCCCATCGGTGTTAACGAATGATCTGTCAAGACTTGTTCGCGCCAGGTGTCTATCGGTTGCGATTCCAGGGCGATTCTGGCCGCATAACGCATAAAACGATCTTCAGAATTGATGCGAGTGAAGACTTCCGCAAGATTCTGCCGGCTTCCATAAGGATGATCTTCCAGCTGATGTCGCTGGGCTCGTCTCTCTTCATGACTCTGGTTCAGAATGGCGGGCTCAGTCGAGTCGGAACCGACATAGCGAATTCGATAAAGCGTTGACTGCGTCCCACGCCCCCCTACGGTGAAATAAAGTGCGCCGTCATTGCCCACCACCGCATCTGTCACCTGCATGGGCTGACCAGTGGCAAATGTTTCCAGTGCCGCAGAATATGTTGATCCTGAAGGAGACAGATGAACGGTATAAATAATGCCATATGTCCGGTCCAGCAGATATAATGCCTGCTGATAACGAGCCGGGAACTTTGTTCCATATCCGAAGACCATTCCGACTGGAGAGCCTGGTCCGATTTCCAGGATCGGCGGAAGGGAGTCTTCATAATAGATGGGCCATTTTCCGGTTCCGCTTCGCCATCCGAATTCGGCACCACTGATTACATGATTGACTCGCGTCGGACGATACCAGGGGGTTCCAAAATCCCATTCCATGTCGGAATCATAAGTAAACAGTTCCCCATCAGCATTAAATGCCATGTCATACTGATTACGGAGACCGATACTATAGACTTCGCGTTGTTTTCCGGAAGCATCGGTCTTCATGATCCAGCCACCCGGAGCCAATACTCCGGCACCGGCGCCATGCGGGTCCCAGCCGCGTGGCAACAAAAGATCTTCCGACCAGTTTCGCGGAACTTGGCTTTTCGTAATGCCCTCGGGAAGTTTCGTGTCGTTTCCGGAACAGATGTAGAGTGATTTGCCGTCAGGACCGGGAATCACAGCATGAGGCCCATGTTCCCCTGAGCCGTTTAGAGGAATCAGACGTTCTGCGTGGTCCACCAGTCCGTCTTCGTTTGTATCTCGTATCCGATACAGGCCGTTCTCCCCATTTCCATTATTCCCATTATGCATGCCGTACAGTGAATCAAACGCCCACGTCAAACCTTGAAATCCGCTGATCTCCACTGGAAGTTTTCTCGCGACAGTTTTCTGGTGTTCCGCCTCCAGTTCGATGAGATAGAGGCCAGAATTTCCCTGATCTGCTGCGATCAATCGCCCGAGCGCGTCTTTGGTGAGCGCGACCCATGATCCCATTTCACGGGGAACTTCAAAGACCGTCTCAGCAACGAATCCATCCGGAACCTGGATCTGTGGAGCAGGGCACGGTTGAAATTGTGCATGGAGCTGACCGCCCAACGCTCCTCCCCAGAAGATACTGAAAACGCAAAGGCTTTTTGTAAAAGACAAATTCCGATTCATCATGCATCCTGAATGTTCATAGCGCGTTCCAAGCCTGATCGAGTTAAGGCAAGGGGACAGAGGAAAGGGAGGAGGGGAAAGCATCAACGACAATCTCTCCCTTATTCTTTTTCCCTTTTTCTTTAATGCCGCTTTGGATCAAACTGACAAACCTGGAAGCACTGACTGATTGTTTGCTGGAAGCCGTATGACAGTGCCCGGCCGTTATCGTGGACTGCAGGAGGCAGCTTCAAGACAATCGAGATCCGATTCCCTGTCACAGGGATCTCGAAAGCGAAGTAACGACTGGCGATTTAGCTCCACGCCCAGACCGGGCTTTGTGGGGAGATGGATTTCTCCATTCACGACGGGAAATTCCTCAAGGACCAGCGATGTTCTCAGAGGTGATTCCGATAATTCCGGAGGAAGGTATTCAATATATGGACAATTGCGTGTGGCGGCGGCCAGGTGAACGCTGGCGGCGATTCCGATCGCACTCTTCCAACAGTGAGGAACAATCAGTCGATTTCGTTCTTCCGCGATACGGCAGACCCGTTGTGCTTCCGTGAATCCACCCACACGGCCAACGTCCGGTTGCAGAACGTCGATTTTTCCAATATCTGCGAGATCGAGGAATTCGAAATGAGTGTTCTGCCATTCACCGGCAGCAATGGGGATCGGCGAATGCTGGTGCAGATATGCATAACCCTCCAGGTCATCGATATCTAATGGGGTTTCGACAAAATCGAGCCCGTACGGTTCCAGTCGCTGCAGGATCTGAAGAGCACGTTTGGGATCAGACCAGGCATAGGCGACGTCCAGCATGAGGACCATTTCCGGACCAACGGCAGACCGACAGTCGGCAACCACCGAGATGACCGAGTCGTCCGATTCCTGGAGTCCGTTATGGCTATAGGGTCCCAGGAGACAGACTTCGAGTTTCGCTGCTTTAAATCCAAGATCTCGTGCGGCAACTACTTTTTTAACCAGAGAATCATGATATTCATTTAATGTACGCCCGGTGGGCAGAAGTGACGCATATGGAGTCACAGTGGACTGCACCGGTCCTCCCAGCAGTTGATAAACAGGAACCCCTTCAGCTTTTCCACGGAGATCCCAGAGCGCCATGTCGATGGCGCCGATGGCGCTGATCATCGCTCCGCGACGGCCTGTCATTTTGGATCCGGTATACATCTTTTCCCATAAGGCTTCCGGTTCCAGCGGATTCGCACCGATCAGCATCTCCTCGATTCCCAGCGCCATGCAGTGGGTTCCTCTGGCACGAATACATTCCCGGGCAACCCAGGGGTTGCTGTCCGTCTCGCCGATGCCGATGAGTCCTTCATCGGTATGAACCTCTACAACAAGGTTATCCTGGGCGGACGAACAGGCTTCCGAGTCGTAGTCCGGAATCAGCAGGACGTGGCAATGAATTTGAGTAATTTTCATATCATTTCTGAGGTTGAAAGGTGAACAGTACAGCTGACCGGAAATCGTTTAAACCGGTTCAAATCATCACTTGTGTTGATCTGGTGGAAATTGCCTCTGCGGACGGCGCCGTTGCTGATTCCGGTGGGTGATCATCCATGTCGATCCAGTACCAGAGGATTGCTCCGGAGAGACACAGCCCCCCCGCGATACTGATTGCTCCGGACCATCCCAGGATCGAACTCAGCAGAGGAGTCACAAAGGGAGCCAGCATCCCCCCTGCGTTTCCGCCGGTATTCACAATTGCAGCCGACAATCCTCCTCGTTCCCCTCCAAGATGCGTGGCCATTGTCCAGAACGGACCTTCACACGCACCGGCCCCCGCCATGGCGAGAGCAAAACAGAAGACCGCCGGACCTGGATGCCTGCAGCAGAGGCCGGCGCCAACGAGAACCGCACTCAGCACCATGCCGCACACCGGGATGACCGAGCGTGAACATCCGATGCTGGTCAGACGATCGGACAGCCAGCCGCCAAATGGCATCCCGAATGCCATCGCCAGCGTGGGAATCGTTGCATACCATCGAGATTCCGTGATCGAAAGTGCATGAACTTTAAACAGGTAGTGTTGCAGCCAATAGAAAAACAGGTACTCAAAATAGCCGATCGTTGCATAGCTGATTGTCAGCAGCAGTATGCGATGATCTCGAAGGAGAGTGTTAAATTCTTTCCGATCGCTTGCACAGGGGGCCGCGCTGGCTGTCCTTCTGAGTGGAACCGTGACCGTCCACCAGAGCATCGCCAGGAGTAACGTCAGTATTCCGGAAAGAATAAAAGCAGTTGGCCAGCCGAACCGGTCCATCATCCAGCCAAACACGCCAAACGTGACAGCGACACCAATAATGGCTGCGCCTGTCACCATTCCATTAATAAAGGTCCTCTGTCCAGGAGGAATCACCTGAGCGACCGTTTGGGCCGCCGCCGGATGTAACGGGGCGCTCATGGCGCCCGCGCAGAACCGGACAATCACGAGTGTCAGAAGGCTGATCGCAGCGGGGAACAGGCCCAGCACTCCCGTGAGAATCACAAACAGGGAGGTCCCAATTCCCATCAACGTCAAGGCTGTCACAGCTCCTGCACGATCGATGACCCAGCCGCCGGGAAGCATAAAAAGGGTATAGGCCAGCAGGAATGCGGAATAAATCATTCCAAGTTCGGTTTCCGTCAGTGCAAATTCCGTCATCAGCCGTTCACTACCGGCGACAGAAATACTGACACGATTAAAATGCGCTAAAGCCGCCTGCGCCATCAGCACACCCACGATGCCCCATGGGATGGCAGCACTTCTTGTGATCTGCACATTTTCATGATGAACCATATGGATCTCACGCTTTCCAGAATGACGATCTTCTTGATATCTGCTGATCTGAAAACATTCAAAATGCCATTCCGACCACTTGCTGCCGCCGGGAGACAGTGCCCTTCGAATTCCGGTTGGAGCAAACGCTGGAGCAAACGCTGGTTGCGATCGAGAGTGTTTCTTGCCGTGATCTCCTGATTCCCGACTCTCCCTTGTCAGGAAACCGGAAGAGTCTCCAGGCAGACTTTCAGCTGAGGAGTTCGGGAATAACCCGTGCTCCTGTCACCAGATGATCTGTTAAGGAATCCTCTCTTCCGTCATTTGGATAGCTAAGTCTGGTGTGATCCAGCCCCAGGGCATGCAGCAGAGTTGCGTGCAGGTTTCCGACAGGAACAATATCTTCAACAGCGCTATAGCCAATCTCGTCGGTCTGTCCGTGGACATACCCCTGCTTGAACCCGCCGCCGGCAATCCACAGTGAAAAAGCATGCCGATTATGATCTCGACCATCGGAGCCTTCCGAGATCGGGAGACGGCCGAATTCTCCGGCCCAGATGACAATCGTGGAATCCAGCAGTCCGCGCCGCTCAAGGTCTTTGACGAGTGCCGCAGACGGTTGATCGGTTCGCGCGGTCAGTTTACGAAGGTTTTCTGCATTTTTATTGTGGGTGTCCCACGGTTGACCGCTAAGAAAGATCTGAACGAAACGCACCCCACGCTCCACCAGTCGGCGAGCCATCAGACAGCGTTTCGCATAGTCCGCCGTTTCCTGACGATCCGTTCCATACAGGGAATGGGTCTCCTGAGTCTCTTCAGACAAATCCAGGGCATTCGGCACCGAAGTCTGCATTTTTGCGGCCAGTTCGAAATTCGTAATCCGTGCTGCCAGTTCCTCATCACCGGGATGATTCCGCAAATGCATTTCATTCAGAACCTTTAAACACTCAAGTTGGCGCAGTCTGGCTTGCGCCGACTGATCGGCCGGCATGTCCAGATCGGCGACCGGACTGCCTTCGGAGCGGAACCGAACGCCCTGATATGTGGCGGGAAGAAACCCTGACGACCAGTTATGTGGTCCATCGACCGGGACGCCCTTTGGATCAGACAGGACGATGTACCCCGGAAGCTCCTGATTCATGGTTCCCAGCCCGTAAAGTACCCAGGAGGCCCAGCTCGGTCTTCCCGGAAAAATTTTTCCGGCATGAATCACCCGTAACGCCGCTTCATGATCAACCGATTCCGTTTTCATCGATCGGATCAACGTGATTTTGTCGGCAATGGACGCTGTGTGCGGCAGCAGTTCCGACAGCTCCATTCCAGACTGCCCGGCTTGATGAAACTGAAAAGGACTTCCAAGTAGAATCTTCTTGTTGCGGTTGACGAAATGGATTTCCAGGTCCCCTTCGAACGCCTTTCCGTTCAGACGACTCAACTCGGGCTTTGGGTCAAACAGATCCACCTGGCTCGGACCACCATGCTGAAACAGACAGATGACGTTCGTCGCCCGTGGAGCTCTCGAGGGGAGAGGTCGCTTCCGATCTGTCTGTTGAGATGATTGCGTCCCGAGGGAATCATCCGCTGCCAGCATCTGGGCCAGCGCCAAAGAACCGGCTCCGATCACGGACCCGGAAAGAAACATCCGCCGGCTGGAGATCGACATTGCATCAAACATTTGAACTCCTTGAGTCAGGGCCTCTGGAAACAGGACGTGTCGTTAAAAACAGGCAGACGAAGCCGTGCCGAGCGTATTAATTCCGCATCGACCGCGTCCCGCCACGCGACGAGTTGCATTACCAGTCGAAACGCGCGCAGCGCGGGCTCAGGCCAGAGCAACTTGCTCTTGTCTCCTCTCTGGCCAATCAGGACAGCGTCACTCGACAGCGTCACTCGAAATAGAGAAACCCATTTCCAGCCATCAGCATCTGACAGAAATCGGTCATCCCCCGTTCTGCTGCATTCTCGACATCCGCATAAAGGATCTGTTGCTCGCGCAGAAAATCCTGAGACACGGCTTCCTCTGCTGGAGTTGGAAGCCGTCCCTGGGAGAGTCGGAATGCCAATCGAATTGCCGCGATCGAATCGTCTTCGTGACTCTTTAACAGACGATTTGCAAATGCCCGGCTCCGCAAGCGGACGAAGTCGGAATTCAGTAACGTCAATGACTGCAATGGAACTGTGGATTCCGTTCGAATTCCACACGAGGTCACAATCGTGGGGGTATCGAACAGTTCGAGGAAGGTCAGCACCTGTGTCCGGCGCTGGTGCAGATAGACGGAACGTCGATGGCTTCCGGAAGTCGACTCTTCAACAACGATCGTGCCGTCCTTCAATCGGCGTGTTTCCACTGACGGCCCCCCTTCCGTCAAATCCAATTCTCCGGAAACAAACAGCATGGAATCCCGGATCGCTTCTGCATCAAGCCGCCGTGTCGGATAACGCCACAGCAGGTGATTGACTGGATCGATGGCAGCGGACTGCTCATCAAACTCGCCAGACTGGCGAAAGGCGGCCGAATGCAGAATGAGCCGGTGCAGACTCTTGATTTTCCAGCCGGACGCAACGAATTCACTCGCGAGAAAATCCAACAGCTCCGGATGACTGGGGACGGCTCCGGATTGCCCGAAATTATCAGGTGTGGCCACGATTCCCCTGCCGAAATGATGCTGCCAGATACGATTCACCATCACTCGTGCGAAAAGCGGATTTTGAGCAGAAGTCAGCCAATTCGCAAATGCCGTCCGGCGTCCGCTCGAATCCGGATTTGCGACAGGTTCAACATGAAATTCGTTTCCCGGCTGAGTCAGAATTTTGAGAACTCCCGGCTCCACTTCCGGTCCAGGACTATTGTGCTGCCCGCGAAGCAGGATGTGATGCGATGGAGGAGACGGAGTTACATCGGTCAACACAGACAGGCGAGGAAGGTCCTGGGGGCGAGCCTGTTCACGCTGTTTGACGGCACTCTGCAACTGGTCCCGCAGTGTCAAAAAATCAGGAAAAGCTTTTGCGAGGTCATCATCCGAGACTTTGAGCTGCTTTTCATAAGACTTGATCAATTCCTTCTGTTCGCCATTCCGTTTGCCGTCTGCTTCCCGATGAGCTTTCAGGATCTCGGCAACGGTTTCTATGGGAAGCTCATGAAGGCGTTCCGAGATCAGCTGGTCTTGTAAAGAACTCCTGATCTGCTCCAGGCTGGCTTTCAATGCGGAGACCTGTGCATTGATAATCCGTACTTGTGCATCATGTCGCTTCTGTTCGTCGACAGTGGCTCCAATGATCACTCGGCTGTTTCCCTTGACCCATTTTTCAGGCAGATAAGCAGAATAGAGAATGGCTTCTAACTGATAGTATTCTTCGTGGCTGATCGGCTCGAATTTGTGCGAATGACACCGGGCACATTGGATTGTCAGTCCGAGGAGACCGTTCATCACAATTTGCAGATTCCCTTCGAGTACAGCGAATCGATCTATCAAAAGCTCGCCGGCGTTGCCGTCACTCTCATTGGTTCCATCCTGAGCATTTCTTAGGAATTGAGTGGCCACCAGGGAGGGAACCATCTCGGGTGTAACACCGACATCACGCCGGTAGCCGCACAGTTCATCCCCGGCAATCTGCTCCCGAACAAACTGATCGTACGGCAGGTCCTGGTTGAAGCAGGAAATGACATAGTCGCGATAACGAAATGCCCAGGGGCGTTCGCTGTCTGCGTTGAAATACCCATTGGATTCCGTATATCCAGCAACGTCGAGCCAGAACTTCCCCCAGCGCTCGCCATACCGGGGGGAGTCCAGATATCGATCCACCATGCGTTCATACGCAGTCGGAGATTCATCAGAAAGAAAGCGTTCGATGTCTTCCGGAGTCGGAGGCAGGCCCGTCAGATCGAGCGCCACGCGGCGTATCAGAGTTTCTCGATCCGCCTCTGACCGAAAGCTGAGGTTGTGTTCTTTCAGTTGTCGACCCAGGAACTGGTCAACAGGTGTCAGGGCAGTGATTCCGGGAATATCGGGAATGTCAGGACGAATCACCGGTTGAAACGACCAGTGCTGATTCTTAACGACTTTCAGGCCAGGAGCCCCTTGCAGAATCCAGTTCTTCAGAACGGACCGCTCCTCAACACTCAACGGAGCTTCAGGAGGCATGCGGTCATGATCCACAACTTCCCAGAGGAGACTCCCGGCCAGCTTTTCAGGATGCACGACAGCACCCCGCCGGTTCCCTTTGGAAACGCCCTCGAAAGTCTCCAGATTCAGGCGACCTTCTGGATCCTCCCCAGCGTGACACTCCACGCAACGTCGTTGAAAAAGATCAATCACCTTCTGCGCGGATTCTTGTGATGTCACATCCTGATCCGCCATGACTGGTCGTAAGACTGACCCTCCCCAGAAAACGGCCAGGCAGGCATGACAGATCAATGTGAATCGAAAACTCATTAGCCAGGCTCCGAATGAAGAGAGGCGCTATTTCAGTTCGCTCAGCGTGCCACACTCTGTTTTCACACTGCCACCAGAGTGATTTGTCACCAGATATGCTCTTCCAGGGCTTTCAGCGACGCCTCTTTATCTCCGGTACGAAAAATCTCTACCAGTTCCTGATGCTCCCGGTAGACCTCCCCCAGGGAACCTCGATATCGGTGCACCGCTCTTTGAAAGTGTCCGCGCACACGAACAAGAATGGACTGCCAAACTGCCAGCAGATCCGCATTACCCGCACGCTGCAGGATGGACCGATGAAATTCGATGTCGCACAGAACGATCAGATTTTCGTCAGCATCCCGACAAGCCAGTTTCAGCCGATGCAGTAATTCGTCCCAATCACGAAAATCTCGTGAACTCAGAGAATCGAAAATGGATTTTAATGCGTAGACCTCGATCGACTTTCGAATCGGGACGATCACCTCCTGGATTTCGCCAGACGGTTCGGGAGCCACCACTACCCCACAATTCGGCTTGGAAACAAGAAGCCCTTCACTGGTCAACTGCACCAGCGATTCCCGAATGGGCCCCCGACTGACTCCAAAATTCTCTGCCAGCTTTGCTTCAGAAAGCCGCTCTCCGGCAGGAATCTGACCGCAGAGCAGATAGTCGCGAATCCGATCCGTGATTTGCTCTCGTACACTTCGAACAGCAGAAATTGTTTCCACAACCACTCCTTGAAATCTGTATTGGCAAACTCAAACCAACCATTGCTATATTGTCTACAACAATACATGTCTACGATAATCTTGTCAACACTCGCCATGGGGTTTTTGATTTGATTTTTCAATTGATTGAGAGCGCACTCATCCCGCATTGATCGCGTTCTGCCACGCGGAGAGTTTCCTTACATCAATCGAAACGCGCGCTGCCCGGCCCAGATCAGAGCAACTTATTCCCAGCGGAATTGACACGAACCATCATTTCTGGCACCGGATTTCCCCACGAATCCGAACCCACATCCATTGACGAAAATCATTTGATAATATAGAGTTATGTTTTTACAATAATGTTGACCCTAGACCCCTGTTCTTCACAGTGTGGCGAATGGCAATCCAGAAAATGCTGTTGGGCATGGCTTGGGTGGCGTGTCTGTGGACTTCGCTCTCCGCCGGAGAAGCAGACCGCACCCGTGGAGATGGTGTTTATGGAAACAGGTCATTGCCGGAGTGGCGGGAGTTTGTGAAATCTCAGCCGTTACAGGCACTGGGAACTCCTGAAACGATACAGGGTCTCATGGAGATCGTGGCTGATCCCTTCGCTCCCTGGACCGATCGGCGACAGTTTGCACTCACTCTGGGACGGATTGGCTCTCCGGCTGCGGAGGCAGTTCCGCTTTTCCAAAAGTTGCTCAAAAACAAAGATGCTGATCCCACAGCAACCCAACTCTGGTCGCTGAAGGCACTCGGGCTTCTAGGAACCACTGCTCAAACCGCCGCCGATGATGTGTTGCCGTTTCTGCAAGACGCACACCAGCCGTTCCTGTTAAGGGCCACTGCGATGGAAACACTGGCACGGATTGCTCCCGATCAGGGAACAACGCTCACAGCTCTTATTGAACTGCTGAAAAGTGACGAACGGTCGCCAGACAGCCAACAAGCCAACGAACTTCGCCGAGCCAGTGCAGAAGCTCTTTCGCTGCTGGGGCCACAAGCCAGTCCAGCACTGCCTGAATTGATCCGCGCACTGCACAGCGACTGGCCCATCCTGCAAAGAAGCGCCGCAACAGCTCTGGGGGCCATGGGACCACGGGGAGAACTTGCCATTTCCCCTTTGACAGATCTCGTCCTGTTTGGAGAATCAAACGATTCCAGAGAGGCAGCTGCAGAAGCTCTGGGGGCGATCGGCAAACCGGCCTTGCCGGCACTCACACATCTACTGCAGGATGAAGAGAATCTTGTTCGCAGACTGGCCGTTCGCGGACTGGGGAAGTCCGTGGAAAGCACAGCTGCTGTCAAAATCCTCGCAGCTGCCCTGCAGGATGAATCTCCTGTGATTCGTGTGGAAAGTGCCGAGATCATCCTGCTTCTGCAGCCCGGAAACGCACTCCAGAAGGAAGCGGCCATCCAGGTCTTGCTGATCAGCCTGCAAAGCACGGAACGAGAAGTCCGCATGACCGCTTATCGTTCGCTGCAAAAGCATGCTGACCTGCTGACATCTCATCACCATGAATTGCAGGCCATCGCCAGTGATCCCCAAATCAATGCGCAAACGCGCCTGGCAGCACGCCGAATCCTGGAATTAGCTAACTAGACCTTAAACCAGCGAGGATGTACAGGTACAACGCGAAGAAACGTGGTTTTCATGCGGCGTGATCGCAACTTGGATACTGAACACGCTTCACCTGAAACGCGTGTGTGAGTTGAGTAGCACAACGACATAGCCTCTGAAACCCCTTAGAGATATGGCGTTCGCCTCCGAAACCTTCGCTGGTTTAAGGACTAGAGCAAGTTGCTCTGGCCTGAGCCCGCGCAGCGCGCGTTTCACTTGATGAAAGACTGCTCGCCGCGTGGCGGAACGCGGCCAATGCGGGAGTCATGCGCTCTAAAGTAAGTGGCTCTCCCCCGGGCCAGAGCAACTTGCTAGTGCATCGTCTACTCTAAAAATCGGGGTTGGTCTAAACGCAAAGTCCGACAACGGAGGACGTTTCGCGATGACGCACCCCAAATCCAAGCCCTGACAGGGCACTAGACCGCTTCGATGATCACGGCGCTGGCCTGTCCTGGGCGGGCGAAGTTGATGTTCAGGAATTTTTTATTGGTTGCTGGAAGAGGTTTGCCCAGCACCAGCGGAAGCCCCAGTTCCGGGTCAGGGTCTTTGCAATTCGCAACGGGCGGCACGACTCCCTGCGAAAGCGACAGCAATGACCCCATGATTTCGAAGAACCCGGTGGCCGCTCCGGCGTTTCCGAACAAGCCTTTCAAGGCGGTCACGGGAATCTGGCGATCTCCGATCAATTCACGCAGGGCACCGGCTTCTGTCTGATCTTCCTTTTGTGTTGCGACACCATGGGCATTGATATGTCCGATATCATCCATGGTCAATTTTGCCCGTCGCAATGCGGAATTTACCGCATTGATGATGGATTTCTGAATGTTTGCAGTGCCATCCGGAGAAGCGACGCAGGAGGAACTCCCGCTCAGCAGGTAGCCATAAATCGTGGCATTCCGATTTTTTGCATGTTGTTCCTCTTCCAGAATGAAGCAGCCGGCCCCTTCCGAGGCCACCTGACCCTGCCGATTTTGATCGAACGGTTTCGAGCTTCTTTCCGGATTGGCTTCATCATATCCCAGCGGATCGCACAACCGGGCATGAATGGCCCGTACCGGATGAATGCGGGTTCCCGTCCCCCCCACAATCATCACGTCCGCTGCATTCCGCTCAAGAATGTTCAATGCTTCCGTGAGTGCCACGCCCGGGCTGGCTTCATCCAGCGTGACAGAATTATTCGGACCGCGGGAGTCTGTGATGATGGCGATGTGACATGCCGGCATGTTTGGGAGATAACGCAGCATCCAGAGAGGTTCCATGGCTCTCAGGCCAGTCGTGCCCCATTCGGAAAACGTGAACTGGCCCTGTTCATTCTTGCAGGCTTTGGCGGCATCGGCCATGGAATCCGGGGTGAAGAACATCAGGTTTGCCCCGTATTCCACTCCGATCCGTTCGCGACTGACCTGTTCCGGGTTCAGGCGAGCATCCTCCAGGGCCTGAAGCGCGACGGCTGTTCCCAGTTGAGTTTCCCGGCTCATCACCTTGATGCTTTTACGGACCGACTTCAAATAGGTCTTCTTTGCGGAGTCTTCGTTGAAGCCTTTGACTTCCCCCCCAATTCCGCCGGGAGTGGCTGTGCAATGGTAATACTGCATGGGGGCAATCCCAGACCGCTCGGACCGAAGATTGTCCGAAAACTCTTCTCGGCCAATCCCGATGGGGGAGAATACTCCAATGCCGGTGATGGCAATTTTCCGTTTCACGTCTGCAGTCATTTTCAATGCTGTCCCTGAAAACCTCGATCTGGACCATCATCTCGACTGATGCCAGGCTGTCGTGAACAGGCTGACATCAAGTCGGAATTTGCCCCGAGATTGATCGAACTTGCTGGGGCACAGATTCTCCACGAGCCTGAGCCAAACTTCAAAAACGCAGGATGCGAAACGCACTCTGCGCCGTCCCTCTGGGAGACCTTACTTTTCTATAACCGGGAGCGCCTGACCAGAGCTCCCGCTTGTCTTCAGTACCAAGCCAACAAACTTCCCTGCGCCATTCATCGACGCATCGACCGGCCGAAGTCACATTTTGAAGTCACATTTTATGGTGTCCAGCCGATTTTGGCGACCAGAACAGGAATGTGCAAAGCGATCAGGGAAAGTAATGCCCCTGTCCCGGCTGAGTTTCAGGGTGCGTTATCGCGAAACGTCCTTCGTTGTCGGGCTTTACGTTAAGGTATATCCGAAAGGTATATCCGAGTTTTCAGAGTCGACAAAGCACTGCTCTCTCTTAATGGCGACGTGATCCTTCTCGAAGCCGGGGATCTGTTGCCTCCTGAAGTCCTTCACCAATCAAATTATATGACAAAACTGTCAGAAAAATTCCCACTCCCGGGAAAAAAATCAGCCACCAGTTCTGGTGATTCGTCTGTCCCAGCTGCAACAGCTTGCCCCAACTGGCATTAGGGGGAGGTGCTCCAAATCCGATATAGCTCAGGGAAGTTTCAATCAGAATGGCTGCGGCAATGCCAAAAGTGATCGGAACCAGAACCGGTGCCAGGGAATTCGGCAACAAATATCGAAAAATAATACGTGGCGAGCTGGCTCCCAGCACCCGGGCTGCGGAGACATAGTCCATCGATTTCAGTTTCAGGAATTCCCCGCGTACCAGCCGGGCGATGCCCGTCCATCCGGTCGCCCCGATAATTGCCATCATGTGCCAGGTTGTGGGGGCTTCAATCACCGCCATCAGCGCCAGAATCAAAATCAAGGTGGGGACGCACATCACCACTTCGATGGTGCGACTGAGCAAAATGTCCACCCAGCCTCCGTAGAACCCCGCAATCGCGCCGAAGGTCACGCCGATCAGCGAGGCAATTCCCATCGAGACGACTCCGACCAGCAGTGCCGTTCGTGTGCCATGCACCATCTGAGCAAAGACGTCAAAGCCGCGGGAATCGGTTCCAAACCAGTTCAACCGACTGGGAGGGCTGCTTTGCGGGTTCGCCGGTCGTCCCGGCCATTCATCTTCTTCGACCGGTCGGGAAGGATCGTTATAATTCATCGGCCAGATGGCCCAGGATTGCGGGTCCGCCTCCTTCAGGATTCTGGGATATCTTTTATAGAAAGGATCACCGGAAAATGCCGCCTCCCAGCTTGGGCCATAATAGCCAAAGCAGGGAAAATAAATTTCTCCCTGATAATAACAAATCAGCGGCTTGGTCCCGACGATGGCGGGGGAAAGAATGGCAATCACCGCCAGAAACAGCACAAACCAGAAGGCAATCATCGACAGACGACGATCCCGAAAGCGCCGCCAGGATTCTTTCCAGAAACCGGGAGACTTCGGCAGGACCATCGGTACGATAGCTTGATCATTCATGCGAATAGCGTTTAAAAACTTGACCTGACAAATACAGGAAAAAGAGAACGGGAGAAAGAAGAGAGAGAACAGCGAACAGCGTCATGATCGCTGACTTCTTTCCTCTTTGCCCTTTCCTCCCAACTACTGATCCATACGCACTCGGGGATCGACAAAAGCATAAAGCATGTCTGCCACCAATTGTGCAGCCAGTGTGAGCACGGAAAACATCAGTGTCAGCCCCATGACAGTTGGATAATCCCGTTCCGTAATCGACACGAAAAACTGGCTTCCCATTCCGGGCCAGTTAAAAATCTGTTCGATAATAATTGATCCGCTAAGCAGGCTGGGAAGTGTCAGACCGATTAACGTCACCAGCGGAATCAGCGTATTCCGAAATGCGTGTGTCCAGATCACACCCACTGGCCCCAGCCCTTTGGCACGTGCTGTTCGAATATAATCCTGTCGCAGGACTTCCTGCATATTCGCCCGAATAAAACGGGCGTCATATGCTAATCCGCCATACGTAAAGACCGTAACTGGCAGGAGCGCATGTAAAAAGATGTCCCAGGTTTTCCCCAGCAGGCTCAAATGCTCGTATTGATCCCCGACCATTCCAAACAGCGGCAACCAGCGCAGGTGGATCGCAAAAAGCAATTGCAGAAAGAGCGCAGCGACGAACGCGGGAAACGAATAGAGCATATAAAGAATTGTGCTGATCACTCGCTCGTCGGTATGGCCGTCTCGCGCGCTGCAATAAAGCCCCAGTGGAATCGAAAGCAGATAACTGATGATCAATGATGGAATCGACAGCAATAACGTCGGTCCAATCCGTTCCTGAATAATGGTGACAACCGGCCTCTTACGAGAAAAAGAACGCCCGAAATCACCCTTCGCAACATTCCCGATCCAGTGCAGATAGGCCTGTGGCCAGGGCTTATCAAGTCCATAGATGGCCTTGAGTTGTTTAATCCGTTCCGGAGAAATCTGTTTGGACGGATCTGTCTCCGCCATATCGACTGTTAAAGGCGTGCCCGGCATATTTCGAATCAGGCCGTAAATCACGAAAGTGATTAACAGCAATGTGATTGCACCAATAGCCAGTCGCCTGATTAAGTAATTGAGCATCCCGCCGGACCTTTATCTGATTCCTTCCATCCGTCATTGGGGAGTCTCTTCAACCGCCCCAATGGCCATTTCATGTTGGTCATGTGCGGTATTTATGGCGCGGCAACTGTCCAGACCGAATCGAATCCGGGGCTGTAATGATATGGCCCGCGCGGGCTGAACATATAGCCGCGAAGTTTCTTGTTGAATGCATAAAAGGCACTGCGACTGTACAACCAGGTATAAGGTTGATCTTCCCAGAGAATCTGATCGATCTCGCGGTAATACTCAGCACGTTTCGTCTGGTCATACTCCTTCTGTCCCAGCGCGAAGAGTTCATCGACTCTCTTGTTGGAATACCCGCCGTAATTTCGGCTTTCACCTGTCTTCCACAGATTTTCCAGCGTGCTGGGATCGGTCCCCGTTCCCCATCCACCGAACATGGCTTCGTATTTATGATCGGTCGCGTTCTGCTGCAGGACAGTAAATTCCGTGGGCTTGACGGTGCAGAGAATTCCCAGACGGTTTAAACTTTCTGCCAGTGACGTGCAAATATCGATTCGTGACTGCTCATTATTACACATAATGGCGAATTCGAACTTAACCGTTTTTCCATTGATTTTCTGATCTCGAATTCCATCGCCATCAGAATCTGTCCAACCGGCTTCTTTCAGGAGCGCTTCTGCCTTGGCCAGATCCTGCACATAAGGTTTGCGCGGAACAGCGGGCGCAGCCCAGTTTCCTTCAGGGAACTCCCCGGTGGACTGTTCATAAAGTCCGTAATTCAGTTTCTTCAGTATCTGATCATAATTTACGGCATAGGACATGGCCTGCCGGACCCGCAAGTCTTTGAAGAGCGGAGTCTGCATATTCCAGCCAAAGTAATAATAGACCCATTGCACGCCTCGCACCTTGACGTTGCGGGCATAAAACGCGTCATCATTCGTTTGCTCGACCCATTGTCGGGCCTGCAATTCCATTTCATCGATCTGGCCGTCGTTGAGTGCCAGACGGGCAGTCGTCGCATCTTCGATCACCCGAAAACGGACCTGCTTGAAGTTGGGTTTGGGACGCACCTGTTTTCCATCACGCAAATACCAGTCTTCCCGGCGCTCCAGCAGGATTTCCTGCCCCTTGACTCGTTTCACAATGCGATAAGGTCCGCCAGAGACAGGATTCTGCTCATATTTCTGATGGTAATCTGAATCGGTCATCGTCAAATCTTTGGGAATCGAATTCTCATAGATATGCTGGGGGATGATAGGGAAATTGCAATTCCAGACGTTCGTGGCCAGGGCATCCTTATGAAAAATCACGAATGTGTGGTCATCGTAAGCCTGGACCCAGCGTACTTTGTCCATCCCGGTGCGCACGGCTGGAATGGGAATTTTCGGGTTCATGATGGTCTGAAATGAGAACATCACATCATGTGCGGTAATCGGCTTGCCGTCCGACCAGACCAGATCATCCCGGATGACCACTTTATCGTAAAGCTGGTCCTTGCTGGTCTGCCAGGAAACCACGGTTTCACTTGGAGCAAACGGCTGCAGCTTCCAGTCGAAACTGAAAAAACCGATCGCGGACAATCCCAGCACATCCGCATCAGAAGTCGAACTCTGCAAAAGCGGATTGGTGGTTTTGATATCCCCGAAAAGATGCCGGTTAATCTGGGCATCGGAGTTGACCTCTTTTTCACTGGCTGCAGGGCGTCCCAATGCGCTCAGGATTTTTTCGTTGTCTTCTTCTGAATTGTTTTTGAGCTTCAAAGCCTCTTCCACGCTGATGAGCTGGGGAACCCCTTCTTTGAGCTTGCGAAATTCGTCCATTGCATTCAAGACAGGGCGATCTTTCCATTGCGCGGAAGCATCCAGGTCGGCCAGTGTGGGGGGATCATATGGTTCCAGTTCTGGGAAGCCTTCTTCCGCTTCGCCTTCCCCAACGGCATTTGCTGCTTCACCGCTCGGGAAATCGGGCGGCTTGGGGCATCCAGAAAACATCAGCAATGCCAATGTACTGGTCAGCAATGTACTGGTCAGCAACACGCGACTGTGGCGGCAATGGCAGGCCATCATCAAGGGTCCATCCTCAGCGTCGAAGTTGATCGGAAATCAAGATTTTTGCCGATTCTGGCAGACCGGGGAAAGGAGAGCAAGCGGGAACTGGCAATCCAGGCTGAGCGGAGGTGCATTCCCCCCCTTCACCTTGATCGCAGATTCACGATGCGGATGTGCGTGCGAAATCGATGTGGTTTCCGGAACCTGCATGGGAATGGGAGAAATGGATCATGGATGACCGGCTTCGAAAGCGGATTCAGAAGAGGGTCCGGCAATTGGTCGCGGAAGAAAAATCGACATTTCGAGGAGCACACACACTGCTGGATCTGGAAAATCTGACCGTCACACGCAGCGTCGCCTCCCGGTTGAACGCCTTGCATTGATGGAATGCTGGATTCACAAAAAGAGTTGCTCACTCAGTAGTTCCAAGTTATTGAGATTGGTCTTGTCGAACGCAAGGGGCCTCCTCAGATTGGTTTGTGTCAGCAGCCCAACCCAGGGAGGGGGTCCCATGCGTTCACGGACGAGTCATCGTATTTCCAGCGGTCAGTGCATTAATGGGCATTGAGCTGGTTGAACGAAGGTTTGAAACTCAAGGACCACGGCTGGAAATGCACCGCCGTGGTGGTCCTTGAGTATCGTGTTGCGTGCTGCAGCCCGAACCAGTTCGATCCATGCCGCCTGCCGCGATTTGCGAAACGCCCCCTCCGACCAGGCGGTCTTCAATGCTCTGGGCGACGGATTGCCTAAAACGCTGAAAGTCTTGGAGAAGAGGCTCCATCAGGCCCTTACCGGCAACCTGCCACGCGGCCTGCTTCGCAGAGCCTGGACCATTGCCATCGGCTGGCATCTGGTTCCCTACTCTGGCCAACCACTCAAGAGCAAGAACGAGCTTTACTACGGCAAGCCGACGCGGGGAACGAGCAAGATTCATGCTTGCCAGCCTGTTGAAAAACATGAGATCTCGGCCAGACAGAAATGTCCGGCCCACTTTTTTCAATGATCCAGAAGCTTAATAATCCAGAAGCTTCTGGTGGCACAGACATTCCTGTCTGCGCGTTTTTCAACAAGTTTTCAGGGGTTTGGCTTGCGGAGCAGCAGACCGATGTCCGCACCTGGTTCATAGGCACTTCGGAGAAACGATTCATTCGAAGTGTTCTCCAGCAGTCGCCTGACGAGATAAGACATTCCGGGAAGCATCTCGCCAAAGGGAGTATAAATCCGCACCCGGTGACCGCGCTCGCTGAGCAGTTGCTGAGTTTCTTCCGCCATTCCATGCAGCATCTGGATTTCCCAGGCTGCTTGAGGAACTTGAAGACGTTCTGCCACAGCCATGGCATGCGAGAGGCTGCGCAAATTGTGAGACGCAATGGCGGGCCGCAGCCACTGGCGATTTTCGAAAAGCAACGTGGTCAGTTTTTCGAAATTCTGATCGGATTGCCATTTTTCACGAAATACCGGGCAGGGCCAGCCACGGTATTCGGCGGTGATCGTTTCATAGTCCCAATAGGCCCCTTTGACCAGGCGAACTGAAATTGGGGTGCCACGACTTTGTACCCAGTCCCGCAACCGCAACAGATCCGCTTCAGCGTCGATCAAATACGCCTGAACGACAATCCCCACATGCGGCCAGTCGCGGAATTCCTCTTCCAGGCACGTTTCCTGAAAGATCTGCAGAATCAGATCCTTATAGGCTGTGTGTTCCATGTCGATATTAATGAACGCATCCAGCTTGCGGGCGAGTCGGAAGAGTTCCCGCAGCTTCGCTCGCACTTTCGCTGACGTTTGTTCAGGTGCCATCGGATTGAAATGACTGGTCAGGGCTGAAAGTTTTAAGGAGACATTGCAGCGGGGCACGAAGTTGTTTTCATCCCGATCCAGAACCGCATCCTCCAGCCATTCCTCCACACGCGGTGCCAGATTGGACAGGAGCGAGAGATAGGATGCCTGGTAGGCCGCTGCTTCCGTTTCACTGATGACTTGTTCGCCCAGCAGATCGAGCGTGAACGCCAGTCCGTTTTTGCGAAGTCGGGTCACGGTTTTCAAGACTTCTTCCGGCTTTGTCCCCGCGATAAAACGAGCAGCCATCTTCCCGGCATTGGTCCGTGCATTCAGAGCCAATGCCTTTCCAAGCAGCGAATCCGGCTGCGCAACATCCAGGCCCAGTCGTACAGCATACGGCAAGTGATTGCGAACTTCGTCAAAATACTCCTGCAGATGATGTGTGACGGAACTGCTGGATCGCAACATGGGCAGGACATCAACAAACCGGAACATCTGAATCTTGACAGATTCATCGTGCATGGCCCATTCCAGAATATGGTCCAACCACCAGCGTCTCTCGAAGACGGAAGGACTGCGGCGTTTCAGGTGCGACCAGAGATCCCGTCCGATTTCCTGAGTGCGCCGTTCAATTCCGTCCACATTTCCGTCCACATTAAAATTGCCATCCATATTGGGGGAGTCACCAAGGACATCCTTACGAGTTGTCTTTGCCATCAATTCTCTGTTCCATGACAATGCTGATTTGGAGAACGTTCCAGACCCAAAAAGTTTGAACGATGAGAACAAACTGCTCTCGCCGGTGGGGGTGAGCGGGACGTCCCGCGCCAGCGGAATCGCCCGGTCAGATCGATCCCGAATTCAACAAGACTGAAGAAATCCTCAGACAGTCTTCGTTATAATGAGAAAAAATTTGAAACACGGATCGCGCAGAAAACGCTGAGGTGAGCGACCTTCAGCCTTCATCCCGCAACCGGTAGAGCTGTTCCCCTGCTTTGCGTACGAGAAGAATGCCTTCCTCTTCTCGGTTGGCATAGTCTTCGATATTGATGGAGTTGGGGTCCCGGTATCCCAGGTTGATCTTTTCACAGAGTTCCCGGGGAATTTGAGAAGCCAGAGTGACTTTGACACGGCAATGCTCCACGCCGTTTTCATAGGTCCCGCCGCCGCGCACATGGGTGGAATGAGCGAGCGTCCCCCAGGCATAATGGCGGAATTTTTCCCATTGCTTCACAAAATAATCTCGGCAATGGTAGCCGATTTTTTCAATCAGTTCTCCATGCACGATGGAGACTTCTTTCATGTGAGGAGCATAAATAATCAATTCGCCTCCATCAGCCACCACCGGTTCCAGTTTATACATACACTTTCCGGCAACCCAGAGCTCGTCGTACATCAGCGGAGCGCAGGAGAGAACAGTCTGAAACGGTCTGGCCATCCGCTTGATGTGGATCTGGCCGGAAAGATCAGCAGCCTCACTCCAGGCTTGTTCCGGGGTATTGTAAAACAGTCCGTGCAGGCGGGCCGTGCTATCCGGTGCCACAACAAAGGTAATGGCTTTGCGTTCTCGGGGAATGAGTTTGGCAGCCGCATTCACGACATCCCGAACAGGCGTGGACTTCACGCCGATAATTCCGGCATTGGTAATGAGCGCCCCCAGCCAGTGGAAAAAATTCAACAGCTCCGGACCGGAAATACCCGGAAAATAATACTTGTTGCCACCCGAGAAGCCGACCACTTCGTGTGGAAAGACCGGACCCAGCACCAGCAGCAGATCGTAATCCAGAATTCGCTTGTTAATAGTGACAGGCACTTCTTCGCTGAGCATTCCCTGAGAAATCTGTGAGGTTTCTTCGCGGGTCAGCGTGCCAATCTGGACCAGTGCCGCCGGGTTGTCCCATTCATGATTGAGGAGTTCAGTCTGAAAAAACAGGCGTTCACGCTCCTGGGGATCGATGCCCAGTAACTTGCAAATCTGCAATTCCGACATGGGAGGATGCGTTCCCAAAGCAACCATGACGTCCAGTTGAGCCACCACGGGACGCAACCGTTGATAAAGTGCGTCAAACAGCAAGGGGAGCGGTGCTGTGCGGGTGGCATCCGGCACAATCAGCAGAATTTTCTTTCCACGAAAATCTTCAAGCGGCAACTCACGAGAAAACCAGTCACGGACATCCGCATCGGACATCAGAGGAAATTGAGAACCGGACATGATGAAAATAAGGGCTGAAGAGGTTGGGCAGAACAGGTTGTAGTAACGTTGCTGTGGGTCACATTGTTGTGATCGGGAAGCTCAGCTTCCAGAGATCCACTCACTCGATACGAAAAAGGTATCGTAGGACATGCCGTTTTCTACGGATAGGGCAGCAAAGAACCACAGCGAGACTGGGGTGCATTCCGCACTTTGCGGTTGGCCTGGTATTTGCGATGTTTGGGGGCGTGTGAAATCGGTGTGGTTTCCGGAACTTGGATGGAATTTGGGGAGATGGGTCATGGATGACCGGCTTCGACGGCGGATTCAGGAGATAACCCGGCAGCTTGTGGCGGAAGAAAAAGGGACGTTTCGGGGAGCGCGGACACTGTTGGATCTGGAGAATCTGACCGTTGAGATTGGTGACGAACTTGTCCGGCAGTTGGCCAACACGGACTTGGCCGGGCGGGCGGAAGAATCGGTTGAGAAAGCCGAGCATGCCTGCCCGGAGTGCAGGCGGATCTGTCCCGTGGAGCCCGATCGCGAACCACTGATCCTGCAGGGCAGGCGAGGCGAGATCGAGTATTCCGATCCGCGTTGTCACTGCTGGTCCTGCCGCCGTGTGCGACTACCGCGGGCCACGACTTCTTCCTCCTGATCGTCGGCGTGCGGCCCTTGCTTCCCGGTGGCGGGTCAGATTCCGCGTCCGGCGCGTGAGAGCGTCACGCCTGCGGTCTTGCAGAAGATCGTCTGGGCGAGAGCGAATCTGGGGAGTTTCTCGCAGGCCAGCGATGCACTCAAGATGCTGGCGGACATGGATCTGTCGGCCAAACGGGTCCGTCGCATCACCCGGCAGGTCGGTCAGGATCGGCTCGAGGAACGAGAGCAACAGGTGACTGGGTTCAAAAGCAAACCCTTGATGGAACGTCTCGCTTCGCCCATGAATGTGAGCTCTCCTGACCTGGGCGTGGTGCTGCTGGATGGCGGTGGAAGCGGAGGTGTTTTTTGAGGAATGGTACTCGTGGGCCAGTGGCTGCGGACTCAGCCGGTCCAGAAAGTGGCGAAGATGATCAACAAGCGGATCGAGAACATCCTGAGCTGGTTCCGCCACCGGATCAGCAACGCAGCTGCCGAAGGGTTCAACAGCATCATCCAGTCCCTGAAATCCGCCGCCCGAGGCTTTCGCAGCTTCGCCAACTACCGAACAAGAATCCTCTTCTTCTGCGGCAAACTCAAACTGCTGCCGGAATCAGGGAGCCACTAAAATGTGAGAAGAACCCCTTAAGTATTTGATGAGATTCTTCAGAATCATTTAGTCGTGCCGTGCCTGGGTCGCCACAGGCCCATTATTTTCTCTTAGACACAAGTGCATAACGCACAAGCCAAAACAGCAAAAACACGACGAGCGCCATGCAGTTTACTAAAACAATAAACCACAGGCGGCCAGAACTGCCGCTAGTGGTGTCGCGAACTACTTTCATCGGAGTTTTCTGAGCATCTCGTATTATTGCATTCTTTTTCTCTTCAGCGATCTCTTGGTTGTTGCGGATTTCAACCTCTGCCGCTTTCATAAACCTCTCCGCCTTCGCTTCAGCTTGACGCACAACTTCATCAATCTCTTTGTTGATGTCTTGGGAAGCCGACTTCTTCAGAACATTGCCCCAAACAAGCGACAGGTACTCTTTGAATGACGTTGGAGCAAATCGCCTCATCCCAACAGGGACCTGAAAGAAATCTTCTGAAACTTCTGGGTCGCGGGCAATCTCAGAATACTCTGATTTCTGCGCGAGTTTGCCATCAGATGAAAGCAAAGACACCTCAACCAGTTGATACGAATCTACATTTACAACACTTCTTTGAAGTGTTGGAATTTGATCCACCACCTCAGCAGCAACACCAGCTTCGAGAAGGAATTTGCCTGCGTCAAACATAGGAGTTTCAATTATTGCTAACCGTCGTCCATCGCTTTGAATGAACTCAACTAACCGGCTGTTTTCTTGAAAAGCAGAATCCGGCAAGACAGGCTCTCGTGTGGCTTCTATTTCGGCTAGTTCTGCGTTTTTAATAGCAAAGCTCATGTCGATCAGGATCCCAGCATCTGGATACACTTCGCACACTTGGGAGCCGAGTTGAAGAGTGTGTTTCTTAGCTGGGACGGATGAATCGATTCGCATTGCAGGCTGTCCCTCATCAGTGAACCCCTGTGAGACTACAGTGCGAACCCCTCCTGAAGTCAGCACAAACCGTATTGGCGGAGCCATCGCCTGTCTCGAATTAAGCAGTATTTTATCGGCGGAATCCATATCCTGGCTGCAAGCGTACGGACCAAAAAAATTCGCTGAGGTATATAAAAATAAGGCAAGCAGCCTGTTCCATGTCATGACTAGTTCCTTCTAATAGAGTTCAATCGACGAAAGCCGATATCTGTAAGTGGCGATTTATCATCTACGACACTACGTGGTTTCGGTGGCATTTTAGGCCTTAAGCAATTCTTGATTTGCATTGCCACTAATGTTGATGCACAGAAAATGCATGGTAGCCAATCCGTCATTCGTGGATTCGTCACTTAAGCATACGGGTTAACACACCAGTGCTCAACTGTATGCGAGTAGTGTTTATTTACTTTAAGGCAATTAGTCTTGTTCGATTTTCACTGTGGTGCTATCGGAGATGCTTGCATGGCAATCTTACGTAAATGATGCGAAACCATCTTTAATACATTTATAGCATATGTCGTTAGTCACGTAGGCTGGGTCATGACCTGTCGTTTATACACAAGTCCGGAGCCACAAGTGCTTGTGATTTCCTCCCTGACTCCCACCACAATATCTGGCGGTTGACAGATGAGACCGAACATGCAGGGAATCGAACCCACCGACTTGTGTATAAACGACAGGTCATGACCCAGCTTTATTCAGCGCCAATAAGCTCGTCTCCGTACAACTCCGGTGACCGGCCCCAATCGGCTGGATATTTCCCAGCCCGAACGTAGCGATGAAACGATGACCACGGCCAGACGATTGCCCGCTTCACCAGGCCGTGCTTCACGGGATTGATG
>Ga0182738_1001135_pt1 | contig 34065 bp, 28 predicted proteins | sample eDN5th30CBELigMG_FD_128876 | JGI IMG/M metagenome (GOLD analysis project Ga0182738, IMG submission 128876) | Enriched Miracle-Growth compost microbial communities from Emeryville, California, USA - eDNA 5th pass 30_C BE-Lig MG (version 2)... ...
CAGTGTGCGTTTCCGGAGGGGGTGTCTCGTTTCGGGACCGCCGTGAATCCGTCCCTGGAGGCTGCCACGAAAACATCCTGTTTTCGAGGCTCCCGAAACGAGACACCCCCTCCAGAAACGCAGAGGTTTGTGGTGCAGCGGCGCTCGGGAAGCGCGCTTCGGAAAAGAACTTGATGCGCGCTTGATGTTGGCTGACGGCTCCTGCTCGAACTGTGTGCAGTTCCAAAGCTCTGCCATGCGCCCTTCAGTCGATGGTGGGAAACCTGGGATCTAGGCAGTCACCACGCGCCCTCTTACTCTTCTGTCCTCATTTTCTTTCTTCTACGTTCTTCTTCTTCTTCTTTTCTTTTCTTCAAAGGTGCCGTCCGAGCGCCACCCCGGTATCCGGTTTCGCGGTCCCGGTGAGGGTTGCTCGTTTCGGGAGCCTCAAAAACAGGATGTTTTTGTGGCAGCCCCCATGGATGGGTTCACGGCGGTCCCGAAACGAGCAACCCTCACCGGGACCGCAACCCTTTCAAACGAGCGCCGCTCTCCGGCTTCGAAAACAGCACTGCGGTACTGAACCAACAGTGCCGCACTAACACCTAGCCGAACCTACCGCCGACGTGACAGTGACAACAGCACGCTATGCAGCTTCCGGATGACTTCGTCCGGCGTGATCAGATCCATCACCCCCGGTCGCTCGATTTTCGTGGTCCATGGCAGTTGCGATGCCGGCTTGCCCAGCAGCCGTTGCGCCGCGACGTCGTATTTGTCTACGCACCATTGACGGCTCAGGTACGGTCCGCTGCGTGCCGGGTTCGTGGCCGCGTACAGCCCGATCACCGGCGTGCCGACCGTCGTTGCCATGTGGGCCGGTCCCGAGTCGGGTGTCAGTACCAGCGTGGCGCGTTCCAGCGTTGCCAGGAACTCGACCAGCGTGTCCTTGCCGATCGCGTTCTCGCATTTGTGCTGCATCCGGGCCGTGATTTCACGCCCGATCTGCTGTTCCAGTTCGCTGCGGCCGCCGCACAGCACGACGTGCAGGCCGAGTGAGCTGATCGCGTAATCGGCGACCTGCGCGTAGTACTCGGCTCGCCAGTTTCGCAGGCGATGGCTGGAACAGGGGCTGATCACCAGGGTCTGCACGCCGTCCGGTATGAGCTTGCGCGCGTACTCACGGGCTGCGTCCGGAATGGGAATGTCCCAGCGCAGCAGCTTCTCGTAGACGTGGAATTTCTCGGCGAAGCCGAACAGCGAATCGAGCACGTGCTGCCTTTGCGCCGGCTGGATGCGGTCGGTGGTGAATAGCCATTGCAGCTCGCGGGCGCGGCGGCGGTCGAAGCCGAGTTTGATCTTCGCGGGGATGGCGGTCGACAGGATGCTGGCGCGCAGCGCCAGCTGCATGTGCATCAGGACATCGAAATGGCGGCCACGCATTTTCTCGCGCAGGCTGCGGTATGAGTCGAACAGGCGGCCCTTGTCGACCACGATGAACTCGATGTCCGGGATGTGGCCGAGCAGCTTGGCCTCGACCCGGCCGATGACCCAGGTGAAGCGCGTCTGCGGCCATGCGCGCTGCAGGGTGCGCACAATCGGCAGTACGTGGCAGGTATCGCCGATCGCGGACAGTCGCAGGATGCAGACGGACTCGGGAGGCGTATCGAAGGCAGAAGCGGACATTGAAGGACGTCGGTGACGGCGATTCAGTCCGCGAACGCGAGGTCGGTCATTTCGTTTTTCTTTCCGCAGCCTGTAGCCTTGTGACGAATGGCCCCGATCGTCGAACGACAACTCCAACTGCCGGGCAGCGGCATCCTATACGACGCTTCGCGATTGCGTAAGCCGGCGCAGGAGCTGTTTACACGCGAGTACTGGGCGTCGCGCGGCTCGCATGTCGAAGTCGCCGGCGGGCGCGCCTCGGTAAGCTTCATCCGCACCGAGGAGGCGAGCTGGGTGCTGCGGCACTATCGTCGTGGCGGGCTGATCGCAAAGCTGCTCGACGATCAGTATCTGTGGCTGGGCGCGGGCCGGACGCGTTCCTTTGTCGAATGGCGCCTGCTGGCCGAGCTGCGCAATCGCGAGCTGCCGGTGCCAGCCCCAGTGGCGGCCCGCTATGTGCGCAGCGGGTTGGTATATCGCGCCGATCTGATCACTGAAGAGTTGCCGCCGTCGAAGACCCTGGCGAATCTCATGGCCGAGCTGGATGCGCAGGCATGGCAGGCGGTTGGCAAGACCGTAGCGCGCTTTCACGCGCAGGGTGTTCATCACGCGGATCTGAATGCCCACAACATTCTGTTGGGTGAGTCGGGCGCCGTGTACGTACTCGATTTCGATCGGGGCCGGATTCGTGCGCGCGGTACCTGGGAAGAACAGGTGCTGGCGCGTTTGAAGAGATCGCTCGAGAAGATCGCGAGGCAGCGCACCGAAGCTCGATTCAGCGACCGCGAGTGGGGCTGGTTGATGGAAGGCTACGCGGGATGAAACAGGGGATCCGGATGGCGCCTATCCATTGCGCATCCGCGGTGCGGCAGCGTCAGGCGTTGGGCTGGGTCGCCGCGGCTGGCTTCTTTGCGTAGTAGTTCGGGTAATCCGCGCTCAATCCCTTGAAGCGCCGATGCAGCCACAGATACTGTTCCGGCACGCGCCGGATCTGGGCTTCGAGAACTTCGTTGAAGCGCAGCGCGTCCGTGACCGGATCGTCGCTGGGGAAATTCTCCAGCGCAGGCTGGATCACCATGCGATAGCCGCTGCCGTCTGCCATGCGCTCGGGGAAATAGGGCAGTACGGCGGCGCCCGTCATTCGCGCCAGGCGCGAGGTGGCCGTGTTGGTGGCCGCCGGGATGCCGAAGAATGGCACCATCTGCGCCCCTTTCTTGCGATAGCTCTGATCCGGTGCGTACCACACCGGTTCATTGCTCTTCAGTGCCGTGACCAGCGTGCGCACATCGTCACGTTGGATGGCGCGCTTGGTGCGCCTGCCGCGCTGGCTCGCCAGAAAATGTTCGAGCACCGCGTTGTCGGTCGGGCGATACATGATGTTGAGCGGCATGCGCTCGCACAGCACGCGGCCGCTCATTTCCAGTGGCGTGAAATGCGCGCTCAGCAGAATGGCGCCGCGGCCTTTCTGTAACGCAGCTTCGAGGTGCTCTTCGCCTTCCAGGCGTGTGAGCTTGTCGATGCGCCGCTTCGGGCTCCACCAGCTGAGCGCGGTTTCGAACATGCCGATGCCGACGCTGTGAAAGTGTCCGCGCAGGATGCGCTTGCGCTCCTCGGCGCTCTTCTCCGGAAAGCACAGATCCAGGTTGCGTTGCGCGATGCGCACGAACGAGATCGGCAACAACAACAGCAGATCGCCGAACCGGCGGCCGATCCAGAGCAGCACCGGGTAGGGCAGCGGCTCGAACAGCCGCAGCATTCCCAGCGCCAGCCAGGTGGGCCAGTACCCGGGTTTCAGCAAGGCCAGCCGCTTCATTTCCGGTACGGATCCAGGTCGGCGCGCTTGAAGCGCTTGTAGGCCCACAGGTACTGCTCGGGACAGCGCCGCACCTGGGCTTCAATCAGCTGGTGGAAGCGCTGCGTGTCGGCCACGGCATCGTCGGTCGGGAAGTTGTCGAGGGGCGGAAGGATGTGCATGACGTAACCGCTGTTGTCGGCGCGGCGTTCCGGGAAGTAGGGCAGTACCGGGGCGCGCGAGATTCTAGCAAGCCGCGAGGTAGCCACGTTGGAGGCGGCCGGGTGGCCGAAGAACGGCACCAGCTCGCTGTTCTTGTCGAGGAAGCGCTGGTCCGGCGCGTACCAGACCGGCAGGCCCTGTTTCAGGTTCTGCAACAGGTCGCGGATCTGGTCTGAGGCGATCGCCTGGACCGTGTGCCGGGCGCGTCCGCGTCGCGACAGTTCGGCGAGCAGCGCATTCTCCGGCTTGAGGTACATGATGCTGGTAGCGCCCAGCAGCGTCAGGGCGCGGGCACCCATTTCCAGCGTGGTGAAGTGCGCGCTCAGCAGCAGGGCGCCGCGCCGTTGCGCCAGTGCTGCTTCGAGATGCTCCAGCCCTTCGAAAGTTACGAAGCGCTTGAGCCGGGAGTCGCGTGCCCACCAGACCATCCCGGTCTCGAAGAAGGCGCAGCCCAGGGACTCGAAATGCCGGAGCACCAGCTTGTGGCGCTGCGCAGAATCGAGCTGCGGCAGGCACAGGCCGATGTTGATCGCCGCGATGCGCCGGTCGCGGCGGGCAAACAGGTAACCGATCCTGCCGAGGAAGCGGCCGAGCAGGATCTGCGCGCGCAACGGAAGAAGGTTTGCCAACCGCACGAAACCGATGCCGAGCCAGACACCCCAGTAGCGCGGTCCGAGGAAGCGGTATAGAGGCACTTCCTCCGCCGCGCGCGCGCGGCGGTGGCCTGCCACGTCGTCGGCCGGCATGCTCATAGCCGTTGTTTGTGTGGCGTGTGCATGAGTCGCGGGAATGGTAGCCCAGTTAACCTGCGAACGGACACGGCGCATCTCGCCGCGCCGCGCACAACCTCTCCCGAGTAGATGAAGTAAAGACGAGAGTGGGGAGGGCGCGTAAACCCTATCGTGCCGGGCGCGCGGACGGTAGGCTGTCGGCCCTCATGCTTCGTCTGATTTACAACGCGCTCATCGGCATCGCCGCGCCGCTGGCGTTCGGATGGACCGCGTGGCGTGGTATCAGGGATCCGCTTTATCGCGACCGCCTGTCCGAGCGCTTTGGTTACACGGACCTGCGCCTCGACGGCGCCATCTGGGTTCACGCGGTGTCTGTCGGTGAGGTGCAGGCCGCGGCAGCGTTGGTGCGTACGCTGCGACAGCGTTATCCGGACCATCCTCTCCTCGTGACCACGGCGACGCCTACGGGTGCGCAGCGCGTGCAGGCATTGTTCGGCGATGCCGTCCATCACTCCTATCTACCGTACGACCTGCCGGGCGCGGTGCGCCGCTTTCTCGATCGCGTGCGGCCGGCTATCGCGGTCGTGATGGAAACCGAGGTCTGGCCGAATCTGTATCGCGAATGCGGCCGGCGCCAGCTGCCGATCGTGCTGGCCAGCGCGCGGCTTTCGGAAAGGTCGGTGCGCCGCTTCCGTCGGATCGCCGGGCTGTTCCGCGACGCGTTGAGTCAGGACATCGTGATCGCGGCCCAGACTCAAGCCGATGCGGACCGCTTCCTCGCCGTGGGCGCCAATCGCGCCGGCACGCATGTCATCGGCAACGTCAAATTCGATCTGGAAATTCCCGAAGAGGCGCGCATCAAGGGCCAGGCGCTGCGCGTATCTCAGTTCGCGGATCGATTCGTGTGGGTGGCTGGCAGTACGCATGACGTCGAGGAAGACCTCGTGCTGCAGGCTCATCGCCGCGTCCAGCAGGGACGACGCGACGCGTTGCTGATCCTGGTTCCACGGCATCCGAATCGCTTCGAGCGCGTTCGGCAGTGGCTTGCATCGCAGGGAGTGCCCTATGCGACCCGCTCGCGCGGCGAGCAGGTGACGGCAGAGACAGGGGTCTTGCTGGTAGATACTTTGGGCGAGTTGCTGATGTTCTACGCCGCGTGCGACGTGGCCTTCGTCGGCGGCAGCCTGGTGCCGATCGGCGGACACAATCTGCTGGAGCCGGCGGCGCTCGAACGCCCGGTGCTGACCGGGCCGAACAACTTCAACGCGCCGGATATCGCGCGGCTGCTGTTCGCAAGCGGTGCCGCGCTGGAAGTGCAGTCAGGGGATGCGCTGGCGGCGACGCTGCGCGACCTGGCGTCAGATTCGGAACGCCGCGCCCGAATGGGAAGCGCTGCGCGCGCGATTGTCGAAGCAAACCGCGGCGCGCTGGCGCGAGTGATGGTGCTGATCGAGCCGCTGCTGCGCAAGGCGGGCTGAGGGTCACATACCCACCGCGTTCTTGGCAGAGATCCGGCTCGGCGCTCCGCTCTTTCCGTCACTCCCGCGGAAGCGGGAGTCCATCCGGATGATTAGGATGGATTCCCGCTTGCGCGGGAATGACCGGGACCGCGGGAATCAGGCCTTCGCCAGGTGACGCGCAAGCCAATGCTGAACGGGTTCAGCTTGCGTCGGGATAGCGCGTAACCTGGCGAGAACAGCGCGATTTAGCGCGTGATATTCCGTTCCTTCAAATAGCTGTTGATCTCGACCAGATCCTCTTTCTTCAGCGTGCCGGTGGCCAGCTGCAGCTGCAGAACGTTGAGGATGTAGTCGTAACGGCTGCGCGAATAGTTCGTCTGGGCCTCGAACAGACGGCGGCGCGCGTCCAGCACGTCGACGGTGGTGCGCGTGCCGACTTCGAAGCCGGCTTCGGTAGCCTGCAACGCCGTCTTGCCGGATTCCAGCGCCTGCTTGAGCGCCTTGACCCGGGACATCTCGCTCAGCACACCCAGGTATGCATCGCGTGCGGCTCGTTCAGTTTCACGGTTGGCGCGCTCCAGCCGTTCGCGCGCAGCGCGGTGCAGGTACACGCGCTGGCGTACTTGCGAGGAGGTGTTGCCGCCGGAGTAGATCGGCACCGTCACCTGCAGGCCGATGGAGTCGTCGGTGCTGTTGCTGTTGGCAGGATAGGTCGAGCGTTGTGCCGGGTTGCCACCGAACGCGGGGTTGGTGATGGTCTGATCGCCGGTGACATCGCTGCCGCGGCGGCCGGCCACCAGGTCGATGGTCGGCAGGTGGCCGGAGCGCGCGACGTTCACGTCCTGCTTGGCGATGTCAGTCGCGAGCCGCGCGGAGATCACTCGCAGGTTCTGCTCCAGAGCGGTGCTGACCCATTGCTCCTGGTTGGCCGGATCGGGCGATTTCAGCGGCATGTCCTCGATCGGGGCTGCCAACGTATCGAAGGACTCGCCGGTGAGCTCGCGCAGCAACTCCTCGGCCGTGGCCAGGGTGCGCTTGGCCTGGATGACGTTCGCGGCAGCGCTGTCGTGGGCGGCGCGCGCCTCCTGCACGTCGGTAATGGCGATCAGGCCGACCTCGAAGCGCTTCTCGGCCTGCTCCAGCTGGCGGTTGAGGGCTTCCAGCGTCGCCTGGGCGGCGTCCACCGTGTCCTGGGCGGCCAGGACGTCGAAATAGCGTTGCGAGGTGCGCTGGATCAGATCCTGCTGCGCTGCCTGGTAATCGGCCTCGGCCTGGGCCACCTGGGAATCGGCGCGCTTCAGGGCGGACCACTGGTCCCAGCGGAACAGGGTCTGGCGCAGCTGGATCTGGTAGCCCGTGGAGTCCAGGTCCTGGGCGCTCTGGCGATTGATGATCTGCACCTGGCCCTGCTGGGTGCTCGAGAAGGTGTTGGCGCCCGAAGATTCGCTCTTGGTGTAGTTGCCAGTGGCGTTGAGCTGTGGCAGCAGCGCGGCCAGGGCTTGCGGCTTGGACTCGCGGCTCGCCAGGCGGTTGGCGTCCGCTTCACGGATCTGCGGATCGTTCTGCAACGCCCGCTGGTAGACCTCGAGAAGATCGGCGCCCTGGGCGGTGACGGCGTAGCCGGAAGCGATCAGGGACAGCCCACCCAACCCCAGGGTGTGCAGCAGCAGGCGCGGACGCAGTTTCATTTCACGGTTCCCATGTTTTTGCATTGTTTGGCGAACTGGCCGCGGACTTCCCGCCGGTCGATTTCAAGTTCCTGACCGGCTCCGACGCCCCCCGACCCTCTTCAAGACGCTTCTTGGACGTCTCAATAGGTCGGAATGGTTGCATCCAGGTCGTGGGACCAGGCCAGGATTCCGCCGGCCAGATTGACCGCCCGGAAGCCGTTTTGTTGCAGGAACTTCGCGACCTCGAGGCTGCGACGGCCGGAACGGCACATCACCACCACTTCGCGCTCGCGTTCCAGCTCGGCCAGCCGGTCGGCCACGTGCCCCATCGGGATGTGCAGCACGCCCGGCACGCTGGCCACCGCCAGCTCCCAGTCCTCGCGGACATCGAGCAGGGTGAGGGCCTCGCCGCGGTCGCGACGCTCGACGAATTCGGCCGGGGTAATTTCAGGGATGCTCATAAGATTGTGAAGAGCGAAGCGGTGAACTGCGGGTGGGAATCGGTAAACGGCGCCGTGGCGTCTTCAGAAGACGAACTGCGGCGGCCGCGGTGCATTGAGCAGCGGATCGATCACGGTCTCGAACAGGCTTTCCTTCTGCCATTCGCGTTCGCCCAGGCGGGTGATCTTCCAGGCTTCCATGACCGGCGCCGTGCCGACCACCACGAACAGGCGTCCGCCTGGCTTCAAGGCGCGCTGGAAGCGTTCGTCGTAGAGCGGCAGCGAGCCGGTCACCGCGATCGCATCGTAGCGCGACGGCTCGTCGAGCTGCATGGCATCGGCGACTTCCACCGCCACGTTGTTGGCGGCGGCGGCCAGCAACCGCGCGCTGGCGCGCTCGGCCAGCTCGGGGAAGATCTCGATGGAGCGGACGCGGGCGGCCAGCTGACCCATGCAGGCGGCGAGGTAGCCGCTGCCGGTTCCGACTTCCAGGGCCACGTCGCCGGGGGCGAGGTCCAGCGCCTGCAGGATGCGGCCGTGCACCTTCGGCGGCAGCATGGATTGGCCGTGCTCGAGCGGGATGGGCGCGTCGGCAAAGGCCACATCGGCCCAGGCCGTGGGGGTGAACAGCTCGCGCCGCACCTGCCGCATGGTGTCGAGCACCCGCTGGTCGAAGACGTCCCAGGTGTTCACCTGCTGCTCGATCATCTGCTGCCGCGCCAGTTCAATGTTCATGTCGATCTTGGTTGGAAATGCCGGGAAAATGCGGGCCGCAAAGGGTACGGGCTTTGTATACGCCAGACAAGGTTGGGGCCGATGCCGCCAGGCGCGCGCGGCGCGAATCCTCTTTACCATTATGGTCAATCCATGCGGCAGAAATCCTGGCGTCCGATATGCTGCAGTCACGTTGGTAGCGTCGCTCGGGCAGCATCTCGAGGCCGGTACCGCAAGCAGCCGTCCGGCCCAAGTGAAGTCCAATCGCGCTTGAGCCGGAGCGCGATTGACAAGTGCGTTTCTCGCCGCAAGTACGGCCAGAGGCGACACGGGGATGAAGGGAAGAATGGCGATTCATCTATGAGTGCCCCTACGACATGTTAGGGACTGCGGGTATTCCTGTCGTCGTTGCGGCTTTGACGTTCGCCGTCATCGTCCTGCTGGGCGTGATTTTCTGGCGGGAACGCCGCGCCTCGGCGCTGGCGTATGCCGCGCGCCAGCTGGGTGGCATCGTGCGCGACGGCCGTTATACCGAGCGCGTCCGCAGCAGCGGCGCCGCCGAACCCCTGGCCGATACCGCCAATCAGTTGCTGGAGCAGATCGCCATCAAGGATCTGCTGATTGGCGAGCGCGAACGCTCGCTGGAGGGGCTGCTGGGCGGGCTGCACGAGGCAGTGGCGGTACACCGCGACGGCGTCGTGTTCGCCAATGATCATTTCGCCGCGCTGGTCGGGCACGACCCGCAGCAGTTGCTCGGCAAGCCGATGGCCGAGCTGGTCCATCCGGATTACAAAGAGGTGGTGAGCGATCACCTGCAGCGCGTGCTGTCGGCCGCGCCCGGGCTGGACCGGCTCGAAGTCGAGCTGCATCCGCAGCGTGATCAGACCGCGCGCATCGAGCTGGCTGCGGTTCGCATCGACTACCAGGGTGGTCCGGCATTACTGCTGACCATGCTGGAAATGGGGCCGCGCGCCGCGACGGTCAGCGCGGCTCCGCGCGGCCGCCCGACAGCCTGGGACACGCTCGACTCGCTCGGCGAAGGTGTAATCACCACCGACACCACCGGCCGTATCGATTACCTCAATCGCGCCGGCGAGCAGCTGGTCGGCGTGTCCGCGGCGGATGCGCTGGGCAAGACCATCACCGAGATCATCACGCTGGTCGACGAGAACGACCGGCGCTCGCTCGGAGATCCGGTGCGCCAGTGCCTGGCGACGCAGACCAAGGTGACGGTCGGTCGCCGCGGCCTGATGATCTCCCGCGACGGTAGCGACGAGCGGTCGGTGGAGCTGACCGTCACGCCGCTCAAGGGCCAGAAGAACGACCTCGGCGGCACCGTGGTGGTCGTGCGCGATGTCAGTGAGCTGCGCGGCATCGCTCGCCAGATGTCATACCAGGCCAGCCACGACGCACTCACCGGGCTGGTGAATCGCCGCGAATTCGAGCGGCGCCTGGAAGAGTCGCTGGAGACGGCGCAGGCGACCCCGGCGCGGCACGTCATGTGCTACCTCGATCTGGACCGCTTCAAGGCAGTCAACGACAGCTGCGGCCACATGGCGGGCGACACCATGCTGCGCGAGGTGGCGGCGCTGATCAAAGAGACGGTGCGCGATTCGGACACCGTGGGACGGCTCGGCGGTGACGAATTCGGGCTGCTGCTGATCGGCTGTCCGCTCGACAAGGCGCGCCAGATCGCCGACGACGTGGTGCGCAAGATCAGCGATTACCGCTTCGTCTGGAAGGACAAGATCTTCAATATCGGCGTGAGCGTCGGCCTGGTGGAGATCTCGCGCGAAAGCGGCGCGCCCGAAGAGATCATGAGTGCGGCGGATTCGGCCTGCTATGTCGCCAAGAAGCAGGGCAACCACGTACACGTGTATTCGGCGCGTGACGAGTCGGTGGCGCGCCATCGCGGCGAAATCCACTGGCTGCAGCGGTTGCAGACCGCGCTCAAGGAGAACCGCTTCGAGCTGCTGGCGCAGCCCATCGTCGCGACCGCCAACGCGCCCGGCCAGGGCCCGGCGCTGGAAGTGCTGCTGCGCCTGCAGGACGACGCGATCCCCGGCGGCATCTCGCCGGTGGAGTTCCTGCGGGCTGCCGAGCGCTACCGCCTGATGTCCGATGTCGATCGCTGGGTGGTGCAGGCGGCGCTGACGGCGCTCGCCCGCGGCGCGATTCGCCTGCCGCCGGGCCGTAGCATTGCCATCAATCTCTCGGGCCAGACGCTGGGCGATCCGCAGTTTCTGGAGTTCGTGGTGGACTGCCTGGACCGCACCGGCGTGATCGCCGACCAGGTGTGCTTCGAGGTGACCGAGAACTCGGTCATCACCAACATCGAGCACGCGCAGCGTTTCATCGGCGTGCTGCACGGCATGGGCTGCCGCTTTGCGCTGGATGACTTCGGCCGTGGTCTGTCGTCCTTCGGCAATCTCAAGAACCTGTCGCTCGATTACCTGAAGATCGACGGCTCGTTCATCCGCAACCTGGCCGTCGACACGGTCAACCAGGCCATGGTCGCTGCCATGATCAAGCTGGCCCGCACGCTCAATTTCCAGGTGGTCGCCGAGCAGGTGGAAGACGCCGGCGCGCTGGAGGCGGCCACGCGCATGGGCGTGGACTTCGTGCAGGGATACCACATCGGTCGGCCGCAGCCGCTGGCTCGACTGGTGGCTCGGGCCAGCTGAGCGCTCTCTAGATCTCTAAGCGTTCTGAAGTCTTCAGGCAGAGTGCGAGGCTCTCGGTAACGAGAGTGCCAGCGTTGCGGTCAGCGCCCTGGGCCGGGTATCGCTTTTGAGGACCGCCCGTGAATACGTCCCTGTAGGGCTACCGCGAAAACATCCCTGTTTTCGAGGTTCCTCAAAAGCGATCCCCGGCCCAGGACGCTTTCGTGGCGCTCGATGCGTGTGCGAAGAGGGTGCGTGCCATTCCAAGGACGGTCATTTGCTTTCGTCTGGGTCATTCCCGCGTAGGCGGGAATCCATCCGATCATCAAGATGGACTCCCGCCTACGCGGGAGTGACGAGTCATCAGAGCGTTCCCAATCTGAAGATCACTGTCCAGCGACCGCCGTTTTCAGATGGCGCCGTGATGGCACTGTCCGGCTTGGTCTGGGTGGTGGCGCTTCGCAGCGCCCAGTACACCACGAAGACTGCCCGTCATCCGCCTGCCTGCCTGACGGTCTGTCCGTCTGCTTGCTTGTTTGTCTGTCTGTCGAGCGAGTCGCTCTTCGCAGGCGGCACTAGCCAGTCCGGGGTCCGGGGAGGGCTTTTCAGGAACCTCGAAAACAGGGATGTTTTCGTGGTAGCCCTACAGGGATGTATTCACGGGCGGTCCTGAAAAGCCCTCCCCGGACCCCGGACTGGCGTCGCAACGAGCGCTGCCTCAACCCTGCAATCCCAAACCAGACCGCAAAACTAGACTCCCAAACGAGGCCCAAAACGAAAACGGCGCAGTGAATTCACTGCGCCGTTCCCGTCTACTTACTTCCGTATCGTTGCTGAGTGCCTACAGCAGCGGCACCAGCAGCAAGGCCACGATATTGATGATCTTGATCAGCGGGTTGATCGCCGGGCCCGCCGTGTCCTTGTACGGATCGCCGACCGTGTCGCCGGTCACCGCCGCCTTGTGCGTCTCCGAGCCCTTGCCGCCGAAGTTGCCTTCCTCGATGTACTTCTTGGCGTTGTCCCAGGCGCCGCCGCCGGTGCACATGGAGATGGCGACGAACAGGCCGGTGACGATGGTGCCGATCAGCAAGCCGCCCAGCGCGCGCACGCCGGCGCCCGGGCCCATCAGGTAGTTCATGCCGAAGGCCACCACTACAGGCACCAGGATGGGCAGCAGCGAGGGCACGATCATTTCCTTGATGGCGGCACGCGTCAGCATGTCCACCGCCTTGGAGTAGTCGGGCCGGCCGGTGCCTTCCATGATGCCCCTGATCTCGCGGAACTGGCGGCGCACCTCGACGACCACCGAACCGGCGGCGCGGCCCACGGCTTCCATCGCCATTGCGCCGAACAGGTACGGCACCAGGCCGCCGATGAACAGACCGATGATGACGGCCGGATCGGACAGGTTGAAGGCCTGGAGCTTGCCGACTGCGTCCAGGTTGTGGGTGTAGTCGGCGAACAGCACCAGCGCTGCCAGGCCGGCCGAGCCGATCGCGTAACCCTTGGTGACCGCCTTGGTGGTATTGCCGACCGCGTCGAGCGCATCGGTGATCTTGCGCACCTCCTTCGGCAGGCCGGACATTTCCGCGATGCCGCCGCCGTTGTCGGTGATCGGGCCGTAGGCGTCGAGGGCGACGATCATGCCGGCCATCGACAGCATGGCCGTGGCCGCGATCGCGATGCCGTACAGGTCGCCGACGTGATACGCGCCCCAGATGGCGGCGCACACGGCCAGCACCGGCAGCGCGGTCGACTTCATCGAGACGGCCAGGCCCGCGATCACGTTGGTGCCGTGACCGGTCTGCGACGCACCAGCCACGTACCGCACCGGCGCGTATTCGGTCGCGGTGTAGTACTCGGTGATCCAGATCAGCGCTGCGGTCAGCAACAGGCCGATGACCGCGCAAGTGAAGTACTTGCCGGCCTCGGGACCCATGACGTTCTGGCTCACGAACCAGAAGGCGATCAACGCCAGCACGCCGGAGACGGCGGTGCCGCGATACAGCGCATTCATGATCTTGCCGCCGTCGCGCGCCTTGACGAAGTACGAGCCGATGATGGAGGCCACGATGGACACCGCGCCGAGCACCAACGGGAAGATGATGTACTTGATGTCCAGGCCACCGTCGGCGCCTTTGAACATCAGGCCGCCGAGCACCATGGTTGCGACAATGGTGACGGCATAGGTCTCGAACAGATCGGCCGCCATGCCGGCGCAGTCGCCGACGTTGTCACCGACGTTGTCGGCAATGACCGCTGGGTTGCGCGGGTCGTCTTCCGGAATGCCGGCTTCGACCTTGCCCACCAGGTCGGCGCCGACGTCGGCGCCCTTGGTGAAGATGCCGCCGCCCAAACGCGCGAAGATGGAGATCAGCGAGCCGCCGAACGCCAAGCCTACCAGCGAGTGCAGGGCCGGCTCGGTGCCGATCGAATGATTCATCAGCGCGAAGTAGCCCGCCACGCCGATCATTCCCAGACCGACCACCAGCATGCCGGTAATGGCGCCGCCGCGGAATGCAACCTGCAACGCGGGATTCAAGCCGACGCTGGCCGCTTGCGCGGTGCGCACGTTGGCGCGCACCGAGACGTTCATGCCGATGTAACCGGCGAGGCCCGAGAGGATGGCGCCTACCGCGAAGCCGCCGGCGGTAGCCCAGTTCAGCGACAGTCCCAGCACCACGAACAGCGCCACGCCGACCACTGCGATCGTCGAGTACTGTCGGTTCAGATACGCCTTGGCACCCGCCTGGATCGCCGCGGCGATCTCCTGCATGCGCTCACTGCCGGCTGGTTGCTTGTTGATCCAGCCAACCGAGATCACACCAAACAGTACGGCAAGAACGCCGGCTCCAATGGCAAGCCATAGCGCGACTTCTGTGGACATGAAGCTTCCCCCTCCCGTTGTGCGGGCTGATTTGTCTGTCTTACCTCAACCTCAACCTCGAAGAAACGGCCGCGGACGAGTGCAAATCGTTTGGCTTGCTGCGTGGACGCGACCGGCCAAAAAAGGGCGCTGGACTATAACACGAAAGATTTTGCGAGCTTTTTGCGCACGGCGACGTTCTTCAACGTCACGTACTGCGGCAGACCGTCCTTGTACGGCGGATAGTCCTCGCCCTTGATGAGCGGGCTCAGGTAACGGCGCGCCTTGGCGGTGATGAAGAAGCCGTCCGTAGTGATGTAGTCGCGCGGCAGCATCTTTTCCTGGTTCGCCACTGCGCTCAACGGCGCGCTGCCTACTTTCCACTTGTAAGGCTTGTCCGAAGTGCGAACGATGGTGGGCATGAGCGAGTTGCCGCCCTTGAGCGCCAGCTCCACGGCTGCCTTGCCCATGGCATACGCCTGCTCCACGTCCACTTTGGAGGCGATGTGGCGCGCCGCGCGCTGCAGGTAGTCCGCCACCGCCCAGTGATACTTGTAGTTCAGCTTGCTCTTGATGAGCTGCGCGATGACGGGGGCGACGCCACCCAGCTGCGCGTGCCCGAACGCATCGCGCAGGCCGGCGTCGGACAGGAATTTGCCTTCGCTGTTCTTCACGCCCTCGGAAACCACGATGGCGCAGTAACCGAACTTCTCCACGCTCTGCTTGACGCGTGCGCAGAACTTCTCTTCGTCGAAAGTGATTTCCGGGAACAGGATGATGTGCGGCGCATCTCCGGCTTTCTCGGAGGCGAGTCCGCCTGCGGCGGCGATCCAGCCGGCGTGACGGCCCATCACTTCCATGATGAACACCTTGGTCGAGGTCTTGGCCATCGAGGCCACGTCGAAGCCGGCCTCGCGGATCGACACCGCGACGTATTTCGCCACCGAGCCGAAGCCCGGGCAGCAGTCGGTGATCGGCAGATCGTTGTCGACGGTCTTGGGCACGTGGATGGCCTGGATCGGATAACCGAGCCGGTCGGCCAGCTGCGACACCTTCAGGCAGGTGTCGGCCGAATCACCGCCGCCGTTGTAGAAGAAGTAGCCGATGTCGTGCGCCTTGAAGACTTCGATCAGGCGCTCGTACTGGGCCGGGTTGTCCTCGATCTTCTTGAGCTTGTAACGCGCCGAGCCGAACGCGCCGGCGGGCGTGTGCCGCAGGGCACGGATCGCCGCGGCCGATTCCTTGCTGGTGTCGATCAGGTCCTCGGTCAGGGCGCCGACGATGCCGTGCCGGCCGGCATACACCTTGCCGAACTTGCCCTTGTGCTTGCGGCAGGTCTCGATGACGCCGCAGGCCGAGGCGTTGATGACGGCGGTGACGCCGCCGGACTGGGCGTAGAAGACGTTGCGGGGCTTGGCGGGCATTCAGGCACCTGTTCGGGTTGGAATTACGGTGTTGGAATTTGTGGGAAGGATAGGGAAGCGGCGATTTGTCCGTCTACCCCGGCGCGTCGACACGAGGCGTCGCTGCAGGGGCGAGCTGTCGAGTCGCAACTGAGTCGCAACGCCTGATGGCTGCGGCCGGATCCCGAGGCTGCGCAGCGCCGGCAAAACCGGGACGCCGATGGGCCGAGTGGCCCGCCAGCCGGAATTGCAATTCACCTGTACGCATGGCCCTTTCCCGGCTCGCGGCAGTACCCAGCCGCGCCGCTTTTCTGTAGGGTATCGCCTCTTTTTGGGAGGTCGGACCGACATCATGCGTATCGTTCTGCTGGGAGCGCCCGGATCGGGCAAGGGCACGCAGGCTCAGCGGCTGCAGGCAAAGTATGGAGTGCCGCAGGTTTCCTCCGGCGATCTGCTGCGCGACGCAGTGGCTCGCGGCACGGAGCTGGGGCTGAAGGCCAAGGCGGTGATGGAAGCCGGCCAGCTGGTCTCCGACGATATCGTGCTGGGTCTGATCCGCGATCGCCTGGGCCGTCCCGACGCCGCCAACGGCTTCATTCTCGACGGCTTCCCGCGCAACCAGGACCAGGCCCGCTCGCTGAACGTGCTGCTTCAGGAAATCGGTCAGCCCCTCGACGCGGTGCTGCTGCTGGACGTGCGGCGCGAGACGCTGATGCAGCGCCTGGCGGGTCGTCGCATCTGCCCGAAATGCGGCACCGTGTACAACGTGCACTCCCTGGGCGGCGCGACCACCTGTCCGCGCGATGGCGCCGAGCTGTTCCAGCGGCCCGATGACAAGGAAGAAGTGATCGGCAAGCGCCTGGAGGTCTACGAGCAGCAGACCCGTCCGTTGATCGAGCATTACTCGAAGCTCGGCCTGCTGCGCGCCGTGGCCGGCGAAGGCGAGCTCGATGAAGTGTTCGAGCGCATGGAAGCCGCGGCGCTGGCCAAGCCGGTGCCCGCTGCCAAGGTAAAAGTGAGCGCCAAGCGCGCGCCGGCCAAGAAGAAGCCGGCGGTTGCCGCCAAAGCAGCGACCCGGACGGTCGCCAAGGCCAAGCCGTCGGTAAAGAAGGCCGCCGCGAAGCCGGCGGCGAAGAAGGCTGCAAAGAAAGCAGCAAAGAAAGCAGCAAAGAAAGCAGGGAAGAAGGCAGCCAAGAAGGCAGCCAAGAAGGCGGTCAGGAAGTCCGCCGGCAAATCGTCCAGGAAGACAGCCGGGAAGACAGCCAAGAAGACCGTCGCAAAGCGGGGACGCACGAGCCAGAAGCGCGCAGCCGTCAAATCCGTGAAGCGCGGGAAAGTCGCGGCGAAGAAGGCCGGAAAAGCGCGTTCGAAGGCGCCCGCCCGCAAGAACAAAGTCTCGCGCCGCAAGAAGTAACCGCAAAGGACGCCGCTCGCGGAGCTAGGCCGGCGAGCGGCGTCACGGCCTGTCCCCCGACTCATTCGGGACGGGTATGTAGCAGCAGTCTCTGCTTTCGCTACAGCGCAGGGTTTGTTGACCACCAGGCCTGTAACGAAGATCGATACCGCTCCTTTAATCTCGTCATGCCCGCGCAGGCGGGCATCCACATGGATTCCCGCTTTCGCGGGAATGACGTCATACGGAATCAGCTGCCACTAGCTCGTGGCGAGAGCGACCAGGCGCTCGCCGATCACCTCGCGCCGCCAGCCTTGCAGCAAATGATCGGAGCGGCCGGAGAAAACCAGCTGCTCGGCATCGCGCCGTGTTGCGAGCAGCTCCGGTGCGATTGCCTGTCGCGCGCCTTCGGCGCGCACGAACGCCATCAATTTGGTCACGCGCGCCGTCTGCTCCGGTTCGGGGCGGGACGGCATGACCGATGGTCCCTCGTTCGCAGCGTTGCTCAAGCCTTCTGCGACGAGGGCCAGCATCTCGTCTGCGCGCTTCTCGATGAATCCAGGAGAAAGGCTGCGGATGGCTTCCAGCGCGGCCAGGGTCGTCGGCAGGCGCTCCGCGATATCCCGGAGAGATTCGTCGCTGAGGATCCAGCCGCGCGGCCGGTCCTTCGACATCGCGCGTGATTCCCGCCAGCCAGCAAGAAGCTTGGCTGTGGCGCGCTGCTCGGGACGCAGCCGGTCCAATCCCTTGAGTCGCCGCCAGGCGTCCGCAGGATCGACTCGATACAGCCGCGGATTCTCCAACTCGGCCGCTTCTTCCTGCTGCCATTGCCGACGGCCGGCCGTTTGCAGGGCTTCGAGCAGATTCGGGTAAAGCAGGGCCAGATAGCGAACGTCATCGACGGCATAGGTGAGCTGCTCGGCACTGAGCGGCCGCCGGCTCCAGTCGGTGCGCGTCTGCCCTTTGGGCAGAGTGTGACCCAGGCGCTCGGCCACCAGGCTGGCATAGCCGATCTGCGCCGGATGTCCGAGCAGTCCGGCCGCGGTCTGGGTATCGAAGATCGGGCCCGGGATGGGGATTGCCTCACTCGTTGCGGCAGAATTCCCCGCAGGCGACATCGCCAGCGACAGCACTTCCAGATCCTGCCGGGCAGCGTGCAGGACTTTCACGCGGCTGCGATCGGACAGGAACTGCCACAGCGGCTGCAGCTCGCGCAGCGCCAGCGGATCGATGACCACGCAGGCGTCGGGCGTGGCCGCCTGGATCAGGCACAGACTGGCGTAGTACGTTCTCTCACGCATGAATTCCGTGTCCAGCGCAACGAAATCGCTGCGGGACAACAGGGCCAGGCCCTGCTCGAGCTCGGCGGCGGTCGAGATCCAAAGTGTCGGCTGCATGGCGTGTACAATCGGCGGTCAGTTTTGTAATCGACCCAAGTCGTGACTTCAGTGCCTGCCAGGCGCTCGCGCGGCGCCTGCGGCCCGCGACTCGACGTCAGTCAAGAGATCAGGTCGTCGTTCGGTTCGATCGCAGTGTATCGCCCCGCTATGCTCAGACTGCTGCAAACATTCGTCGACATCGCATTGTGGCGCAAGGGCCCGCAGGATCTGCCGGCTTCGCGCTTCCTGGCGATGCTGGTGCTGGTGCTGTACGTCGCGGCCAGTTTCATCCAGGTGCATCTGTTCGATCTGCGTCTGCGCACTGCGGTGCTCATCATAGCGGTGGACGTGGCCATGTTGAGCAGCTGGTTGTGGCTGGTCCTGGCATTCTTCGGCCGGCGGCAGCGCTTCGTGCAGACCATCACGGCGGTGCTGGGGGTCGGGGTACTGCTGAGCCTGCTCGATATCTTCGTGCGCTCGGTCCAGCTGCTGATGGGGCCGGCGCCGAACCTGCCCGACTACTGGCTGCTGCTGCGATTTCTCGCCATCGCGCTGATCATGGGCCGGATCTTCATGCAGGCGCTGGACCGCGGCCTGTTCACCGGCATGGCGCTCACCGTCGCCATCGTCTATTCCACCGAGGCGGTGGCGCAGGCGATGGTGATGCGGCTGCATGGATAAGAATGCAGCAGCCGCGGTCGCTGCGAAAACAATGAATCTCTCCTGAGAATATCGATGCACGTACACATTCTGGGGATCTGCGGCACCTTCATGGGAGGCATTGCCGCGTTGGCGCGCGCGTCCGGCCATCGCGTCACCGGCTCGGATCAGAACGTCTATCCGCCGATGTCCGACCAGTTGCGTGCGCTCGGTATCGAGCTGATCGAGGGTTATGGTCCCGAGCAGCTCGAGCTGAAGCCCGACGTCGTCGTGGTTGGCAACGTGATGAGCCGCGGCAACCCGCTGGTGGAAGCGCTGCTGGAGAGCGGCATTCCGTACACCTCCGGGCCCGAATGGCTATCGCGCCATGTGCTGGCGAATCGCTGGACGCTGGCGGTGGCCGGCACGCACGGCAAGACCACGACCTCGAGCATCCTGACCTGGATCCTGGAGTACGCGGGCCTGGAGCCGGGCTTTCTGATCGGCGGCGTTCCCGGCAACTTCAATGTCACGGCGCGGCTGGGCCGGCCCGGCGGGCACTTCGTGGTGGAGGCCGACGAGTACGACACCGCATTCTTCGACAAACGCGCCAAGTTCGTTCACTACCGGCCGCGCACCGCGGTGCTGAACAATCTCGAACACGACCACGCCGATATCTATCCGGACGTGGCTTCGATCCAATGGCAGTTCCATCAGCTGCTGCGCATGGTGCCGCGCCACGGTCTCGTGGTGGCGAACGCGGCGGATGCGAATGTCATGCAGGTCATCGACATGGGGTGCTGGACGCCGGTCGAGCGTTTCGCTGGCAGACCGCGCGGTGACACGGCGTGGTATGTCGCGGTCGAACCCGGTGGGGACTATTCCAGTTTCGCCGTCATGGAAGGCGACAAGAAAATGGGCGAGGTTGAGTGGGACATGCTCGGTCGCCACAACGCAGAGAACGCGCTGGCCGCGATTCTGGCCGCGCGTCACGCCGGTGTGTCGATCGAGACGGCGACGCGCGCGTTGCGTGAGTTCAAGGGGGTGCGTCGACGCATGGAAGTGCGTGGCGTGGTGGATGGGATCACCGTCTATGACGATTTCGCGCATCATCCGACGGCCATCGAAACCACTATTGATGGCCTGCGACGCCGTATCGGTTCGGCGCGTCTGGTCGCTGTGCTCGAGCCGCGCTCGAACACGATGAAGCTGGGCTCGCATCGCGAAGCCATGGCCCGATCGCTGGCGCATGCCGATCGCATCTGGTTGTACCAGGGGCCGAGCGTGAAATGGGATGTGGCCGGCGCGGTCGCATCTCTCGGAGAGCGCGCTCGCGTGCTCAAGGATGTAGGCGCGCTGGTGAGCGAGCTGGGTGACACGCTGCTGCCCGGCGATCATGTGCTCATCATGTCGAACGGCGGCTTCGACGGCATCCACGGCAAGCTGCTCGAACGACTGCGGCAGCATAGCTGAAACGTAGGCGCGTTCTGCGTTAGGCTTGGGCGCGATGTCCAGCACACTGCCATTGTTTCCCCTCAACGCCGTCCTGTTTCCCGGCGGACCGCTGAAGCTGCGGATCTTCGAGCCGCGCTACGTCGACATGATCGGCCGCTGCATGCGCGAGTCCGCGCCTTTCGGCGTGGCGATGATCATCGAGGGCGTAGAAGCGGGCGGAACCGCGCGCACGGTGCCGATCGGCACTTCGGCGCGTATCGTCGACTTCGAGCAGCTCAGCGACGGCTTGCTGGGCATCACTGCGGTGGGCGAACGCTGTTTCCGTATCGAATCGGTCTCGCAGCAGCCTGACGGCCTCAATGTCGCGCAGGTGGAATGGTTGGCGGCCGAGCCCACGGTACCGGTGCCCGCGGTCAACGACTACCTGGTGCAACTGTTGCAGCACGCGCTGCCGCATCTCGCGCCGGCGTACGATTTCACGCCGGTCCTGTACGAGGATGCCTCGTGGGTCGGAGCCCGACTGGTGGAGATCCTGCCGTTGCCGCTGACGGAAAAGCAGCTCTGCCTGGAGATCCGCGATCCGCTGGAGCGGCTGGATCATTTGCGCAGCCGCGTGAAGGTGGAGTCGGTGCTTTCCGAGGACGATGAGGACGACGCGGAAGAAGAGTAGCCGCGGAAACGTCACGCCCGCTGGCCGCCGCCTCCCAGACTTTCGCTCGAACTCAGGCGCGCATCGCGCGAGAGGGTCAGATAGGCGATCGTCATCATTGCCATCCAGGTCATCCAGGCCAGCGCGCCCCAGCCCAACACGCCGTCGTAAGCGCCCACCAGCCAGCTTGCCGGACGATCCTGCAGGATGGTCGTGTCTCTCACTACTGCAATGATGCACACCCAGGCCGCATGCAGGCCGATGCACGCAGCTATGCCGCGCGTGCGTATGCGCACCAGCGAGAGCAGCACGCCTACGGCGAACAACGCGAGGAACGAATCGGCGATCGCTGCTGGATGCGCGTACTTGGCGAACATGGTGTTCAGCACCGCCAATCCGCTGCTCCATTCGATCTGCTCGGCCGGCACCTGCAAGCGTCCACCCAGGAAGTGCAACGCTGCGTACAGCAGGCTGGGCAGGATCACCGCATAAGCTGTGCCCGACTCGCGCCTGACCGCGGCGAACAGGACGCCGCGGAAGAACACTTCCTCGATCATCGCCACCACCAATCCGGTGACCAGGCCGATGCTCACCAGCTTGATCACTGGCACCAGTGTCAGATCGAGACCTGCGCGCGGCGCACGGATCTCCAGCGCGTACAACGCGCCGATCAACGGAAGAATGAGCAGCGTGCCAGCTGCGACACCGGCTGCGAGCTGGCGCCAGAAAGCAGCGCGCGGTAGGCCGAAGCCCAGTCCATGTCGGTTGAAGATCTTCCAGCGACGGAACAGCCAGATGAATCCGAGTATCGACACCAGCATGGCAATGCGGTGCATGACACGATGGATCGGCTGCTCCCAGGCCAGGCCGATGAACTCCCAGGCGGGATAAGCAAGCAGGGCGGCGACGATCAGCGACAGCGCGACGATGAGCAGGACAGAAGCAAAGGAACGCATGAGCGGGCGGGCAACCTCGAAACTATGAACGCAAGAACGCTCGTGCCGGTGCACGAGTTTCTCGATGAATGCACGATTTTTCGTTGCCGCCGGTGTGGCGCGTGCGTGCTTCACTACAGGCAGACGCAGTTGCGCGCGGAATTCGTCGCGTGTAACGCGCAACGACATCTCGAACGGGCACAGCAGCAACAGGAGAGGAAATCATGGATGAAACCAAAGCCCTGGCTATCGTGTGGGCGCTTGCCGATGGCGTCAATCCGCACACCGGCGAGATTTTTCCCGCCGATAGTGCATATCAGACGGCCGACGTGGTGCGTGCATTGTTTCTTGCCGGACGCGCGCTCGAGACAAAAACGAAAGTGCGCGCCCGCGCACCGCTGCCTGCCAACGCCGGTCGACGTTGGAGTGAGGAAGAAGACCGCCGATTGCTCGATGAGTTCGATGGCGGTGGTGCGGTATCGGATCTGGCGCAGACGCACGGTCGCACTACGGCCGGCATTCAGGCGCGGCTGGAGAAGCACGGCCGCTTGCAGATGCCGCAGCAGGGTCAGGGAGGAGGCCGGGGACGCATCTGGCGCACGGCCAGTTGATGTCCTAGATCAGCAAGCGCCGCCAGTGCGTCGGACGGCGCCGATCCGGCGCAGCAGCTAACGAGTCAGGATGTCCTGATTGCGCGATGGCGCGTCGTGCCGCTCGGTCACGTGGCCTGTTCTGCGAGTTGCCGCGGTAGCGAGGTGCGAGTCGATGCCATGCTTGCACCAGACCGCGCGCGTCAGCAGGGTCTCGGCCAGCAATCGGTCGAAGGGGTTGTAGCTATCCGGCGCGCGCGATTGATGGTGCAGATGAAATGCGATGGCCCGATGGCGCACGTACTGACGCTTGAGGCCAATGTGCAGCAGTCGCGCCGCGAACTCGCGATCTTCGGGGCCCCACGCGGTGAAGCGCTCGTCGTAGCCGTTGACCTGGATGATGTGCTTGCGCCAGAAAGACTGATTGCAGCCCTGGACGCCGTTCAGCGTGGCGCTCGTCTTCGACGTCAAGCGGCTGAGCAACTCGCTACGCAGCGCATACATGCGACGCTCCAGTCCTGGGCTGAGCATCGTGGGTCCGGCGTAACCGTTGCGCAGCAGCCGTTCGGTCATCGGCAGAGACAGGCGAGGGCGTGCGCCCTGGATGAAACAATCGGGCTGCGCGCAGCGCGCGTGATCTTCGATGAAGCGGGGGTGCAGGATCATGTCGCCATCGACCGACACGATGTAGTCGCCCGATGCGGCTGCGATGGCCAGATTGCGTGCGCGGGCCAGGCGATATCCCGAATCGTCCTGCCACAGGTGCAGCACTTCGCAGTTCAGCCTGGTGCGCCAGGCGTCGACGACGCTGGCCGTGGCCGGCCCGGAGCCGTCGTCGGCCACGACGACCTGCGCGGGCGGCAATGTCTGGTGTGCGACGCTGGCGAAAACCAGGTCGAGAGCGGCGGGCCAGTTGTAAGTGGAAACGACGAGGCTGATCCGCTGCGGTCGCATCTGCATCCTTAAGTAAAGCTTGGCCGGCGCCGCTGCGCGGTCGCCGGTGAGGCGATGTTCGCATAAGATTCCGGCGCGGTCATGATTTTCCGGCCGCGTCATCGCAGGTGCAGAGTTGTCGGGTAGTAGCAGCCACACGCTTTCCGGCCCGCGGCGCTGGGCAGCACAGGTCTGGCCCAGCATCAGGATCCGCCACGATCCCTTGGCCGGCCAGCTGGTGGACCAGCGCTACGCGCCCATTCCGCTCGTCGGCTGGAAGCTGCTGCCCTGGATCTATCGTCGGCTCGCCGCCAACCGCATCGCGGCCGAGCTGCAATTCACGCCCGGTGCGCGGCTGACCGTCATCGTGCCGGTGCGTGATCGTGAACATCATCTGGCTCAGCTGCTGCCGCGCCTGCGCGCCAAGCTGGAAGAACAGGCGATTCCTCATCGGATCCTGGTGGCCGAGCAATCGCCGGGGCGGCTGTTCAACAAGGGCGCGCTCTTCAACTCGGCGTTCCGCGTGGCGGCGGACGATTGTGATTATGTTTGTCTGCACGACGTGGATGCCGTGCCGGTGGAGGCGAACTACGGTTGTCCCTCCGAGCCGCTGCGGCTGGTCACCCGCTTGGTCGGGTCACGCCATGGCGCTCTGCGCGGCGAGCGCTACTTCGGCGGCTCGATCAGTCTGAAGCGTGAGCATTTCCAGGCCGCCAACGGTTTCTCGAACCAGTACTGGGGCTGGGGCAAGGAGGACGACGACTTCCTGTTTCGACTGTGGTTCTCCGGTCGGGTATGTTACGCGGATCAGCAAGGCACCTTCGAAGACCTGCCCAATCCCGCGGACCAGCAAATCCATTTCACCAAATTGCGCAAGCCCGACACGTTGCGCGCCAATCGCCGGCGTCGCAGCCAGCTGATGCGGGGGCTGCTCGATTTCCGGAACGACGGGCTCAACGACGTGTCCTACCCGGTCGCGCGAGTGGCCGGCACGACCGGGTATGAGCGCATCGTGGTCAGCATCTGAAGCGTCGACACGCAGCTCAAGGAAAGAAGTCGCTTGAACAACTCGATGAATCGCATTGGCATCGCCTGTCTGTTGATGGTTGCGGCGCAATCGGCGGCCTGGGCGCGCGGCGCCAGCCCTTATCTGCCGCTCAATCTCTCGCCCGAGATCGAACGTCAGATCGAGCGGGTGCTGATCCTGGCGGATCGGCCGGTTCTCAGTCGCCCCATTGCCGCGGCCACCGTACTGGACGCTTTGCCGCAGGCTTGCAAGGTGGACAGGGTGCTGTGTCGCAGCGTGCGCGGTTATCTGAATCGCTACATGAGAACGGTGAACCTGGACCAGGCGAGCGTCGAGGTCTCCGCGTCGGATGGCGCCACCGTGCCGTTGCCGAACCAGCGCGGCCTGACGAGCGACAGCTCCTGGCTGGTATCGGCGCAGGGACATTGGCAGATCAATGACTACGCCATCCTGAGCCTGGGCGGCGTGGCGCACGACGACGAAGCGGTGGCGAGCGGCTCGATGCTGAGCTTGGGGTTCGAGTATGCGCAGCTCGACGTCGGTTTCCGCGAGCATTGGCTCTCGCCGTTCACGACCAGCTCCATGCTGTTGAGCACCGAAGCCAAGACCATGCCTTCGGTCACGCTCTCCAACTACATGCCGATCACCCGCCTCGGTCTGCAGTACGAGGTGTTCCTGGCCGAAATGAGCCATTCGGACCGGATCGTCTACCAGGACGGCTTCACGCAAGGCAATCCGCGGCTCGCCGGTTTACGCGTGGCGATCGAGCCGGTGCCGGGATGGTCGCTCGCGGCGAATCGCGTTCTGCAGTTTGGCGGCGGCGCGCGCGGCGGCACTTCCTTCGGCGATTTCTTCGATGCTTTGTTCAAGCCGAGCCAGTACGACAACGTCGATTCGGCTTCCCGCTCGCAATTCGGCAATCAGGTTGCGTCTTTCACCAGCCGCTTCATTTTTCCCGGTTCGACGCCTTTCTCGGTGTATTTCGAATATGCCGGCGAAGACACCTCGTACAGCACCAACTACCGCCTCGGCAATTCCGCGTTGTCGATGGGCATCACCTTTCCCCGGTTGTGGCAGCGCTTCGATCTCACCTACGAAGCCTCCGAATGGCAGAACGCCTGGTATGCGCATGGCGTCTACGGAGACGGTCTCGCCAACGACGGCCGTGTTATCGGTCATTGGGGCGCCGACCAGCGCCGCTTCAATGACGCGGTCGGCGCGCAGTCACACTTGGTCCGCGTAGGGTGGGAGCCTCCGTTCGGTGGCTTGCTACAGCTGCGTGCCCGAACGTTGGCGAACGAGGACTATTCCGGAGTCGACTACCGGCGCGCCTACGATCTCACCGTCGATTATTCCTGGCCGATTCGCGGCTTCACCGTGGGCGCGGAGATCATGTCCGGCCGCGATGTCTACGGCGAGAGTTTCAGCCGGATTGCCGGTTACGCGCGTTTCGGCGACGACTGGGCGGGCGGTTCGTCGGCGCCTGGTCTGGACGCCGTCGCGCGGCCGCGCGGTGCGGATCTTTTCGTCGACGCCGGCGTCAACCTGACCGACGTGCAGGTCCGGCTGGGCGACGGCAGCCCGACGACCAGCACCGGAATCCAGACGGGTGTGCACGTGGGACTGGGTGCGCGCCGAGCGGTTTCGGAACACAGCGATTTCGGCGTACGCCTGGAGATCGACCAGATCGACGACGAATTGCTGCTTGCGGTGCGCGCGCTGGACTACCGCTATCGCTTCAACAATCCATTGGCTGTCGGTGTGTTCGCGGGTGCTGCCCGCTACAACCTGGCAACGCCGGCTTATGGCTACTACGTCGGCGCCGGCGTGCAGTGGCGCGATGTGCTGCCTCGTTTCGATATCAACCTGGATCTGCGCTACGCCGACAAGGTGGCTCGCGACAAACTACTGCCCAGCGATCCGGTGGTGAATCCGCGTCCGGATGTGTTCTATGACATGAGCGGCGCGACGTTGTCGCTGAGCTATCGCTACTAGCCGAGCGCGGCGGCAATCTTCAGCGATACGGAATGCGGACCCGTTTCCGGCCGGTTGCTGCTCGCTGCAGGCTGGCAGCCATCCTGGCGAGCTCTCGCTGCACGGCGCTCGTGGTCGAGCGTGATCGTTGCTGCAGCGACTGGTCCGATACGTAGAGATTCCCATCCGGGTCGATGGTGCTGGGCATCGCATCGAGACGATCGTCCGCGCCTTGCGCGAGCTGCTGCGGAATGCAGATCGACGGGGTGAGCTGGTAGACGTTGAGGCGCTGGAAAATGCCGAACTGGGGATTGAGGACCAGCTGATCGACCGGCGCGGTGCGCTCGGGAATTTGCGAGCACAGCCAGCGCGCGCTCGACCTGGAAAGGATGTAGCCGCCGAGCCCGTCGTGAAAGCTGTGCAGGCGAGTCAATCGATGCCCGGGTGAGACTCGCCGCGCCGTCCAGCCAACGACCACAGCGCGCTTCCTGGTTTCGAGCTTCACGAAGTCGACGCCTTGCGGTATCCAGTCCGATGAACGCAGCAGCGGCTGCGCCAACGCGGAGATCTGCATGTCGTCCTCGAAGACAGCGGCGTACGGCTCTTCGCCGGCCGCCACCGCTTCCCAACACTTTCGATGGCTCAGCAGGCAGCCGGCTTCCGCCTTGGTCAGTGGCCGAAGCCACTCGTTGCGCGCGTTGAACTGCGTAACCGTTTCTTCTGGCAGGCTCGCGCCGTCGATGGCGCCGACCCGTTCGAAATCGAGGTTCAGACGTGCGAAAGCCTGGCGCACATGACGCAACCGCTGCGCTGAACGGTCCAGGTTGATGACCAGGCATTTCAAATTGCGTCCTCGATTCGGCGGTGCGCGGCGCCGAGGGAGCGGGCCAGATCAGATTCGCTTGAAGGCACGCCCGGCGGCTTCGCAGGTCGCCTGCACGTCGGCTTCCGTATGGGCCGCGGAGATGAATCCCGCCTCGAACGCCGAGGGCGCTAGATACACGCCTTCGTCGAGCATGGCATGGAAGAAGCGCTTGAAGCGCTCGACGTCGCAGGCCATCACGTCGTCGAAGCCGCGCACCGCTGCCTGGTCCGTGAAGAACAGGCCGAACATGCCGCAGACGTGATTGGTGCTGAACGGCACATTGGCGGCGCGCGCCGCCTGCTTCAGGCCTTCCATGAGCTGCGTGGTGCGTTCGGCCAGCGGTTTGTGGAAGTCCGGAACGCTGATGGCTTCCAGCGTCGCAAGTCCAGCGGCCATGGCCACCGGATTGCCGGACAGCGTGCCTGCCTGGTACACCGGGCCGAGCGGCGCGATCTTCTCCATGATGTCGCGGCGTCCGCCGAAGGCGCCCACCGGCATGCCGCCGCCGATGATCTTTCCGAGCGTCGTCAGATCCGGCTTGATCCCGTACAGCGCCTGCGCGCCGCCGAGAGCCACGCGAAAACCAGTCATCACTTCATCGAAGATCAACACGCTGTCGTGCTCATTGCAAACGGCGCGCAGCGCTTCGAGGAAACCCGGCACTGGCGGCACGCAATTCATGTTGCCGGCCACCGGCTCGACGATGATGCAGGCGATCTGGTCGCCCAGCTCTGCAAACGTCTGCTGCACCTGAGCGATGTCGTTGTAGGTGAGCGTGATGGTGTGCGCCGCCAGCTCCGGCGGCACGCCGGGCGAGGTCGGAACGCCGAGGGTCAGCGCTCCGGAACCGGCTTTCACCAGCAGCGAATCGGAGTGGCCGTGATAGCAGCCTTCGAACTTGACGATCTTGCTGCGCCCGGTGAAGCCGCGCGCGAGCCGGATGGCACTCATGGTCGCCTCGGTGCCGGAGCTGACCATGCGCACCAGCTCGATCGACGGCATCAGCTCGCAGACCTTGCGCGCGAGCCGGGTTTCGATTTCCGTCGGCGCGCCGAAGGAGAGCCCGAGCGCGACGCGTTCCTGCACGGTACGGATGACGTCGGGGTGCGCGTGGCCCAGGATCATCGGCCCCCAGGAGCCGACGTAATCGATGTAGCGCCGGCCATCCTGCGCAACCACGTACGCGCCGCTGGCGCGTTCGATGAAAATCGGGTCGCCGCCCACCGAGCGGAAGGCGCGGACGGGGGAATTCACGCCGCCCGGGATGTAGCGGCTGGCATCGGTAAACAGGGACAAGGCTGGAAGACTCCGGGAAAGCTCGAAGGTGGGGGAGTGTACGGGCCCGGCGGCCGGGAAGCATCTGCCGCGGCGGCACCCGGCTGTCGCCCCTGCTGTCCTCGACTGCACTACTTTCCCTATAATCCGCAGTCCTTCTCCTAATTTCCCTTGTGCGGCGGCGTACTCAGTTAATGAAAGCTTATATGTGCGTGATTTGCGGCTACGTTTTCGAGGAAGAGAAGGGAGACCCCACCTCGGGCATCGCGGCCGGAACCCGCTGGGAGGACGTGCCACTGTCCTGGCGCTGCCCGGATTGCGGCGCCGGCAAGGAAGATTTCGAGATGGTCGAGATCTGACGGACATGGGGAGGTAGCGCATGACCTATCTCCTGGTTGCCCTGGGCAGCGCCATCGGCGGCGCTGCGCGTTATTGGTGTTCGGGCTTCGTCGCGCAGCGTGCGGGCGAAGTATTCCCGTGGGGCACGCTGGCGGTGAACGTCATCGGCTCCTTCGTGATCGGCGCGCTGGCCGCCATGAGCGAGCCCGACGGGCGCTGGTATCTCGGCTCCGAGGCGCGCCAGTTCCTGATGATCGGCGTGCTCGGCGGTTTCACCACGTTCTCCTCCTTCAGCCTGCAGACGCTGAACCTGCTGCGCGACGGCGAGTGGGGCTATGCGGCTGCGAACGTTGCGGTGTCGCTCGCGGCCTGCCTGATCGCTGTCTGGCTGGGCTTTGCCGCGGCCGCGCATTTCAATCAACTGCGAGGCCCGTGACCATGGTGTCCTTGTCGGCCGATGCGGTCCTGCTGCGGATTTTCCTGGGCGAAAGCGATCGTCATGACGGCAAGCCGCTGTACGAGTCGATCGTGCTCGCGGCGCGGCAATACGGCCTGGCCGGAGCGACCGTGCTGCGCGGGCCGATGGGCTACGGCGCGTCCAGTCACCTGCACACCGCGAAAATCCTGCGCCTGTCGACGGATCTGCCCATGGTGATCGAGATGGTCGACAGCGAGGCCAAGATCCAGGGCTTCCTGCCGCAGCTGGAGACGCTGATGGGCAGCGGGCTGGTGACGCTGGAGAAGGTGAAGGTCTGGCGGTACGGGGCGAGCAAGACGGCGGATTGAGCGCGTGCGTCGCGCCGTAACCGATCAGTGCTGGGTCACCTTGTATCCCTTGCGCTCGAGCAGCTCGATCACGCTGTCCTTGCCGACCAGGTGCAGCGTGCCGACCACCACCAGGTAGTCGTCCGTGTCGTCCAGCAGGTCTTCGATGCTGGGAATCCATTTGCGGTTGCGCTCCACGGTGAGCGGCCGGTACAGGTCCGGATACTTCTCGAAGCCTTCCGCCAGCAGCTGTTCGAGCGTGCGGGTGTCGCCCTGGCGCCAGGCGCCGATGAGCTGATCGAGCTCCTGGCTGGCGCGCTCGGTGTCCTCGACGCTGTACATCAGGAATTCGCGCTGCTGTTCGCTCGATAAGCCCGCCAGCATTCCCAGCTGCTGCTGCAGCGTTTCCAGGCCAATGATTTCCTTGCCGTCGGCGCCAGCGCGCGCGGCCAGCTGCTGCTCCACGCCTGCGTTTGGATCCAGCCCCTGTTTCATGAGTTGCAGCTGTACCAGCGTCATCGCGGCTAGCCACGGCCGGAAGCGGCTGAGCAGCGCTGGATCGATGCCGATCTGGCGCGCTTGCTCGGAAACGCGGGCGTAAGCCGTCGTCCCCAATTCGGATTCGAGCGTCCGGTCCTGCGGCAGCAGCCCCAGCTCCATCGTGGTCTGCTGCATCGCCAGCGGGTCCAGATCGTCCATGTCGATTTCCATCACCAGCTTTTCGGCGTCCCGATAGGCCTGGTCCACTGCCGGCGGCAGGCGCTCGGAAGGTTTCAGGAAATGCACCGAGCCGAGCAGGTAGACGGTGTTCGACTTGCCGTGCAGCGACCAAAGGGTGTGGTGTTCCTCGGCGGCGCAGCCGCCGGCGGGCATCAGGCCGAGGCTGAGCAGCAGTAGTAGCAGCAGCTTGGGCATGACGCGCTCGTGACAGCTGCCGGTGGGCGGCCGATTTGCAGGATTCTGCGCTGAAGGTACGTCGCTGGCCAGCGACGCAGGGGAGCTACGCCACGCCCGCCTGTGCGTAGCGTTCCAGCCAGACGACTTCGGTTGCGATGGTGCCGTCGGGCATCAGCTCGAGCACGCGGTAGCCAGGCGGCCGGGTGTCGAGGGCGAACTCACGGCTGTTCGGCAGGAATTGCGAGCAGGTAGCCGGCGTTGCCATGAAGCGCACGCCGTGCACGAAGCTGTCCAGCGACTGATGCACGTGGCCCCAGAGCACGCCGCGCACGTTCGGATGCTGGCGCACGATCTGCAGCAACTCGTCGGCGTCGTCCAGACCGACCTGGTCGAGCCACCGGCTGCGCATTTCGATTGGATGATGGTGCAGGCAGACCAGTACGTGATGGTTGCGATGACTGTGCAGGGTTTCGCGCAGGCGGGTGAGTTGAGTTTCTCCGATGCGGCCGCCAGCGCTGTTTGCCTTCCAGGTGTCCAGCAGCACCACCAGCCAGCGACCGAGCTCGACTGCGCCGTCGAGGCGGAAGGGGGCGGAGTTGAGGGCGGCGCGCATGTGATCCGGCAAGTCATGGTTGCCGGCCAGGCACATGACCGGCGCGCTGCTGGCGCCGAACACCTGGCGGATCAGCGAATAGCCGGCCGGATCGTCCTGTACCAGATCGCCGGTCAGCAGAAGGCCATCCGGCTGCGGCCAGCGCCGGCGCGCATCCGCTACCGCGGCCTGCAAGGCGGGCAGGCTGGCGACACCGCGCAGTGTCGCGGCAGGGTTGCCCGACAAATGGGTATCGGTGAACTGGATCAGGCGCAACGACTTCATGGACAGCAGACAACCTTCATTTCGAGGCAAATCGGCGACGAACGCCAATCGATCGCGACGCTTCATGCTCCGCGGACAACATAATCATCCCGCACCCGGATGCCAGACATGGTAGCAACGGGCTCCCCCGTCAAAAGGTGATCGAGGTCTAATCGCCCCGGCGGCCGGTGCGGCAGTGCCGGATTATTTGCAGTCTGTCTCACTCGCGCGCCGTCCGGCCATAGACCGGTCCGGTGCAGCAAAAATTCCTCTGCGCGCACATCGCGTGGTTTCCCCGTAGCGCCGCGGTCGCAACGACCGTGCAGCCTATGGCTCGCCCGAGGACCTTCGCCTGCTGCCGCCTGCACCGCAGGACACGGTGTGCCCGTGGAACTTGCGACGTCCGCAGGGCCTTGCGCTACCCGCAGGGTCTTGCGCCGTTCGCAGGGCCTTTGCGTCGTCGGCAGGACCCGACTTGCATTGCCGCAGAGCGGGCCTTGGTCCAAAATGTGCGGCTCCCAAAACTCAAGGGTTGGATCAAAGTTCCATGACGTCGCATCGCAGGCAGCTTGCCAATGCCATCCGTGCTCTGGCGATGGACGCCGTGCAGAAAGCCAACTCCGGGCACCCCGGCATGCCGATGGGCATGGCCGATATTGCCGAGGTGCTTTGGAACGATCACCTCAAGCACAATCCCGGCAACCCGCAATGGTCCGATCGCGACCGTTTCGTGGTGTCCAACGGTCACGGCTCGATGCTGCTGTACAGCCTGCTGCACCTGAGCGGCTATCCGCTGACCATGGACGACCTGCGTCATTTCCGGCAGCTGGGCTCGCATACCGCCGGTCATCCTGAGCACGACACCAAACTCGGCATCGAGACCACCACCGGTCCGCTCGGGCAGGGACTGGCCAATGCGGTGGGCATGGCGCTGGCGGAGAAGTCGCTGGCCGCCAGCTTCAACCGGCCCGGCCACGAGATCGTCGATCATCACACCTGGGTGTTCCTGGGCGACGGCTGCCTGATGGAGGGCGTGTCGCACGAGGCCTGTTCGCTGGCCGGCACGCTCAAGCTCGGCAAGCTGATCTGCTTCTACGACGACAACGGCATTTCCATCGACGGCGAAGTGCAGGGCTGGTTCACCGACGACACCCCGAAGCGTTTCGAGGCCTATGGCTGGCACGTGGTGCCCAACGTCGACGGCCACGATCCGCAGGCCTTGCAGGCGGCCATCGTCGCCGCCAAGGCGCAGAAGGACCGTCCCAGCCTGATCTGCTGCAAGACCGTCATCGGCTGGGGCGCGCCCAACAAGCAGGGCACCGAAGCGACCCACGGCGCCGCGCTCGGTGCGGACGAAGTCGCGGCCACCCGCAAGCACATCGGCTGGGACAGCGAGCCTTTCGTCATCCCCGAAGACATCCGCAACGGCTGGGATGCGCGCGCACGCGGCGAGAAGGTGGAAGCCGACTGGCGCAAGCGTTTCGACGCTTATAAAGCGCAGTTCCCGCAGCTTGCCGCCGAGTACGAGCGGCGCATCGGCGGCGATCTGCCTTCGTCCTGGCAGGACGTGGCGCGCAACTACCTGGCGCAGACCACGCAGGCCACCGGCAGCCTTGCCACCCGGCAGGCCTCGCAGCAGGCACTGAACGCATATGGCCCGACCCTGCCGGAGCTGTTCGGCGGCTCGGCGGATCTCACTGGCTCCAACAACACCAATCGCAAGGACTCCAAGGCGTTCACCGGCGCGGATCCTTCCGGCAACTATCTGCATTACGGCGTGCGCGAGTTCGGCATGGCCGCGATCATGAACGGCATGGCGCTGCATGGCGGAACGATTCCGTACGGCGGCACCTTCCTGGTGTTCTCGGATTACGCCCGCAACGGCATGCGCATGTCGGCGCTGATGAAACAGCGCGTCATCTACGTGATGACGCACGATTCGATCGGTCTGGGCGAGGACGGTCCGACGCATCAGCCGATCGAACATCTGCCGTCCTTGCGCATTATCCCCAACATGACCGTGTGGCGGCCCTGTGACGTGCTGGAAACCGCGGTAGCGTGGGTCGATGCCATCGAGCGTCGCGACGGGCCGAGCTGCCTGGCGCTGTCGCGTCAGGGTCTGCCGGCGCAGACGCGCACCGCACAGCAGGTCGCCGACGTTCGTCGCGGTGGTTACGTGCTGCGCGATTGCGAAGGCGCGCCGCAGGTGATCCTGATCGCAACCGGTTCGGAAGTGGCGCTTGCCGTCGAGGCCGCGCAGGCGTTGCAGCAGAAAGGACATCGCGTGCGCGTCGTGTCGATGCCGAGCACCAACGTGTTCGACAAGCAGGACGCCGCCTATCGCGAACAGGTTCTGCCGCGCGCCGTGGATCGTCGCGTCGCGATCGAAGCGGCCGCCACCGAGACGTGGTGGCGCTACGTCGGCAGCCGCGGCGAGGTGATCGGCATGCACAGCTTCGGCGCCTCGGGCGTCGCGAAGGATCTGTTCAAGC
>Ga0182738_1001136_pt1 | contig 34064 bp, 34 predicted proteins | sample eDN5th30CBELigMG_FD_128876 | JGI IMG/M metagenome (GOLD analysis project Ga0182738, IMG submission 128876) | Enriched Miracle-Growth compost microbial communities from Emeryville, California, USA - eDNA 5th pass 30_C BE-Lig MG (version 2)... ...
CGATATTAATAACTATTACTCAAACAGCTTTTTAGTTTCTTCGTTCTTTTTCTGATGGAGTAATTCTGCAAATTGATGTTGAAAATATGGCTCAATTGAGAGCCTGAGAAACTCGTTTGCATCAAAGGTTAAAGTCAATTTTTTCTCCATAATTATTACAGTAGGAACTAAAATCTTTGTTTTGAATTTAAATCGGAAGCTCCAATTTGATTCCGAGACTGGGCGCAATTCAAAGGAATTTTCTCATGAAAATGAAATCTTTTAGTTTGCTTGTGAAATAATCTCGCTAGTAAAATTTCTCAATCACTTCACCTTCTTGAAAAAAATTATTTACAGTAGTAGTATTCAAATAATTCATCCCAGATTTAATATAAATCTATTTAGACAAAGTTTCAGTCTTACATAATTATAATCAATTAAAATAGAGCATTACATTTTTTATAAAAAGACTTCAAAGTAAACATCTTTATTTCCCTTTCAAAATCAGCTCCTTGTCTTCACGCGGAAAAATTTGGAAAGGTTTAATTGATTGTATCTGTATCTAGTTTATTGTTCGAGCTAATAATACAAGTTTAGATAACAACTTAACGCAAAGATTATTGTGTGAACTCTCCCGCGCCAAATACATTAAATTATTTTTAGCTGATAACAGTTTCATTCCTCGCTTTTTGATAAGATTTTCATCAGAAAAACTCAACAACTACTCTTTTCCTTTTTGACATACTGAAATTTCTGGAGTATTTAGGATTAAAGTAAAATATTATTTACTTTGTAAATTCAAATTTTTAGAATTTTTAAATTAAAAACCCGTTCCAAAAGTTATAAATAATAATCAATTCTATTTCTCTTCGATGGAACAATCTTTTCGGCAAATATTCAAATTCAAATCTCTCTCCGAGTCTTTTCGAATTTAGAAAAAATGATAAACAAACAAAAAAAAGAGGATTAATAGTTTAATTCAGATTTTTCATCAATTTTTTTTATTTAAGGAGGGTATCTTTAATAACTCATTTCAGATACAATCTTAACTCTTATTGTCAACTCTCATTATCGATCAAACTATGGTACCAATCTAGGTTCAAAATTTATTTGGTCTCATAAGTTTAAATTTCTCGAAATCTCAAGTTCAAATTCAAACAATATTAACGATTTCAGAAATTTTTTCAAAAAATTGCCTACAGCAGACAGGGAGGTTCAATTTAATTCTAGTCGCCAACAAATGGCATCTTTCTTTTTTTTGCAATGTTTCTTTTGAAAAAACTAATCAAAAACCTAAAAAAATAATCCTGAAAACAAGAATTTCCGAAAGCAAGTCATCAATCTCTCCCAATATATACCAATTTATAATCTATTCCAGAAATTAAACGTGTCTGATATTTTCTGTCAAAGTCCAAATCTCTCAGATTAACTTTTCAACTCAAAGCGCTGCTTTCCTTTTGAAAGAAGAGGAGGATATCTCTCGTATGGCGCGAGAGCAGAAATTAAAGTAATGACCGGGTTTAAATGTGAGACTGATGATTTAATTCCGCTTGTATTTTCAAACACTGATTTTAGCCGCCTTTTGATAGGACAGCTTAGCTTTTTTAGATTAAATTCTAGATTAGAAATAATTTAAAACTTCACACAAGAACCTATAACTTATGAGGTTCGGTTCAGTTACCAACCAATCAAAGACGCTTATGAAAGCTACAACCACTTATGTCACAACTTCGGCCTCTCGAGACCATAACTCTGATCCTCAGGTATCCTCCAATCGTCGACTCGTCTTTGAGGACATGATTTCAAACCAAACTACAGAAAATAACCAAATCAAAGAGGAAATTCCGTTTGGTGACCCCACCCAGAAACTCACTTTCCCAGACAACTTGTCATACGAAGAGGAACTTTCCAAACAGAGTGACCAAGAAACAGAAGAATCAAATTCATGCTTAAGATCCAATCCTTCTGAAGGCAAAACCAGCAGAAGCAGAGGCACCATGGAAATCGAAAATTTCTCAGACAGTCTGATCTTCAGCAACCTCCATCAAATGGAAAAATTGGATTTTTCTCGCTCACCATCGCCAAAAAAAAAACTCAACACCTCACCATTTACCGTTAATATGAGAGCTGGCAATCAAGGACTTTTAAACACTCCTGCAAAGAAACCATTAACCAGCGCAGTCAAAGAAAGAACTCCCTACAGCGCATTCGCAAAGACCAGATCTCGAAAAGACCGAGAACCCATTTCGCGCCTTGATACTGACTACGAAAAAATTGGAGTAGAAATAATTTAAAAATCCATTGTTGATTAACCTATTCTCTTAGGTCATTGGAAATGGAAGCTTCGGAAAAGTGTATAGATGTCGAAATCGCCTCGATAAAAACGAATATGCAGTCAAGGAAACTTTCAGAAAATTCGTTGGCAGACACAAAGTCTATGGCTTAAATGAGATTCAAGCCCTCGCCTCATTGACTGCAATCGAAGAAAACACAAACGTTGTTCGCTACTACCACTCTTGGGTTGAAGATGAAAAATTGTACCTTGTGGTAAGCTTTTCGTTTTGTTCAGAAAAATTAAATTTTTCAAAAGATGGAATATTGCCCAAAATCTCTCAAAGAAGAAATGAAAGAAAAAGGCCGATTCTCTGAAGAACAACTCAAAAAAATCCTCCGAGATATCTGCATGGGCCTCAGCTATTTGCACAGAAGTGATATTGTCCATCTCGATATCAAACCAGGTAAAATTCAATCTCTCTGACAAATCAACTAATTTCTCCTGTAGAAAACATTCTGATCTCAAAAACCAACAAATATAAACTTGGAGATATGGGTCAATCAGCTTTAGCCAAACTCTCTTCAGACGAAATTGAGGAGGGTGATGCAAGATACTTGGCACCAGAGCTCTTGAATTCGGAAGAATATGAAGAAAAACCGGAGCTCACCAAAGCTGATGTCTTCTCCTTGGGCATCACTCTCTTTGAACTTGCCACTGGCTTTACTATCCCAATGAATGGCAACGATTGGCACGACCTCAGAAATGAAAGACTCGATGTACTTGACAATGTTACTCATCTCTCCGATTCCTTCAAAAAAGTCATCAAACTCATGCTCAGAAGAGACCCAAAACAAAGGCCTTCCGTCAAAGAATTGTTAACTAAATACTTGCCAGACCAATTGGAAGTTGCCCTGAAATGGGAAAAAATTGAAAGAAATTTATTAAGGATGGAAAAGGAAGCTTTGGAAAAGAAAAAAGAACAAGAAAACAAAAACCATAAAGTCAGAAGAATGTCTATCTAAAACATAGCCAGTTTAATAAACTTGACTTTCAACCCATCCCTTGAAAACAAACCACTACCAGCCAATTTTTATAATTTTTGTTTTTGAAATCCCTAAGTTATATTGATCTTATGTACTACTTTTTCCACCAAGCAAAATTCTTTATAAAATAATAACTTATATATATGCCTTTGTATAAATCTTTTTCAATATTGTCATGTCTATTTTTACCCCCTTTGTACCACCATCACGTACCATACAAACCTGAGAAAAAATCGCTCTTTCTTCGACTGGACCTAAAAATAGATAATTCTGTTGTTCATTTTGTAATTGGAATATTAAATTCATATTATGCCTAGTTTAGAGTAATGCAAAAGGAGCAACAACTTCAAAGGTATTTTATTTATCCCCTGAGATATGTATGTTCTTAAAATTCCAGATCAAATGATGCCAAAGAACAGTTATCAAATATAGTTGAAGAAAAATCAGAAGTCCACAATATTTCTTCAATCAGTAAGATATTTTTCAAGAAACATCTTTCAATATCCTAGAATCCTCCCATTTTGTTCAAAATCTTCAAATAAATCAACAATTCTGCTACCTTTGCGGAGAACCGAATGTGGAATTAGAACCTGAAAAGCCACTGAGATGGCAAAACATTCTTATTTACCCTTGCTTGTGCAATAAAATGGCGCATAGAGATTGCATGAAAAAATTTCTACTTCAGACTCACTCTTTTTCTTGTGAATACTGTAAAGCTCAATATGCCATTGGCAGGTCTCAAACCCGGTTATTGACCCATATAACACCTGGATTGATCACTTCCTGGCTTGGAAAAACTTTTCTCTGTTTTGTCACGATTGTGATTACAATTTTACTGATTATTTATGTGACCAGTTTTGATGTCGATAGTGGCTTGGTCAGATCTTGGAAGATTGGATTAATTGTTTTGTTTAGTATCGTCTTGTCGCTTTTGTTGATCTACATTATATTCGTGGTTCGGTTAACGGTGAAAAAATTGAGAAGGAGTGATATTGAAATCTACTGCAACCAAACAGAAATTGCCCTTCACACAAGAAATTCAAAGGAAATTCTACAAGACTATTTTGATAATATGGCTCAATATTCTCAATCCGAAGAGCATACCCTGGAAGATTATGAAATGATTCATTATCAAGATCAAGATGGAAACTCCAGAAAGGAACTTCATGAGCCAACAAATTCCAGCCTTTTGCAAACAGGAGAAGGGAATAGATTTAGACATAATTATCCACAAAATATGGAAAACATCCTACACTTGCAAGATGATGAAGAGGAAATCAAAATTCAGAAAAAATATCCCACTCAACACAAGCAGCATCATGTCTTGGAGGTTCAGGATCACAGATCAAATTACGCCTCGGAGAATCATTACAATATTGGCAAAATTGGTAAAGAGCATGCTGGCTTGAAAAGATACCCTCCAGAGGCTATTGAAGAAATTTCCTCTATTAAATTTGACGTGAAGGCCCTTGCAAACGACTCTTTCCATTCTGTGGCCAACATTATCAAAGGAGAAGATGCCCAATCAGAGTTCACCAAACCAATCTCGATAACAGAACAAACAAATCAAAATAATACATCTGCTCTCCATAAAAGAGATCTCAAAGTCGTTCCAGAAATCAAGAAAAACGATCAAAGTCAAAATTATTATTCTCATGAAAATAGCAATGTTCATGAATTTGATGATATTGAACCAAATTTTGAAATTTCATAACCTCTTCTTCTAGAAAGAAGAAATGTATATTTATTCATTGTATTGTATTCTCGATTTTTGACTTGATTTTTTCCCAAAATAAAAATTTTCAATTCAACAACATTCAAGATAGATGCTCAGGTTTTCTCCATTATTTTTACTTTTTTGCATTTCGTAAGCTTCATCAGTCGATATCTTTAGTAAATTCTATTCAAAGAGCTACTTTAGGCACGGCCCAAGCAAATCAAATCAATTATGAATCTGAGTTTCAAGCTTTGGAAAGTTTTTCCCAAGGTTTGGCTCAAAATAGAACATTCACTCCTCTTGAAGTTGAAAAAGCGCTCAACAATAACTATTGGAAACTCTTGAAAACCATGATTTTGGACTACTTCAACCCGAAAAACATCGATTTATTTCCTGTTTTTACACAATACAGAAAAAAAGTCAAGAAAGAAGACTTTCCAAGTTATGAAAACCTTGTTGGATTACTCCCTCTTGAAAGCCCATCTTTACACAAGTATGAAGCCAAATTTGCTCAATCAAACTTTTATCTCTTCCCTTAGGATTGGTCCAGCATTTCTTTGGGCTCAAAATATGACCTTTCTATTTGTTAAAATCAAGTTTTCAGCCAAACTTGATACCCCTGGAGCATTGGAAGTTCAGAACCTGAATATATCATTTTTATATGATCGATTCATCTTTTCAGCTTTATCTTTAGACCAGGCACAAATACCTATCCACTATTATTTAGAAATTGAAACTTTCCACCATCTCAACACTTATCATTGCTGGTGGAGATACGATTCTGTTGGTAAGCTGGAATTCCTTTAGATTTTTACTCAAATTTTCCCCTCAAAGGAACTGTTTATCTTGAAATGAAAAAATCACCTGCTCCTTACTTTTGGAGAAATATCCATATGGATCAGTTCAAAAAACTCCCAAACCAACATATGTGGTGGGACGTCTATTACAATTACATGGAAGACTTTAATAGCTATGGTGCCAATGCATTACTATTATTTGATCAAAGAGAACTAGAAAGAGAAAGAAAAGAAGAAGCTGAAGAATTCGAAGCTAAAATGAAAAAAAGAGACTTGAATTTGCAAAAAAAGAGATCTTCCAAAATTCAAAAAGACTCCCTTCAAGCCTTTCGAAATAAAATGGTAAGAGACTATTTGTAGTAATATCCTCACTCCATAGTACTGCTGGTATTCTTATGAGAATGACAAAAATACAGTCCTTACAGTACATGATTGGGAAGCTTGGTTTTACTAAAATTCCGAAAGATTCCATGGTTCTCACTCCTCACAAATAAATATTACAAACCAGACCATACGAATATCAAGATACATTTGTTGTTGTATGTATTCTTAAAAAATGCCCTTCTGGGCGGCTCATCTGATTTTTATGATTTCATTTCAAACAATATTCTCCAAATACAGCAGACGAGATTTCAAAAAATTAATCATCATCATTAAATATATTCACCACAAAACGCTCCTCCAATCACCCTAGGATTTGATCTTTTTGCGTCCTTTCATATAGTCTTTTTCCTCCTGTTTGGATTTTTCCAAAAACATCTTTTTATCGAGATAGCCATCTTTTCTATTCTCACTGAATTGCTTTTCCATATTCTCTTTCTTGGTATAATCTTTCCAATCATATCTGGACTTGGTCATTGAGTTGATGTTTTTTGCCTCAATTACTTTCAACAAGTTTTTCAAATATTCTGTTTTTTGGCGCATTGTCACTTTTGCAGCTGCAATCTCACTATCTTGGCTTGATTCTTCAACTGCAGTAGCAGGCTTTTCTGGCGTTTCGCTCGGCCCCTGGCTTTCTGAAGCGCCTTCAAGAAGCTTGCATTCATTATTATCATTTAGATCAAAAGTCTTTCCTGCAAACTTAATCACCTGAGTCTTTGGACGATCCCTATTCACTTTTTCAAGAATTTCATTAAAGTCCAGACTCTCAATTGTTTCCTTTTCCTTCTCCTTTCGCTGCTTCAAAGATTGATTCCAGTCTTCTTTCATTTCACTGATAATTTCTTGTAGAGCTCTCTTCCTATTGATCATCAAGCTTGGTCCTCTTTTCACATTCCTATTTTCATCCTCATTCAGCTCTTTAGCAGTCGGGACGTATTCTTCATCACTTTCTTCGTCTGATGGAAGGTTCTTGCTGAATATATCTTGCATTTAAAAATAAAATTATAAACCGTTTTGATTCAATCAATTAAAAAAATTACTCCGCCTTAATCTATTGAAATGCTGAAAATATTTTTTGTTTCAACTATCAGAGCGAGATAATATTTTACTCCATCTATGTTATGTAACTTTTTATGTGCAATAAAATATCATTAATTTATCTAAATATCGCTTAGCAAGTACTTAAAGTTTGCATTAAAGTAGTTAAATAGGTGGGGAGGGTATCATAAGGATTGGGTAATTTGTCGTTAGTGACATAAAGCCAGCCAACCTTTTGGCATGCTTGAGTAACCCAAGTTGTGTTGAGTGAGGCGACTTTGATTGACATGATGGCCAGTTGAGAAGGATCACTTGTAGGCCAAGTACTGGATTGAGAAAGGTCAACGTAGCCATTACTTTCATACACAACAAACACGTCTTCTGTTCCGAGGTATGATGAGTCGATGTTTGTTCCAGGGTTACCCAAAGTCAAGTTAAAGCCCTTTGAGCGAGCATAAGCAGTCAAATCGCTGTAGTAGCTCTCTTCCCCACTGACGTTATCCATTTCGTCAAAAAAGATACCTTGAATATTGGGATAGAAACTGTAGTAAAGGTCGATATCATTCTTCACATCACTGGCATTTCTAGCACCATAGCTTGTGTGGTCATATCCAATGACAGTAATATTAGCAGCAATGAGTTGAGCGATTTTGGTCACATAAGTGCTGTCTTGAGCTGTTCCTGGGCCACTATTGGGGTTAATGATTGCAATCACTGGAACATTGGGATAAGCATTTTTAGCACTAATAAGGGTGTTCCATTTACTTCCAGGGTAAATGTATAATGGAATCATGAGTCCTGTTGACATGAGAGCGGTTGGGATCAGGCTCAAGAGGACCAAACCCAAAAGAATGCTTGAGATTTTCAACATATCTTGCAAGATAAATAATTAATTATAAATCTTTGAAGACATTTGGTATTCCTTAATTTAGTTACTAGCGAAATTATCGAAGCGCATCAACTATTTATATTATTTTAATTTAATCCATAAAATGTTATGGATCAGGATGATTAGGTTTTTCAACCTTAGATCTTACAATTTTTATCCAAAAAATAAAATATTAAATCTTGGTTGAGCTCCAAAAATCTATCAAATCTTTTCTCTCTTTTTCGACAGACTTGATCTTATCAAGTACCATTTTGCCTTTTGTATCGAAAAATCATCAAGGGATCATGTCTTTCAATAATCACAGGATTCGCGAGATTATTTAATGTTCTTCGTGATTTCTCCCTTGAACAAAATAAAAAGTAAAGTTCCCCATTCTTTTTCTCAGCAGGGAGACCTTATTACGTGACAAAGAGAAAACCCCTCCCAGACAAATCGCAATCTTTGTTTCTCGAAAAGATCATTGAGTTGGCACCAAAACAGTTTTTTTAAGGGAATTAAATAAATCTAATTTCATTTCATTATTCTGATAGTTAGATGATGATTGAGAATAACTGTATCACTTCAACTATAATGATCGGAAATGACATCAAAGTGTGTTGAATCTGATGCCAAATTGAACGAGTTATTAATAATATGGAGAAAAAACCAAAAGAGAGGTGTCCCAGAAAAGTTTGTTATTGCTTTTTTGTTAATTATTGTCAAAATTAATTTCAAAATTTCTCCCGAACAGGGTTTAAGAGCCCTTTTAAAAAAGTTGAACCTTTGTCCAGTCAATCAATACAAAAAGTTGACATTATAAAATTCTCTTCAGAAAAAAAAATGACTTTTTGGGGGATCTTCAATGCTTTCTGTAGTTCGGCCACGTTATAAAAACACTGGACAAAAACTTGGACTGACTGGACATTTTGTGGAGCTTCAAAAACTCTGTTTTCAAACCGAAAAATGCTTGATTATAAAAGAATTATTCTTTTACAAGAGAATAAGACAATATTGAAAGGATTTTCGAATCCAAGGAAAACAAATCCCTTCAGTTATGGAAAAAGTTTTATATTTTCGTCATATCAAAGCTTAAAAAATTTTACAGATAATCCTCGCATATTGAGAGCCTTTTTTTGTAATTCTCATCAGCCAGAAAAAAAAATCATCAATTCGATTTTTTTTAGGAGAATGAAAAGTTTTTTCTCCATCAGTTTCAACACTTTCAAGGCTAGGGTTTGGAATTGTCCAGATTTCGACGGACTGCCCGGACTTTTTGAAATTTATCCGGATTTCAGGATTTTCCTACATTTTCAGAGAGAGAATCTTATTCAACAAAAAATTTAACCATATTTTCTGAGGAAAAAAACCCAAAAAATTGAGAAATAAAATTTCCAAAATTTAAATTCATCATAACGCTGTTGAACCCTTTCTTAAGACTAAAATTCAATACTCTTTTCCTTGTTTTCCAAGAGTCTTGAATTAATTTCATCAATAGACAGTTAAATTTTCAATTTCAAAATCAATATTCAAAACATGAAACAGTCATCACGAGCCCAGTTTATCACTTATTGATCGAATCGACAGGCAAGACCTCAAAAAAGGTTAAAACTTTAATTATAAATGAATAGAATAGAAAAGAGGCGAACGACCAACAAAAAATTACTAAAATAAAAAAAATAAAGAATATATGGTATTTAAAGAAATGTCTATAAAGTTTTTCTTCACAATTTCATGTCATAAAATTATACAAAAAGCATCTCTAAACTCCATTATAATTCTATAAAAAGACTGAATATACATATTTATGCTTCAAATATTCGCGAAAAATTGTGTCCCGGACTTGTCGAAAGATTTCTGGATTTATCAGGAATCATGTCCGGATTTTTTGATCGGCCCCAATTCCGATCCCTGTTCAAGACAAAAAAAATATGACCGAAAATTTTCTTTTTTTTGAGACCCCTCTTCGGCCAAAAGGCCAAACTTGAGAAGAACGTTCAAAAAAAGCGATCCTTTTTATATTTATTTTCTCAAAATTTTCTCACCTGCTCATCTGAATCCATTTGATCTGATTTTTCTTTTGATCTAAGAGGGAAAATTTAACACTCCAGACTTTCAGGATCCATAAACAGTGAACTCTTATTATTTGCTGATGATGATAAAATTTGGAACATTTTTTTGAGTTCTGAGTGAAATAATTTTTTCCTCGTTTTAAAGCATCTCAGATGAGTTCTCAAGGAAAAATTTTACAATATGAAATTAGCGCCAAAATACTTTATTAAATCTTATTTTCAAACTTCATAGCAGATTATTCTTTGAATCGAAAATATTTATTCTTCAAGAGTCTCAATTAATTCTGTATTTGAGGTTTCTGCCTTGAGAAAAAAATGAATGACAATGGAAGCAAAACTCCTCTCACCCAAGCAAGCTATTCTTCAAAAAATCAATCCCCACCACCGAGTGTTTTGAAACGTAATAATCAAACATATTGCCAGTTTTTCACTCATTCCGAAATAGAATTTGCTTTGAGATTATTTCCCAATTTTTTCTCAGACTCAAATCCAAGTATCTTTTCCTTTCTTTTGCAATTATTCTCAATTTTCTCAAGTTTTAAACCAAAGGAATGAATCAGCCCCAAGTCTTCACGGAGAAAATACAATTTCTAAATATTACAAAGATCCATTCAAGGAAACGCCAGCAAGTCCGAATCAGATTCATACAAGGAAATCAAGATTACATACCAATTCTGTCATTGGTTTTATCAGCCCCTCAAAGTTCAAAATGAAAAAATTTAATGAAGATGGAAGTCCAATCTTACGTCGAAGAAGCAGGGGATACTCACTAAGTCCCAAAAACCACAATCATGTCGAAAACGAAATGATAAAACGAAGTGCTCGTAAAAAGTCAAAGGCAAACGAAGGTTCCCTCTTTATTTAAAGGTCTGTTCTTGAATAACTTGAATAGATCTCAACGAATTCCAGAGAGAGCTTGTAGCTAATGAAAGAGTTATAGCTTTTAAAAATTGCTCATTAATGCCGCCTTCATTACAGTCACAAATTCCCCCAATCAATGGATCTGTTATCATCACAAATTTCAGAGTAACTTACTTAACTCTTTGCTTTGCTCAACTCTCCTCATTCTTAGATGGTATTTAAACCTTGTCCAGCTGATCGGCATAAGATTGGGAGTTCAACAGCTGAGTATTTCGAAATATTTGCTGGTTCTATTTTGAAACTCGAAAGATCAAGAGATAAAACGAAATCTGATTTTGTGTATTTGGATATATACAGTCAAAATGACTTTATTTTCAACTTTCAAATTCAGGAGGACAAACAAGGAGGAGCTGGCTTTTTCCTCCATTACCTGGATAATTACTCGCTTCCAACGCAGAAGGATCATCTTTTTGCTTTTGAGCACTTTAAAGCCTCCCAAATAAAAGAACTTGAAAAGTGTTATAAAGGGTCAAAAATCTATGACATTGAAAAGGAATTTGAAAGACAAGGAGTTGCTTTTGAAGCCTTTAATAAAAAAAAGAATCCAGGCCTTTATCCTTACAAGATTGTTGACAACAGACTTGGACAAATCTGTGCTTCATACCCTCCTCTCTTGCTTATCCCCTCAAAGATCACAAGTCAAGAGATTCTGGAATCCAGTAAATTCCGCAACAGGGATCGAATACCAGTTATCACTTACTACTGTTGCAAAACAGGTGGTATTCTTGCAAGAAGCAGTCAGCCCAGGGTCCATATCATAGATGATCAACTCACAGATGATAACATTTTCCCCCAATATCTCGAAAATCCCTATTCTAACACAATCGAAACAGGTATATCTTGTTAATTTTTCATCATCATCCTAAACCTTAGCACAGATCCTTTTATAGCTCCTCCTCAATCTGAAAAGAGTAACTTTTACATTTGCAGTACACAACCTTTCAGCCGACTCCAAGACAGCAATTTCATGAGAAAACTTCGCGACCTGAAAATCTACAAAAACAACAAGGTTTATCAAGTTGAATTGGAGGATATCCACTCTGTGAGACACGCCCATAAAAAGCTTATCGATCTTTGCTCCAAGTCTCTTTTCAGAAATTTTTTATTTCATTAACCTTTTCCTTTAGTCTTGATTCTCCCAATTTTAGATGGTACTCCCAATTAGAAGCTTCCAATTGGATAAAGGATGTATCTCAACTCATACTTGCTTCAAGAAAAATCGCGAGTCTTTTAAAAGTTTTATTTTTTGAAACATTTTGATTTACTGAATAGAGAGGAAAAAATTGTTTAGTCGAATGTAGTAATGGGTCTGATAGAAGCTCTCAACTTGTTTCTCTTGCCCAGATTATTGCAGACCCCTATTATAGAACCATAGAAGGCTTTGAATTGCTCATTACAAAAGATTGGATCTATTTTGGCCATCAGTTTTACACCAGAAATGGAGCAGGTAAGAAATGCACCAAAACATATTTTTCTCTGATCACAGTTCAAAGAAATTAATCAAAATGATAGTAAAAAGTCACCAATATTCCTTGAGTTTTTGGATTGTGTCTACCAACTCATATACCAATATCCATTTGCTTTCGAGTTTAACAATCGATTCCTCCTTGAAATAGCTCGTCATATCTACTCTCGACAGTTCGGAACCTTTTTAGCAGATTCTTACCAAGTTGAAAATTTTATCACTCGCCAATTCTCATTTTCCCCGAATAGGAACTAAATTTATATAAACTTGAAGATAAAACTCTCTCCCTCTGGAGTTACTTGAATTCAACAAAGGCAAAATTCCGAAATCCATATTACAAGAGTTTTGCAGACAAGGATTGGTTCCTTTTAAGGCCAGGAAATCACCTCAAATACATAAAACTATGGGAGGAATATTTTCTCAAGTATTCTTGGATTCCAAAACCAGCAATCGAAATTGCAGGTACCAGTGAGGTCACATTCTATCAAAGGTTCAAATTGTCCTTCTTTTTCTTCTTGAAATAACTCAAAATCCCTCACTATAGTGATTTTTCTGAAAGCATCAGCATGAAAAAGTCCAATGAGGTCCAAGGATTGAAGAATAAATTAGAAAAATTGAAAGATAAACTGGCGGAACTCGAAGAAAAGAAAAAGAAAAAAGAAGATGAGATTCAAAGTCGATCTTCAGAAAGTGAGCAAGGGTCAAGATTCTTTGAAAGGCTTAGCGTCGGAAGCCAAGATCCAAACACAGTTGACCAAACAAGATTGTCAAAATCAATTGAGGATGAATTTCATGATGATAATCAAAACAATAATGCAGAATACGAATTTCATTTTCATGAAACTTAATTGTCTCGAAAGATTATTTCTTCTGCTTATCTATTGAATGTAAATAATATAATCTTTCTTTCATCGCTGTTGAGATTTCTTAACGTTGATTTATCTTATAATAATTTTATCTCTCACCCTAAAATATAGTTTTATTCCAACTAACTAAATGCTTCTCTTTGACCGAAATGAAACCGAGACCAAAGAATTTAAGAGCGAATTGTAGGTAAAATGATAATACTTATATATTCATATGAGTCATATATAATATCAGATAATATTTAGTGTTTAAGGGAAGTTCTTGGTCCAGAAGGCAATGAATTCGGACTTGGTGACATTACCATTGGAGTTGCTATCAATTTGAGTCAAGAGATCATCAACTTCTTCATCGGTGACTGGCTTTCCCAGGTCTTTGACAATATTCTTGATCTCAGCAAAACTGAGAGTGCCATTTCCGTTCTTGTCATATTCAGCAAACTTTTGTTCAGCAACTGTTTGAGCGTCACTCATTGATATTGAATTTTATTTTTTCTGAGATTTTGAAATTTGATTATAAAATTAGGTAAAAGTTTCTCAATTTAAGTCTTTTTGCGAAACTATAAATAGAGTCTTTGAATGACATATTATTAGAAATAGGTCATGTTAGGATTAACATTTCTTCTAAAAATAGAGCTTTCGAGGAAGACATATCATTAAAACCAAAGAATCTTTGAAGTTTTTTTTTCTTTTTTCACCACGGTCGGACAATTTTTTTCTGAATGAAAAAAATTGAAACCCCTATATAATTTTCAAACTCTGAATGACAGTTTTCCGCCTTCCTTCTCCTTGAATCTTGGATTGATACCGACTATCTAAAGTTCATAAAATACAAAAAAGTAACGCAAGGAGATCTAGAAAAATCCCTATATCTTTTTGGAATAGAGTGAAAGATTTTTTTCGTTGAATACGTGGCATGAGAAATAAATTTATTAATTTTCAGAATTATTCAAAATCGAAAAAAAAAATCCTCAAACTTGAAAAACTAACTCGCTTATAGAGTAAATGTCTGCATGTTGGAAGACCTCTGTCGGAGTTAGGGGAGGAATCTGTGTGTTACCACTGCAGCAATGTCATTTTTATGTGCAGGTCTGTGGTATTTCGATCTTGGTTTCAACATTTCAGACTGAAAATTCTGATTGAAAAAAACGTAACGTCTGAGTTAGAAAAAGCTTTAGAGTGATATATTTTATAATGATTTGAATCAAAGTACCCCGGATGAAAAACTGCGAATATTTGAACTGAAATTAAAAAATATAATGCCTTTTAATACTATTCAAAATTATAATAATTATTTATTGAACTCAATCTTGCGTTTCAAAATTTATTTTCCTCTTCCTAAAATCAAAAACCGAGAAACATTTCCAGCAAAATCCTTCAAAAATAAACTTCGATTGATAGAGAGCTTTTGAAATCTCAAGAGGCAGGGCGTGAATAAGAGATAGTGCTCGGGTTTCTAAGAGATGTTGAAGTTTTATTAGAGGAGGGGTTTTGTCGAAACCTGTCCAAGAGTTCAGTTTTCGGAAGTCTCTTGTATTGTACACCTCAGATTAAACGACTTCGGTTTCTATTCGGCTTTTTTTCATCAAAGAACAATTTCTTTCATTTTGAAAACATTTAGAGATTCAAAAATCTACATAAAGGACTGGGATTTTATTTTCAGTTTCATTTATATGAACATCATCTCTTTCTCCTCGAGAAAAGATATTCAAGCGGATAAGATTGAAAACAAGAGCGCTCTGATCATTTGCAAATTCAAGATGAGAAAGAGAAGGAGAGGGATCAATAGAAGCGCATTAGAGTCTATTTATCTCAAACTTCATTGCCGAACTGAAAATGAAATGATGGAAGAATACGAAATAAATACAGTGGATTCTCGAAAGATCCGAAAAATAGAAAAAAAATTAGAGGGTATGCAAATTTTTTCCTTAGGATTTTCTTTGATATGAGAGCTTTGTAAAACAAATATTTTTGAAAAAATTTTGAATTTTAATTTAGTCCTTGTATCGCTTTATTTTGATGGGAATAGATAGAGAATATCAATGAGGTTGGTGAATTTGTCCATTTGGAGAGGGAGAATATTAGATAAATGAGTATTTAAGAACTTTTAGTTCTTTTTATACACTGTTTATAAATTAATTTGCATGTTTATAGTCCTTTTTATGTATTTTTCTTCATAAAATTTTGTCTTATACATCCCCTCGAAATCAATCCACACCCTCGAATAGAAATTTTAGGTTCTTTCTTCCCTCTAAATACCTCGAGTTATCCGGCAAAATCCCATGTTTCAAGTGCCGAATATTTCAAGAGTCCACTGTATCTTTTTCCATGCATTTCCACCTTTTTTAGAAAATAACTCTCGAAATTTTTGGAGGAAAAGCTTCAAGCTTTTAGAATCTTCAAAGCCAAAGAAAAATTCTGAAACAAGGATTTTTCTCATTTTTGTTGGATCTGCCCGAAATTTCACCCTTTTGTCTGAAAGTTTGCCAGTCAATTTGAAAATTCCAAATCTTGGACATCAAATTTTGTTCTGAGCTTGTCCTGATGAAAATCATTGCTCTGAGATGTCTTTTTGTGAATCTCATCAATGGAATAAAAATAAAAAACCAATCAAACTAGAACAAAAATCTCTCTATTTTCCCCTCATTTTTCTGAAGAAATTTTTTTTTCTAATTGAGAAATTTTCTGGGAGGACTGATTTGTCACATAAAAAAGCAAATTTTTTTCCTTCGGAAAAAATTCTTCAGACTTGATCAACCACCCTTTCTCCTTTTCGAGATTTCCAATTCTTGCTTTTGGGCTCTTTCCTTCACTCAATTTGCCCCTTCAAGTGAGTCCAGAAAATTGATTTTCACACCATCTCTTTTTTCAAAATATTTCTCAAGCAAAATAGCCAAATAAAATTATTTTCAGGGTTTTTCTATCAGGAAGAAATTCATCATAACTGAAACAGCACAAAACAATTTCTTTCTCTCACTTCAATTAATTTACTGAAAAATTTATTAAAAATTTTAAATTCTTGAAACAAAAAAGTTTTCTCAATAAACAAATTGCTTCTCACAATCTTGACAGATTAAACCCTCTGTGCACCTTTGTTCTTCTTCTTGATCTTCACAATATATTGCCAAAAGTTAAAGGCCGTCTCTTTATACTTTCTTCCATAGGTAATCCAATTGTTAATTGAAGGAAAGAAGAAAAAGGAACAGCAAAATACTTCAAGCTAAAGAGATGAGTTTACAATCTGAGAGTCCATATTTTCTGGAAGGTTATTTTTTTTTATCTTGTTTGAAGGAAACTCTAAACTACTTTGCTACCACCAGGAAAGAATTCTTCTGGAAGTGCATCCTGGAGTCGCTTTGGGATTAAAAACCGATTTGTATCGAGAAATTGATAATTTAAATGTGCTAATTCAAAGAAAGTTTACAAAGTTCAAGAAGTTACAACAAAACGAAGCAAAAACTAATTTATGTTGTTCTTGAGGGAGGCTCAGGAGAGAGCACCAAAAACAAAATTTAAACACATCCATTCAAAGAGAGAAGGAGTTTTGAAATTAAAAAAAAAAGAAAAAGCGTAAACAGATTCATTTCGACTAACCTCAAAGCTTTCTTCTCGATGATCTTTCTAAGAAATTCATTCTTCTCCTCGGATGAAAGAGACTCAAACAAAAAACTATGTGAAGACAATGACATCAAATTCTAATGCTTCTGATGAGCTTGATTCATTGTTTTTTCTTTTCTCATCTGAAACTTACTTGGTCTCTCTCAGAATTCTGAATCTATCCTCAGATTTCCTTTCTAAATATTGAATAATGAATATTTTTCTACACGTTGATGTTTTTTCTCATTTGAAACTCTTTGCAAAGGCTCGATGGAGAGATTTGCAGATTTTTCTTCAAAAATTTCAGTTTGCTTACTGGAGAAGTGAAGCATTTAAACCTTGATTACTGAGACTGTTTTGAATTCAAAAAGTTACTGTCTAGACCAAATCCAAAACTTCTTCAATTTTTGTTACTTTCTTCGAGTTATTGGATCTTGTTGACATTTTTTTTTCTTCTTCAATAAACCTACTTGAGATGAAAATCAATTTCGATGATTTTTAAACGCATTCAACATCAGAATTTCAAAAAACTTCTTAACAACGCTTCTTCAGTAAATTTCAACATTAAATGCTCCTCTATTTATTCAGTGAAATTTAAACTCTAATAAATATCTTTTGTAAAATTGTAAACTTCATGTCTTCTCTTCAATATCTCTTCTTTGCTTTCATACTCTTTGCTTTGATTGCTTCAGCTCTCACCAAGGCCGGACTTTATGTTCCTCTCTACATGAGTCCTGGCAGTGACTGGACCTAGTTAATCGATGTGAAAAAGTCTCATCCAGATCTCTCCATCCTCGCTATCATCAACCCAAACCGTGGCCCTGGTTCATCTATAGATCCCACATACACGGAGTATATTAACAAACTCTTGGATGGAGGGATCATCGCCCATGGATATGACTAGGGCCATTGCTGATGTAGAAGCTGATATTGATTCATATAAAAGCTTTTACCCACAAATTGAAGGGATATTTTTTGACGAAATGGCAACAACGACTGGAAAAGAAAGCTTCTATACTACTGCGTCGAACGATGCTCGAAGCCAAGGATTCAAAGTGACTAATGGTAACCCTAGGCATAATATTCCTTCATCGTATGCTGATACTGTCAACATCATTCTCCTTTCCGAAAAAAAAAAAAATCGATCTCAGCATTTCTAGCAGTTGGCCAACTAGCGACACTGCAAAACTTGCAGTCATGGTCCACACTGAGCCTTCACTTCCAAAAGACTGGATTGTCGACGCTTGTAAGGTTGTAGATTGGCTCTCTGTTACTGACGATGTCATGCCAAATCCTTATGAAACACTTCCAAGCTATTTAACCGACTTGGCAAAAGTCATAAATAACAAATGCAACCACCTCTCAAAGCTTGGAATTATTCTGGGAATCGTTTTTGGAGTTTTGGGAGGCATTGCTATTGGTGTCTTAATCTTCTTTGCGGTTAAGAAATATAGACTTAAAAAAACTTTGAAGAAAACTGTCATTGTCATTCATGAAGAAAAGCTTTAGCTTCTCGAAAATATTATTATTTTTTGCGATATCTCTGCCTGCCTGTCTGTCTAAATATCTCTCTTTATTTATCTGTCTTGAAACGTCCCTTAAAGTTCAAAATGATATTCTCTCATTTTGTGAAAATCAAATCGATGGAACCAAGATTTCAAGAAACAGCAGATTCCTGAAAAGATTTCCTTTAATTTTACTTTTATTTTCTGGATAATTGTCTAGTGAAATGAAATTTCTTCGAGTTCTATCGTTTTAACATCAAAATAAAGTCCATCAATTGTCTGAAAGAGCTTTCTTTTAGCTGTAGAAAAAGAAAAAAGTTTTTGAACGAAATTTTAAAACCATTTAATTCGCGCTTCTCGAGCTCTTTTAATAAGAATTGCACCTCTCATTCAGCTGCTTCCATTTGAATCTTTCCCCAGGAATGATAGAAAGCGTGATTGCATTGCGAAAAGGTTTCGTAAGACAAAAGATTTCTCAGGAGATATTGATCTCTCTCCACTCACCAGAAATTTCAAATTAAATATAAGTAACTCCCAAATATAGAAGTTTAGATTAACGGTTTTTCCATCTTTAAATGACAACCAGCACCTCCTCAAAAGCTTGGAATAAGGTAGATAAAAGGTTTGAGTCCTAAATATATTATTTTTCCAAATACACAGATCTCATTTGTTAGTCATCTGACTCAATTTTTTTTTACTCAATCTCGTCCCACGATTGTTTGATTAAAAATTAATTTTGAAGATTGCACAATTTCTTGATTTTACTCATATGAGATATTCAAACTTTGTAAAAGGTGTAAATTTCCTTTTTTATCATGAAACCTGCAGCCCATTTTGAGTTGTTTGTCTGTTTTTGGAGTTTACCAAGAGAAAGACCTTTAAAGTTCGAACCATCGAAGCAAACAAATACAAATTATTAGAGTTCTGCGATTTGAACAATATTAAGCTGAAGATGAATTTTATTTGACTTCTAAAAATATCAAAACTATTTTATACCACAAAAAAGCTTGCATTCAAATAATTTTGAACATGCTTGCCTATTTATACAAGCCTCAATAGCTACAATCATTATTATATCTTTTCAAAATTTACAAATGCCTCTTCTCAAGTCTCTCCTCGTGGTTTTTTCCGTCTGTGCTCTCATAGCTCCGGCTCTCACCAATGTCGGACTTTACATTCCTCTTTACATCGCTCCTGGTAGTGACTGGGACAAATTGGTCACTTTGAAAAAGACTTATCCAGACCTACCTATCCTCGCTATCATCAATCCAAACAGTGGTCCTGGGACATCTGTAGACCCTACCTACACAGAATATATCAATAAACTCCAGGCTGCAGGTATAACTGTTCATGCATATGACCACACTACTGCAGGAAACAGGGCCATTGCCGATGTAAAAGCTGATATTGATTCATATAAAAGCTTTTATCCGCAAATCGATGGGATCTTTTTTGACGAAATGTCAAATAATGTTGGCCAAGAAAGCTATTACACCACTGCAACTGAGTATGCTCGTAGCCAAGGCTTCAAAATCACTGATGGCAATCCTGGAACAAACATCCCAGAGTCTTACGCTGATACTGTCAACATTATTCTCATTTCTGAAACTACAGGAACTATTGATCTCAGTATTTCAAGCGAATGGCCAACAAGCGATCCAGCAAAACTTGCAGTTATGGTTCATACTGAGTCCTCACTTCCTCAAGACTGGGTTATTGATGCCTGCAAGGTCGTAAATTGGCTTTATGTAACTGATGATGTCATGCCAAATCCCTATGATGTTCTTCCAAGCTACTTAACTGAGTTGGCAGAAGTAATTAATAACAAGTGCAATCAGGAGTCCGATAACAAATCCAAGCTTGGGATGATTCTGGGAATTATTTTTGGAGTGTTAGGAGGTATTGCTGTCAGTTTCGGAATCTTCTTTACTGCCCGAAGATATAGACTCAAGAAAAATATGGAAAAAGCTGTCACGCAAGCCGTTGAAGAAAAAGTTTAGTTTTTATACACTTTTTGATACAAATATTTCTCTCTGCTTATATGCTGCTTTAAAATGTCTCTTAAAATTAATTCCTTTCAGTGTTTAAACATAATAAAAGTGAATAAATCATCTCTCATCTCAAATATTTTATTGAGTTTTTTCCCAATCTTTTATTGATGAAAAATGTTCAAATTATTTAATTAAAATTTATCGACTGAACTGAGTCTCGTTTTGAGAGTCAATTGGAACTGCCTTTTGGAATCGAACACACGCTTTTCCGAAGGAGGTTCTGAGGAGTTGAGCCACTGATAATATTTTTATTCAAAGGCAGTTTCTCAAAACAAGAAAATTTTGAGAGCACATTTACCTCTCGTTGTCAAAAACCAACCGTAATTTTCAGATGCCGCAATTTAATCACATATTGAAAAAGCTATTACAATCAATTAATCGCCACAACTCCTAAATATAGAAATTTGAATTTACAATATTTTACATTTTTCAATGATATTTTACAACTGCTCAAACTTACACACTTCCATATCGACATTTCAAATTTTCCCTCTTTCCAGTCGATCGACCTGCTTTTCAGGAGACCTTCAAAGCTTTTCGATGATTTTTCTTTGTCATTTTTTATGAATATACAGATAGATATTCATAAGAATAAATTTGATATTTGAAGGGGAAAACACTTATGATAAGGTTGGGAGGAAGAAGTAACTTTTCCTTTGAAGACACAAAAATTGTGCTTTTTTTCGCAGAGGCAAATTAAAACCAGACTTGTAAAATCTGTTCTTTTGAAAAATTATATTTGGGAAAATCCACCGATCGACCAACATATCATCAAATCACTCATCGTTTATCCAATCCCAATCCCATGATCACTTGATTAAAAATTAATTGTGAATATTTTGCAACTTACGGGATTTTGCAGTATGCAATTATTTAAACCTTTCAAAGGATCCTTTCTTTCCAATGAAACTTCCTGCCCAACTCCAGTTGTCCACACGAGCTTAGACCTTACCAAGACAACAACATTTCAAATTCGAGCAATAAAATCAAGAAAATCCGACTTACTAGAGCTCTACTATTTTTTACAAGAAAAGACTGGGTTTAATTTGACTTCTAAAAATATCAAAGTGCCTGAGACCACAAAAACGCTTGAAGGGAGAGAGAGATATTTATTTGAACCAAAATTATAATCAGTATTATATCTTTTTAAAACATGCCTCTTTTTGTGGTTTTTGCCCTCTTTGCTTTCATTACCCCAACTATCGCCAAAGTTGGGCTCTACGTTCCCCTCTACATGTATCTCGGCCATTATTGGACCGAATTGGTCGACTTGAAAAATAAATATGATGACCTCCCAATCCTCGCTATTGTAAATCCAGACAGTGGTCCTGGTGCATCTAAAGATTCTGATTTCTCAGATGGTATCGATAAACTCTTGGCTGCAGGAATCATTGTCCATGGATATATCCCAACTACTGAAGGGAACAGAGCCACTGCTGATGTGGAAGCTGATATTGATTCATATAAAAGCTTTTATCCACAAATTGGAGGAATCTTTTTTGATGAAATGGCAAATGATGCTGGAAAAGAAAGCTACTACACTACTATCAGTGCTTATGCCAGAAGTCAAGGCTTCGAAATTACTCATGGTAACCCTGGAACAAACATCCCGACGTCCTACGCTGATACCGTTAACATTATTGTGATTGCTGAAACCACAGGAACTAGCGACCTCAGTGACTCCAGCGAATGGGCCACAACTGATCCAGCCAAACTTGCGCTCATTGCAACGACTGAATCCTCACTTCCCAAGGAATGGGTCAAAGAAGCTTGTAAACTTGTAGACTGGATTTATGTGACTGATGATGTTGAGCCAAATCCTTATGATACACTCCCAAGTTATGTAACTGACTTGGCAAAAGTTCTGAACAGGTGTAACCACCCATCAAAGCTTGGAATGATCCTGGGAATTATTTTTGGAGTTTTGGGAGGTATAGCCATCGCTATCACAACATTCTTTACTGTAAAAAGATACAGAGCCAAAAGAAATATGAAAAAAGCCGTCACAGCCGCCCAAACAAATGAAGAAGAACTTTAACCTACTTTTGTTCAGAATTTTGTTTTCTATTGTTTATAATTAAAAAAGTCCCAATACTTTTGTTTTCTCATGGTCTCAAGAGATCTTTCTTCATCCTCAACATTGAGACTTTGAGACTTTGAGAGATGAAAACAATTTTTCCCGAATTTATTAAAAAAGTAACTGGGCTCTTACTTCAATCAAGAGAACAGTTATCTAAAAAAATTAAAACTGTTTTCACTTCAGTAATTGATATTATTGCAACTTGATTTTTAGCTCATCACCAGAGACTTCAAGTGTTGTTCAAAACCAAACTATGAGCATTTTCGGGGTATTCTCATCCTTGATTTTTAATAACAAATCTTTTTGTCAAACGCGAGAAGGAGATTACCTCTGAACAAGAGCAAGCATTCTCACTCTCATCCATATTTTTTGTTGGATTTAGATTATGGCCGTTGTTAGTAACAACAGCAACTGATTTGGTCATTAATTTTTAAGTTTCGGAAAATATCTATATTTATTAATAAAAAATCGCTAGTTATTTCTAAGACCCTTCCCTTATGAACACCAGAACTATTACCCGTATCTCGACCGCAAAGAGCCAAAAAAGCATCAGGTAACCTTCATTTCCTTTTCACCTCCCCCTAAACAATTTTTTCATTAGAGGAGTCGATGATCAAACTGATCATCTAAAAACCAAATTGGTCAGACTTGACAGTGACCGTAGAGAACTCTTTATGACCGGTGAAGAAACCAAAAAGAAAAATAATGATATTATCGACCAACTTAAACGAGAAAACAAAGAACTCAAAAGACTTCGAGATGAAAACTTACAAAATAAAAGAGTATACAACTTCCTTCCACGCCAGTTTTATTCAATCATTAGGCTGTGACTCCAGGGATGTCGTCAACTGCGCAAATGTCAAGAACTGGAGGCTTCGAAGTCGTGACTCATGAAATGAAAACAGAGGCATTTTGGAAAAAGAAGAGAGATGATCTCATCAATATCGCTCAGAAAAAGAAACAACAACTCCTTATCCTCCAAGATAAACTCAGAGAAGTCAATGAAGACAAGTTTGGAGGCGCAGATGAAACTCCCATGATGAGAACTATTAGAATCTTGGAAAACAGACTAGATAAAGTCATGATCAAGTATAATGAAGCTCAAAGTATCCGCAAAACCTACGAGCAAATCGTCAAGAGATTAAAGGAGGAGAGAGTCGGATATGACAATCAACTTGCTGCTATCGAGAGAAGTTTGAAAGGAAAAGAACATGACTTTGAGGAACTCCTGTTACTTAAGCATGATGCTTGCCATGCCAAAGAACTCTCCCAAGCTGAATTGAGAAAATATGAACAAAAGAAGTCTGCAGTTAGAGAATTAAGAGAAGCTTATTTGGATGATAAGAAAAAAGCTATTCAAGTCAAGGATGACATGATTCACAAACTTGAAAGACAAGAAATGGATAGAGAAGGAAATGACACAAGAAACAACTTGGACGCTTCTCCTGATTATCATACTGGAGAGAGAAACACCACCGATCACAATGCAACTAAACAAACTCTTAAAGATTATGATGAGGCTTTCAGAAAGCTCTATGAAGCTACTGGTGTCAGTGATGTCAATGATATCATCCAAAAATATACAACTCAAGATGAGACAAGCAAGTCTTTGAACGATCTCAAACAGGAATACCTCGAAAAAATCGAATACCTGAATAACGAAAAAGCAAGAATCAAGTCTGAGCTCAATGCTCTCAAGTATGAAGCTGGTGAAAACCTTTCCAGAAAGCAGTTTGATGAAATTGAAAATAATGTCAACAGCGTCTCCAATAAATGCGAAAGAGCTCGCTTCAAGTATGAGCGTATCTCCAAAGTTCTTATCAGCGCAAAAGCTGGAATTGAGCATCTTGCTCATAAACTCGAAACTCATGAGGTATCACTATCAAAAATTTATTTTCTCACTCTCCACTAGTTACCTGGTAAAGCCACAATTCCTGTCAGCGATGAGACGTTAGTCGAGGCGCTTTCTCAGTGTGTTGAACGTCTCAAAATTATCTATCAAGAAATCCAAAATGATCCTCTCTTCCATGAAGAAGATAACGCTAGAGCCGCTTCTAGACCAGCACCAGGAACAACAATTACTTCCAAGTTCATTGGAGAAGCCAGTTCCCCTGTTGCCCTTGGCTTATTTGATAGAAGTAGGATTTTACTGCTGGCAAGTTTAATAAAAAATAATTAGATATTCGCTCAGAAAATATTCATAAAAATATGAGAGTCAGACCTCAAGATAGAGACGATGACGACATTACTGATGGAGAAAGTGATGAAGATGTAAACATTTTGGTTAACTTAGAGATTCTAATTTTCTAGATTGATATCGAAATTCATGCCAAATTAAAGGATAAATACAACCAACATAACAACGGAGCCAAAGCAAAACTTAAGAAAGGATTCGTCAGCGGCAGTAGAAACAAATTTTAAATTTTTTGCAAACCATCATGCATAATTGTAAAATTTTTTTATATCTAGAAAGACAATAATATTCCCTTGTTTTATTTTTTAATCACTTCAAGAACTCACTCTTATTTTCTCCCCGATTAGAAACAATTTTTTAAGATGAAAATTAATATTTTATTGGAGTTCATTATTTGGGACTTCAATTTAAGTAATTCGGAGGACACTGCGGGTTTCCCTCGAAAAATTTCTGATTTGAATTTTCCATCTCAAAAGAGGGAAGAAAAATATTCAATTCTCTCAACAAGAAAATTCTCTTCCATTTTCGGCTAAAATTGAGAAGTTTTGAGGTCATAAGTGTTTATAGATCAAAGCAAATGATCCTTATGAAAACCTTAAGTTAACAATCAAGAATATTCTTCATAAAATAAGATTGTATTATCATTATTTTATTTTGCTTTTTATACAAAATACAAGAATGAACATGCTGATGCTGATCACCACCAAAATAACGAATATTCTTATCAAGTTATCTCTCCTCCAATTTGAGCTCTCTAATAGTCCCCTCTTGTTCTTCTTTATCATCACAAAATCAGACCAATTTGGGATGAGAGTTCGGAACCAGTAATTAGTTTGATAATGAGGATAAACAACAGGATTGTGTCCAGTTTCTTTAATTGTATAATAGCCTCCTTCTCCTTCATTCCAAATGCATTGCTTCATCCGACTTTGAGCCCATTCGACATCTTTCTTTTCACCTTCTTCAGTGACCTCAATCAAACTCCGATATTTGCGGTGAAACAGCAGGGGTTTCAAGAGCTTCAAAATAAAGTTGACGTTGCATTCTGACATATAAATTACCGAGTAGTGCCCACTTATGGTATTTGGACCAATGACTGTAAACAGATTTGGAAAATCAGCAACCATAACGCCTTTATAAGCCCGCGGTCCTCCCTGCCTTTTCCAACGTGATTGCAGGTCTTCCCCTGATTTCCCTCTCACTTCTATTGAAGCTAAAAATTCTCGGACTTGAAATCCAGTGGCATACACAATAACATCTGCTGGATACTCCTTTCCAGATTTTGTCAGCACTGAACGCTCTTTTATTTGAATTAATGGGTCATCTGTTAAAAGAACTTTTGAACTACTTAAGCACTCCAGATATCCTGAATTAAAAATACGCCTTTTTGCTCCCATAGTGAAATTTGGAATCAGAAGAGGATGGTATTTCTCGGGTGTCTTTGCCTTGAGATATTTTTCTGTCTCTCGAGCTGTATAATCTCGCAGCCACTTCCCAGATTGTGTTCGAAACATAAAAAACCATGCGTCAAGGAAACCAGCAAGCAGAAATCGAAATATCTCAGAGGCTCCAGGAATATTCCTCAGAATATACCGAAACATTTTTGAACATTGCCAATTTATCCCAGGCAAAATCCACTGTTGGGAACGGATAAAATGAGTTAAAGATTTTACTTTGGGCTGAATGGCTGGAATAAACTGGATTGCTGAGCATCCATTTCCAATCACTATCAAATCTTTCCCCGCCAGGTTAACTTTGTGATTCCATTGAGCTGAATGAAAAATTTCGCCTTTAAAATTTTCCACACCTGGGAGGGGACAAGGATTGGCAACTGAGAACACTCCTACACAAAAGACTAGAAATTTGCATGATCTTTGGCGGATATCACCTGACCCCACATTTCTGAATGTCACCATCCATTGCTCTGTATCAACGTTCCACTCTGCTTTTAAACACTCCATTTTAAAATGTGTGTGAGCTGGCAAATCATACTTGCTGCTCACTTTCTTAAAATAGGCCAAAAGTTCAGGTTGTAATGGAAACACTCTGGACCATTGAGAATTCTTCTCAAATGAAAAAGAATAAAAGTGAGATGGTGTATCACAACCGCATCCTGGATAGGTATTTGCGTACCAAGTCCCTCCAAAATCCTCATTTTTGTCATAAATCTCAAAGTTTTTAAAACCAAATTTCCGCTGAAGCTGACATCCCATAGCTATCCCTGAAGGGCCTGCTCCAACAATTATAAGATTATCATCTTCTCCAAACATCCATTTATCTATGATTTTTCAGAAATCCAAATTAAGATAAATTAAAAATATTCTTTTATTTGATTTTTAAGGAGTGAAAAAAAGAGTTTATCCTCTTCTGTTAAAATCAAATCAATAAATTTATTCTATTTCAAAAAGAATAAAAAGAAGAAATGGAATTTCTTTCAAAACAGAGCAAACCCGATCAATATTTGAAAAGGTGGCTAGAAAAAAAAACCAAACCAAAGAATTCTCCATTTCCAACTCATGAAAAGATTAAAAAGATGGATCTTCTCAATCAAGTCCTGTTCGAGATTAAATTTGAGTTAAAGTAATTTAGAGAGAACAAACAAAACAAAACACAACACAGTGTAATAAACAAAAAACACCAATAAAACGTTGTTAACAACATGAAAACTACATCAGGTCAGTCTTCTTCTTTCATTATTATATTAAAAAACTGTTATTAAAGAGATATCGTATGATATTAACACACATTAAAACATGAATTATTGAGTCTTTTTCTTGTACTTTTCGAGCTCCAACAATAATGGCTTAATGTTCTTTCCCTATTATAAAAAGTTAATAAGTTCTTTAATACCACATATATCTTACGTTTCCATCCCATTCTTTAATGCATCTCTCAGCATAACTGTGGAAAATTCTTTCTTCATCTTCGCAGGCAGCCTTCATCTTCATAGCATCATCAAATTCTTTCAAAATCTCATCTTCCAATTTCTTTTGTTTTTGAGCTGCTTGCTTCAAGTGGTATTCTTGAAGACTTCTGCATCTGTTTCTGTAAGCATCTTGGTCAGCAATATCTTTATCTTCCAATTCTTTATTCTTGACTTTCCAGAATTCTTGGAAGTTCTTATCGGTAACTTTTTGCTGTTCTTTTTCAACTCTTCTCTTATCAAGAGTTAAGGAGATTTGTTTATCAATCTCAGACTATTTTGTGTTAGAGAATGTGTTCAATCTCGAAAAAAAAATCTCTTACCACCAATTGAGCTCTCTTTTCTCTTTTAATTCTTTCATTCTCTTCGGCCTTGATTTCAGCTTCTTTAATCTGTTTGTTTATGATTTCATCCTCTCTATTCTTGAGAGCTCTGAGTCTTTCAACTTGTGCGTCAATAATCTTTTGTCTTGCATCTTGTCTTTCCTTGAATTTGAGATCTTCTCTCATTCTTCTCATTTCTGCAATTTCTTGCTTTCTTGCAGCGAATGCTTCAATCTTCTTTTCTTGCTCGATTTCTTTGAGTCTCTCTTCATGTTTCAGAACTTGGAGTAAATCATTGGCCTTTCTTGTTTCATCCTGAGCAGCAAGCAATTTATTTCTTCTCACTTCCTCTTCTTCCCTAGATAAAATAGATTAGAATCTCTTTTACGACAAACTCTTTCTACTTTTCTCTGACAAGAGCTTCTTGGGCTTTGATCTTAATGATCTCGCCTTCGATCTTTTGTTCTTGTAATCTCTTGATGTGCTTTAATTTGGCTTGGTCATGTTGATCCTTCAAGATCTTCTGGGCGACTTTAAGCTTTTCTTCTTCAATCTTGGCCTTTTCAATTTCTCTTTCATCATAAGCTCTCATATTCTCCTTCTCAATCTCGCCCCATCTCTCCTCAATCATGGCTTGGATTTCCTTCTTCTTCTTGGCGATTTCAACTTGAGCTTCTCTTTCTTGCAAAGCATCAGAGAGCAATAAAGCACTTTGGAAAGACTTGACTCTATCATTGGTTTCATAAATCTGCTTGTTAGCCTTTCCAAGGATCTCTTGCTTCACAGCTGCTTGGTATCTGGCTTCTTCCAGATCAATCTTTCTTCTCTCCTCTTCCTCCTTTTGGAAGCGTTCAAATCGAACATCATCCTTCCTTTTTCTCAAGGCTTGGATGGTATTTGGCCAGTTCTTCACTCTAGTGTCGGATTTGTCCTTCAGTTCTCTCTTCTGTAAAGATAATTAGTCAAACAAAGTCACATGTATTGAAATGGTACTTCAAATTGCTTTCTTTCTTGCTCTTCAGTGAGATCTGAAATACGCATTCTGTCTCTCATCTGCTTAAATTCAGTCAGAGTGAGAGTTGCAGTGTTTTGAAGGGTCATGGAAGGTTTCAGGTTTGTTGATGTCTTTGAAAAATTCATTCTTGAAGCTTGCATTGTGAAGCCAGGAAAAGTTGTCTATCAAATATTTGGATTTTTGTTACAATAACAACTTATAATCTGCAAGACAAAAAAAGTCCCTGAGAAAATTGCAACTTATTATATCAAGTTAATAAAACCGCCCCAATTAATCCTTTATATATATAATTACTGTCGAAAGAGAAATTGAGTTCATCATCTTCACTTTCCCAAACTTTCGATATTTTGAACCCTCACATAATGCATCTATCTTTACATCTTCTCCAATCCACCTAGGGAAGAAAAAATATTGACTTCAACCATCAACAGCAACTCTAACAAATTTTGCTTCATCTCTAAAAGCGATTTGTGTAAAGATGAAATTTTTAGAGCAAACACAATAATGCAACAACAAAAGTTTTAAATTCACAGCAGAGGGAAAAATTGTTACATAATCTCCTTGGGACTTAATTTTCAATGTTTTCGTTACAAATAATGAATTAATTAAATCCTTTTCCTCTACAAGAAACTTAATTAATCCATGAATCTGAATGAAATCTGTTTCCAACTTTTTTACATCAAGTCTGAAATGAGTTGAATCTGGTAAATTCTCACTCAAATAAATTGGCTTATGAGAATAACAACCAAAGAACTCTGGGACAGTTTAAGGAAAACAGCCAGGATTCTTGGAAATATTTTTACAAAAAGAAATTAGAGATTTCAAGATACCAAAAAGATGGAGTTCTTCATCTTTCTTCATTCCCTAGCAAAATGGATTTTTTGCATGGAAAAATCGAATTTGACTCTTCGAATTGCAAGACTTATGTTTACAAACTTTTTGCTCTTTCTTTGTTCAATTTGTTTTCTTCTGAAAAAAAAAACTCAATCAAAACATTTTTTGCTATTCTGAAGAAAAATTACGCAGGAAAATTTTTGATCAGGAAATCTCGAGATTTTCACAAATTTCAACAATTTTTTTTTTACTTTTTTTTTTTCAATTTTGGTTTGAGCAAGTTTTTCACAAAGAGATTTCGTCACATTGAATTTGCTTTCAAATTTGAGAATTTCAATCCACCTCAAAAAAATGATAATTTTCCTAAGCAATTTTGAATTTATCATTTCCAATTTTTCTTCCTTGATGTTTACTAACTCTGAGCCCCTCAATTGCTTCCTTTTAGAGATTAAAAACTTTCTAAATTTTCACTTCATCGTTTTTCATCAAAAAAATCTTTCTGATTTTTCTTCTTCGAGATCTTTCAATCAATCATAAAAGAAAGTTCATGAGAATTATAAATAAATTAATTAATTTCATCTATCTGACTAAAAACACACTCTTTTCACAAATATCCCCAAAAACATGAATACAATGGATTATTGGACAGTGAGTCACACAGAAGCAAGTAGATTTGGATATTTCTGTCGAGAATGTCACAAGTACATTAACAAAGGAGATCCTATTGCGATTCGTGACGGAAGAAAAATCAGATTGATCTATCATGAAGGTTGCTTTAATGGCAAAGAAGATCCAAGAACTCAATCTGGAAGCTCTTTTAATAGTGGCAGAATGCCAAATAAATGTTTTCAACCCAAAGCACCTGCTTCAAAATACTAAAGCTTTCTATAATCCTTTATTTTGCCATACTACCACTTTAAAAGATCTATTTGAATAAAATTCTCTACTTATCACACTGCTTCATTCGAATAATGAACACCAAAATTTTTGTTACTCCAAAATCTCTCTATTTTTCCAAATAGGAAATTCTTTTGTATTCTGTTTCATACCTCAATGGCTTTACAAAATACAAAGATCAAACGATATTTAATGAAACCTTTGAGAATTACTTCTTGATACATCGATATATTACAAAAAAAATAAATCAAGATAGATAGAGTGTTCAAAAAATATAAAATATATTTAATAATGCTTATGCTTAGAGTATATATATATATATCATACAAAGTTTTCTCCTATAAAAAAGGATTAGTTGGTTGACTGGTTGCATAAATAAATAGTTAATAAATAAGTTGATCCATGTTTAGAAGAAGATTAAAATAAAAGTAATATCATCAACCACAACTTCTTCCTCCTATTTAAAATAAATAAACTTTTATCATTCATCATACCTCTTGCCAGCGTTGGAGAGCAAGTCCGAGAAGGTAATCGCAAGCTCCTTCGATATTGTTCTGTTCATAGAAGGGAGCGATGACCCTGACGACGTCAATACTTTCGATAAACTCCCAAACTCCGTCTGATGCAACGATCAAAAATTTGTCTGTGGGGTTAATTGTAAACTGTTGAATTTCTAAAAACTCTAAGTTGAACTTTCTTCAAATCTGCTTACCTGGAGTGCATGAAACGCCGACTGTTGATGCAACAATATCACCGAGGGATCTAGCCATAGCCAGTCCTGGGATTTCTTGATGCATAAGCCAGACTCTTGCTGGTCCAACATGATTGCCGTCATAGTCCTTGAATGGTTCGATTCTTCCTCCGTGCTTCATGATTCTTTGGGCCTCTTCGGGGGTATCAGGCTTATGATCATTTGAAAGGGCAGTAAAGCCCCAAACTCCTTTATCATAGTTGCCCATAATTGCTCTTGAATCTCCAGCATTTGCTGAAATAATTCTATTGCCATCAACAAGGAGAACAACTGCAGTGCTTCCGCTGAACTTGCAATCAAAATCAGAAACCAAGAGTTTTTGCTGGCAAAGCTCGAAAGAGTTTATTAAAGCATCTCCAGGATTTCCAGCAAATGTTGGATCAGACATCAAATATACTGGCAAAGAGTCCTTCACAAATCCTGAGACAAAATGGCCGTTCATACCTATGACGAGAGTGAGTGAATTTTTCTCAATTAATTCATTACCATGACCATCACAAACACCAAGGAGATATCTATCACTCTTTTTCCCAAAGTTTGTGTGGAAAATAAAGCTATCTTGATTGATCTTTCGAGTTCCATTTGGAGCGACTCCGGCTCTAGTTCTAATTGCAAATCTGAAAGTTGATTTTGCAAATGGCTCTGTTTGAGCTGATTGTTGTCTATAATCGCCATGATCAGCAGATCTCCTAGCTTTGAAGAAATTATGCTTAGTCTCAATTTAAAAAATACTTCTTTCGAGAATTGAAGGATTTGATGTGTTGTGCTAAATAATATGAGAAACAAATCTAAATTTTGAACAAGTACCACTTGACCAAAGCTATCATTTCTTTTTCCAATGTCGTAAGAGGGAGTTTTCTTATGCCTTGGTGGAGCAAGAACTCTAAACAACAATAAGACATTGCTATATCAGTTAGGATTTTTACGGAGCCTTTTGAGGAAAGACTTTGGATGTCACGACATTTTTCTCCAAAGGTGCCTTGGTCGCTCTCAGGCCAGCTCCTTGAGATATGCGACTAGAGTTATCGCTCTTGTTGTTGATTCTATTCTGATTACAAACAAACTCACTTTCAAGATATACCTGCTATCGGAATTATTTCTTGGGGAATTGTTTGTTGTCGTTGTGTTTGCTTTTCCAACGGTATCTGATTGATGAAAGTTAAAAGGAGAAAAAGTCTTTTGTTACTGAGATAAGGGGTGTATTTTGTGATGGGAGCAGTGATTGGGCCAGCATTGACATCAAAAGACTTTTGTTGACTGCGACTGTTGGGCTTCTTGAATTTATTGGGTTCGATTGCAGCAAGGATCTTTGGTGGTGATCTCATAGAAAATTTGTTCATAGGATCTGTGCTCTTAAACTTGGGAATATAATTGCTTCTTTGGAGTTCATTCAATGCTAAAAGGATTAGGGATGCCCAAGTCGAACACTTTCTTACCTTCAATTTGCTTTGGTCCCAAAGCTATGTGGGTTTTTTTTACAACCTCATAGTTGGAATGAGAATTCGTGTTTTGATTTGTTTGTAAGGTCTCTTCAAAGCTTGTATGAGCGACTCTTTCCCGGGACTGCTTTCGCCTTGCGTCCCTGTGCTCAGTCAGGGACACGTCCTCATTGCTTGGCATCGTGTAAGGCTTGCTATTCTTTCGGTTGGTGACTGAAGCAGAGGGTGGTGCGACTCTTCTTTGGTGATTGTGCATGTTGCTGATGTGAACATTCAGATTGTTGATGAACACGTTGGTTCCTACAAGCTTGGGATCAGGCTTTCTCACCCCAGTTTTGGATGAAGCACGAAGGTGATTATCAAGATTGCCAGCAGGTGGAACATACATGTTGTTCTCTTTCCTCAGTTTGGAAGAGTGGAGAGGTGAGGCTTCATAGGAGTAGTAACCTTTACGGCTCGATGAACTCGCTGGCTTGTAAAGAGGATTTCTAGACATGAAGAGTTTACGTTAAAGATTGATTATATATATTAAATTAAACAATCGACTCTTGACGATATTTATTGTTAAACTTAAATTTGCTTAAAGTACTAAGATAACTTCCTGTCTTTTGAAATTTTAAATTGTTAAATTGTTAAAAATTTTGATCTGAAAGAAACTTTTTCTTCTTAACCAACTAACAAACGAACAATTATCTTTTTGTAAATAAAATATCTTGTTTATTCTTCTTCAGCTCAGATTTCCCTTCCCCACAATTGTGGCTTCCTTCTTCCATAACACAAAAAATTTCTTTGGTACCTTTAATTTCGGGATGGCCTTGAATTAATGAAACTGAAATGGATGTATCTTTCAAATTTTAACGAATGTAAACAATTCTAACAACTTTTCAAAGAAGGGAGTACTTTGCTGGTAACTAGAATTATTCTGTCATTACTTATTTCTTTTATTTTCCTAAAGTTGCCATTTATGTCATCATGAATGTTTTCAAGAACCCAAAAACATAAACACCTATAAAATCATTGAAAATTAAACTTTTCTAAA
>Ga0182738_1001137_pt1 | contig 34035 bp, 27 predicted proteins | sample eDN5th30CBELigMG_FD_128876 | JGI IMG/M metagenome (GOLD analysis project Ga0182738, IMG submission 128876) | Enriched Miracle-Growth compost microbial communities from Emeryville, California, USA - eDNA 5th pass 30_C BE-Lig MG (version 2)... ...
GCCGGCCGGGCGGATGCCGGGCGTGACGATCGCCATGCCGGCGCCGACGACGGCGCGCATGGCGCCGGCCTCTTCCGGCGAGCAGACGATGCCGTTCATGCCGGCGGCGCGGGCGTCGGCGGCGCGGCGCGCGACCAGTTCTGCCGGTCCCACGGCATAGCCGGCGGCGGCGAGGTCGCTCTCGTCCATCGAGGTCAGCACCGTCACCGCGAGCAGGCGCAGATCGCTGTCGCCCTTGCCCTGCACGGCGGCGCGCATCGCCTTGGGGTAGGCGTGGATGGTGCAGAAATGCATCCCGAGCTTGGCGATGTTCTGCACCGCATGCTCGACCGTATTGTCGATGTCGAGCAGCTTGACGTCGAGGAACACCTTCTTGCCCTGGTCGACCAGCCGCTCGGCGAAGGTCAGGCCGCCGGCGAAGCAGAGCTGCAGTCCAACCTTGTAGAAGGTCACGGTATCGCCAAGCGTCGCGACCAGTTCCTCCGCCGCGTCCACGGTGGGGACGTCGAGGCCGACGATCAGGCGGTCGCGAATATCGAGGAGGGGCATGGGTCGGGCCTTCTAGTTTCGCCGCGCTTCCGGCGGCTTGTCGGGATCAATTCGCGCGGCAACGTCCGGTTGGCAAGTCTCGGATCCACGTCACGCCGCGCACATTCGTGCGACAAGGTTCTGGCAGGGCCGGGGTCACAAGGAAGAACCCACCGGCGTCGCGGAATCAGTGGGTGCGCCGATAGACCCAGACGCGGGCGGGCGGCACGTTCTTCATCACCCAGCCGGTATGCGAGGTGGAGAAGAGGTCGGGATCGGGCGGGATCGGGGAATTCAGGCCGTAGGAGAACTGGATGAAGGGCTGGCCCGGCTGCAGGCGGGCGAAGGCGGCGCTGATCAGCGCGCTCCGCCGGTTGGGCGGCTGGGTCAGCAGCGGCAGGCTCGAGATCACCGCGCCGACCGGGCCATCGACGCAGCCGGCAAGCGATTCGTTGAAGGCGTAGGCGTCGCCCTGGATGATCCGCACGCCCTGGAACCGCTTTTCCAGCAGCCGGCAGAAATCGGCGCTGTATTCGATCGAGGTGATGCGCTCGGCAGCCACCCCCCGCTCCAGCAGCGCCTTGGTGACGACCCCGGTGCCGGGCCCGAGCTCGATGATCGGCAGGGTGTCCTCGGGATCGATGAAGCTCGCCATCAGCTTGGTCAGCGCCTTGCCGGAAGGACTGACCGCGCCCATGGACAGGGGCTTGCCCATCCAGCTCCGAAAGAAGCGGACTTCGTCCGCCACAAGCGCCTTGAACTTCCGCTTCTGGATTGAGGACATTCAGCACCCGGAACGTTGAGAGAGCGGACTATGCACGAGGCTTCGCGGCAATCCTGTGACGCGCCATCGTGTCAGGTACCGCCGAAAAAGTCTCGGATCCGGGCAAAGAATCCTGCCGATTCCGGATTGGTTTCTTCCGATGACGCCTTCTCGAATTCCTCCAGCAGCTCGCGCTGGCGGCGCGACAGGTTCCGCGGCGTCTCGACGACGACCTGGATGTACATGTCGCCCATCTGGCTGGAGCGCAGGACGGGCATGCCCTTGCTCTTCAGGCGGAACTGCTTGCCGGTCTGGGTCCCGTCCGGAACCTTGACCCGGGTCTTGCCGCCATCGACGGTCAGCACGTCGAACTGGCCGCCAAGGGCCGCCGTGGTCAGCGAAATCGGCACGCGGCAGAAGATGTCGGCGCCTTCGCGCTGGAACAGGCTGTGCGGCTTGACCGACAGGAACAGGTAGAGATCGCCGGTCGGACCGCCGCGCAGGCCGGCCTCGCCCTCGCCGGACAGGCGGATGCGGGTGCCGTCCTCGATGCCGGCCGGGATGTTGACGGAGAGCGTGCGCTCCTGCGTCTTGCGGCCGGAACCGGCGCATTTGTCGCAGGGGTCGGAGATGATCTCGCCGCGGCCCTGGCAGGTCGGGCAGGTGCGCTCGATCGAGAAGAAGCCCTGCGCCGCGCGGACGCGGCCATGGCCCTCGCAGGTCGTGCAGACCTTGGGGTGCGAACCGGGCTTGGCGCCGGTGCCGTTGCAGGCGTCGCAGGCGACCTTGGTCGGGACATGCACTTCCGCGGTCTTGCCGGAGAAGGCTTCCTCGAGCGTGATTTCCATGTTGTAGCGCAGGTCGGCGCCGCGCTCGCGGCCGCCGGAACGCTGGCCACCGCCGCCGCCGCGGCGTCCGCCGCCCATGAACTCGCCGAAGATGTCGTCGAAGATGTCGGACATGGACGAGGAGAAATCGCCGGAGAAGCCAGGACCGCCGCCGCCATTCTCGAACGCGGCATGGCCGAAACGATCATAGGCCGCGCGCTTCTGCGGGTCCTTGAGCATCTCGTAGGCTTCGTTGATTTCCTTGAACTTGGCCTCGGCGGTGTGATCGCCCGGATTCTTGTCCGGGTGATACTGCATCGCGAGCTTGCGGAAGGCGACCTTCAGGCCCTTGTCGTCGCAATCGCGCGCGACGCCCAGCAACTCATAATAATCGACTTTTGCCATGGTGCCCGTGGTGCAAACGAGTCGGAACTCAAATTCGGAGCCGAAACTCAAGGGTGGACGGCACAAGCGGAGGCCGTGCCTGGATAGGATAGAGGCCCGGCGCGCTGCGCCGGGCCTCCACGTTGATGCGACGCGTGCTTAGGACGACTTCTTGGTGTCGTCCACTTCCTCGAAGTCGGCGTCGACGACGTCGTCGGAGCCGGTCGCTTCGGGGTTGCCTTCGCTCTTCTGGCTCTCGGCGTCGGCATACATCGCCTCGCCGAGCTTCATCGAAGCCTGAGCCAGCGTATTGGTCTTCTGCTGGATCGCTTCCGGATCGTCGCCCTCGAGCGCGGTCTTCAGATCGGCGATGGCCGTCTCGATCGTCGACTTGTCGGCGGCCGAGATCTTGGAGCCGTATTCGCCCAGCGACTTCTCGGTCGAATGGACCAGCGCTTCGCCCTGGTTCTTCGCCTCGACGACAGCGCGACGCTTCTTGTCTTCGGCCGCGTGGCTCTCGGCGTCCTTGACCATCTGCTCGATGTCGGCGTCGGAAAGACCGCCCGAGGCCTGGATGCGGATCTGCTGCTCCTTGCCCGTGCCCTTGTCCTTGGCCGACACGTTGACGATGCCGTTGGCGTCGATGTCGAAGGTGACCTCGATCTGCGGCACGCCGCGCGGCGCCGGCGGCAGGCCGACCAGGTCGAACTGGCCGAGCATCTTGTTGTCGGCGGCCATTTCGCGCTCGCCCTGGAAGACGCGGATGGTCACGGCGGACTGGGAATCCTCAGCCGTCGAGAACACCTGGCTCTTCTTCGTCGGGATCGTCGTGTTGCGTTCGATCAGGCGCGTGAACACGCCGCCCAGCGTCTCGATGCCGAGCGAAAGCGGGGTCACGTCGAGCAGCAGGACGTCCTTGACGTCGCCCTGCAGCACGCCGGCCTGGATCGCGGCGCCCATGGCGACGACTTCATCCGGGTTGACGCCCTTGTGGGGTTCCTTGCCGAAGAACTGCTTCACGATCTCCTGGATCTTCGGCATGCGGGTCATGCCGCCGACCAGGACGACTTCGTCGATCTCGCCCGCGGTCAGGCCCGCATCCTTGAGAGCCGCCTTACAGGGAGCCACCGTGCGCTGCACCAGATCGTCGACCAGCGCCTCGAACTTCGAGCGGGTCAGCTTGATCGCAAGGTGCTTCGGACCCTTGGCGTCTGCCGTGATGAAGGGCAGGTTGATTTCGGTCTGCTGTGCCGAGGAAAGCTCGATCTTGGCCTTTTCGGCGGCTTCCTTCAGGCGCTGCAGCGCCAGCTTGTCGCCGCGCAGGTCGATGCCCTGCTCGCGCTTGAACTCGTCGGCGAGGTAGCCGACCAGGCGCATGTCGAAGTCTTCGCCGCCGAGGAACGTGTCGCCATTGGTCGACTTCACCTCGAAGACGCCATCGCCGATCTCGAGGATCGAGATGTCGAAGGTGCCGCCGCCAAGGTCATAGACCGCGATCGTCTTGCCGTCGTTCTTGTCGAGGCCGTAGGCGAGGGCTGCCGCCGTCGGCTCGTTGATGATGCGCAGCACTTCGAGGCCGGCGATCTTGCCGGCGTCCTTGGTGGCCTGACGCTGCGCGTCGTTGAAGTAGGCGGGAACCGTGATGACGGCCTGCTCGACCGGGGTGCCGAGGAAGGCTTCTGCGGTTTCCTTCATCTTCTGCAGGATGAAGGCGGAGATCTGCGCCGGCGAGTACTTCTCGCCGTCGACTTCGACCCACGCGTCGCCGTTCGGCCCCTTGACGATGCTGTAGGGGACGAGGTGCTTGTCCTTCTCGACCATCGGGTCGTCGTAGCGGCGACCGATCAGTCGCTTCACCGCGAAGAAGGTATGTTCGGGATTGGTGACCGCCTGGCGCTTGGCCGGCTGGCCAACCAGCTTCTCGCCGTCATCCGTGAAGGCGACCATGGACGGCGTCGTGCGCGCGCCCTCCGCGTTCTCGATGACCTTGGGCGTCTTGCCGTCCATGACGCTCAGGCAGGAATTCGTCGTTCCGAGGTCGATGCCGATGACCTTAGCCATATTCTCTCTCCTTTTGGCGGGCCGTGCGGACCCTCTTCGAGGCTTCCGCCGTGCCGGGCAGGTGCCCGTACGGCCCCCATGAACACTGTGATTTGCGCGGTATCGGCAAAGCATGCCGGCCTACGCAGGTTCTGCGCGTATATAAGAAGATGCCTAAACCGCCGCAAGGCGGCTCTCATTCCGATTGAGGCCCATCTTTCGTTCCAGGGGTACAATCTCCAGCAATGGTCACAGGTGAGCGGCATACGCCGTCTTTGCAAGGGTTCCGGCTCGTGCCGGGAAGGTTCGATCGTTCTGCCCAGGAAGCTCTGCGCGACGCGATCCGGGCCGTCGTCGTCGCCGCGCCGCTCTATCGGCCGAGCATGCCGCGCACCGGCAAGCCGTTTTCGGTGCGGATGACCAATTGCGGCGTGCTCGGCTGGGTCTCCGACCAGACGGGCTATCGCTACCAGCCGAACCATCCTTTGACCGGCGAGCCCTGGCCCGCCATCCCGCCGATGCTGCTCGATCTCTGGCGGGAACTGGCCGATTATCCCGAACCGCCGGAAGCCTGTCTGATCAACTTCTATGATGCGGATGCCCGCCTGGGCCTCCACCAGGATGCCGACGAACAGGAGTTCGCGGCCCCGGTCCTTTCGGTCTCGCTCGGCGACACCTGCCTGTTCCGCATCGGCGGAACCAGGCGCGCCGATCCGACCCGTTCGCTCCGTCTTTCTTCGGGAGACGTGGTGCTGCTAGGCGGCGAGGCAAGGCTCGCCTTTCACGGGGTCGACCGGATCTATCCGGCCACCTCGACACTGCTGGCGCAGGGCGGGCGAATCAATCTGACGTTGCGCCGTATCACGAAACCTGACGGCCCTATTCCCGCACCGGCAATTCTTCGTTAACTAAGGCTGTCAAACGTTCTTGCGCCCATAAAGGAAACGCCTTGTTCGATTCAAACAGCGTCCTGATCGTCACGGATATCCAGAACGACTTTCTGCCGGGCGGTGCCTTGGCGGTGACGGACGGTGATGCGATCCTCCCGCTGGTCAATGACCTGGCCCGGCGTTTCAAGAATGTCGTGATCACGCAGGATTGGCACACGGCCGGCCATATCTCGTTTGCCTCGGCTCATGCCGGCCGCAAGCCCTTCGAGACGATCAGCCTGCGCTATGGTCCCCAGGTGCTGTGGCCGGACCACTGCATCCAGGGCACGCATGGTGCGGCGGTGGCCTCGGGCCTCGACATTCCCCATGCCCAGCTGATCCTGCGCAAGGGCTATCACGCCCATGCCGACAGCTATTCGGCCTTCTTCGAGGCCGATCGCAAGACGCCGACCGGCCTCACCGGTTATCTGTTCGAGCGCAGCATCGAGGAAGTCTTCGTCGTGGGCCTTGCCACCGATTTCTGCGTGTCCTGGACGGCGCAGGATGCCCGCGCGCACGGCTTCAAGACGACGGTGATCGAGGATGCCTGCCGGGCCATCGACACCGAGGGGTCGCTCGCCGAGGCGATCGCCGTGATGGACCGGGCCGGCGTGCGCCGGGTCCGCTCGGAAAGCCTCGCGGCCTGACACGAAAACGGCGCGGAAACCGTCAGGTCTCCGCGCCGCTTGGATCACGTGCCGTGACGGGGATCAGCCGCCGACATTAAAGGCGGCCAGCGCCGCCATGTTGACGATGTCGCTGTCGCGCGCGCCGAGCGACAGGATCTGTACCGGCTTGTCGAGGCCGACCAGCAGCGGACCGATCACCGTGGCGCCGCCCAGTTCCTGCAGCATCTTGGTCGAGATCGAGGCCGAGTGGAACGCCGGCATCACCAGCACGTTGGCCGGGCCGGAAAGCCGGCAGAACGGATAGGCCGCCATCGCCTTCTGATTCAGCGCCACATCCGCCGCCATCTCGCCGTCGAACTCGAAATTGACGCGGCGCTTTTCCAGGATCTGCACCGCCTCGCGCACATGGCGCGAGCGCTCGCTCTCGGGCTGGCCGAAGGTCGAATAGGCCAGCATGGCGACGCGCGGCTCGTAGCCGAGCCGCTTGGCGACGCCGGCCGCCTCGATGGCGATATCAGCCAGTTCCTCGCCCGAGGGCATGTCGTGCACGGCGGTGTCGGCGACCACGACGGTGCGGCCGCGCACCAGCGTGATCGAGACGCCGATGACCCGGTGGCCGGGCTTCGTGTCGATGACCTTGCGGACATCGGAAAGCACGGTCGAGTAGTTGCGCGTCACTCCCGAGACCATGGCGTCCGCATCGCCCAGCGCCACCATGGTGGCGCCGAAATAGTTGCGGTCGGTGTTGATGAGGCGCTGGCTGTCGCGGTGCAGATAGCCCTGCCGCTGCAGGCGGGCGTAGAGGAAGTCGATATAGGCCGGGTTGCGCTTGGAGAGCCGGGCATTGTGGATCTCCATGCCGGCGACCAGGTCGATGCCGGCATTCGCGGCCGTCTCGCGGATGATGTCCTCGCGGCCGATCAGGATCGCGGTACCCAGTTCCTGGGCGACGAAGCTGGCGGCGGCGCGGATCACCTGCTCCTCCTCGCCCTCGGCGAAGACGACGCGCTTCGGGTTGCGGCGGACGCGTTCATAGATCCGTGCCAGCGTGCCGACGATCGGGTCGCGGCGGGCGGACAGCTCGATCTTGTAGGCCGCCATGTCCTCGATCGGCTTCTGCGCGACGCCGGTATCCATCGCGGCCTGGGCGACGGCCGCCGGGATCTCCGAAAGCAGGCGGGGATCGAACGGCACCGGGATGATGTAATGCGGCCCGAAGCGGGGGCGCACGCCCTGATAGGCGGCGGCGACCTCGTCCGGCACGTCCTTGCGGGCCAGCGCTGCCAGCGCCTGCGCCGCCGCGATCTTCATCTCCTCGTTGATCGTGGTGGCGCGCACGTCGAGCGCGCCGCGGAAGATGTAGGGGAAACCGAGGACGTTGTTGACCTGGTTGGGATAGTCCGAGCGTCCGGTGGCGATGATGACGTCGTCGCGGACTTCGGCCGCTGCCTCCGGCGTGATCTCCGGATCGGGATTGGCCATGGCGAAGATGATCGGCCGCGGCGCCATGGAGCGCACCATGTCGGCGGTCAGCGCGCCCTTGGCTGAGACGCCGAAGAAGATGTCGGCGCCCTGCATCGCGTCTTCCAGCGTGCGGGCGTCGGTCGGCGAGGCATGCGCCGTCTTCCACTGGTTCATGCCCTCGGTGCGGCCCTGGTAGACCACGCCCTTGGTGTCGCACAGCAGCACGTTTTCCGACGGCATGCCCATCGCCTTGACCAGCTCGATGCAGGCGATGCCGGCAGCGCCCGCGCCGTTGCAGACCAGCTTGGTGGTCTTGATGTCGCGGCCGGTCAGGTGCAGCGCGTTGATCATGCCGGCGGTGGCGATGATCGCCGTGCCATGCTGGTCGTCATGGAAGACCGGGATGTCCATCAGCTCGCGCAGGCGGCTTTCGATGATGAAGCAGTCCGGCGCCTTGATGTCCTCGAGGTTGATGCCGCCGAAGGAGGGCCCGAGATAGCGGACGGAATTGACAAAGGCGTCGACGTCCTCGGTATCGATCTCGAGATCGATCGAATCGACGTCGGCGAAGCGCTTGAACAGCACCGCCTTGCCTTCCATCACCGGCTTCGAGGCCAGCGGGCCCAGATTGCCGAGGCCGAGGATCGCCGTGCCGTTCGAGATGACGGCGACCATGTTGCCGCGCGTCGTGTAGTCGAACGCCTTGGAGGGATCCGCGGCGATGGCGTGCACCGGCACGGCGACGCCGGGCGAATAGGCGAGCGACAGGTCACGCTGGGTCGCCATCGGCTTGGTCGGCGTGATTTCCAGCTTGCCGGGCCGCCCTTGGGCGTGGAAGTCCAGCGCCTCCTTGTCGGTCAGCACAGGGCCGCTCTTGGCGGGTCGTTTGGTATCGGTCATGGAGAGGGCTCGGCGTCAGGCGTTTCCGGGGCGGACGGCATTCGCCGTCTCAAAAATGCGGATGCGGACGATATCACCGGTTTCTGTGATCTCAAGCATGCCGATCGCGGTGGCGAGGGTGAAACACCTTCAACGTTTTGCTAGCGTCGCGCCATGCTTGATCCCCGCTCCGCCCCCGACGCCGCCGCGCTCCGTCCCACGCCGATGATGGAGCAGTTCCTCGAGATCAAGGCAGCCAATCCCGGCAGCCTGCTTTTCTACCGGATGGGCGACTTCTACGAGATGTTCTTCGAGGATGCGGAGATCGCCTCGCGGGCGCTCGGCATCACCCTGACCAAGCGCGGCAAGCATCTGGGCGACGACATCCCGATGTGCGGCGTGCCGGTGCATGCCGCCAATGATTATCTGCAGAAGCTGATCGCGCTGGGACATCGGGTCGCGGTCTGCGAACAGCAGGAAGATCCGGCCGAGGCGAAGAAGCGGCCCGGCAAATCGGTGGTGAAGCGCGGCGTCGTGCGCCTGGTGACGCCGGGCACGCTGACCGAGGACACGCTGCTCGACGCCGGCCGCAACAACTACCTCGCCGCGGTGGCGCGGCTGCGCGGCGCGGCGGCGGATGGCAGCGACCGCTTTTCGATCGCCTGGATCGACATCTCGACCGGCGACTTCCGCCTGGCCGAGACCGACCAGCTGCGGCTCTCCGCCGATATCGCCCGCGTCGACCCGCGCGAGCTGCTGGTGCCCGACAGTTTCTTCGCCGACGATACGCTCGGCCCCTTCGTGCGCGAGCTTGCCGTCGCGGTGACGCCGCTGCCCGGCGCCTTCTTCGACGGTTCGACCGCCGGCGCCCGGCTCGCCGCCTATTTCGGCGTCAACACGCTGGACGGGCTCGGCTCCTTCTCCCGCGTCGAGCTCTCGGCGGCGGCGGCGGCGCTCGCCTATGTCGAGAAGACGCAGATCGGCGAGCGGCCGCCGCTGTCGCGCCCGGTGCGCGAGAGCGACGGCGCCGTGATGCTGATCGATGCGGCCACCCGCGCCAATCTGGAGCTGGTGCGCACGCTGTCGGGCGAACGGCGCGGCAGCCTGCTCGCCGCGATCGACCGCACCGTGACGGGCGCCGGATCGCGGCTGCTGGCCGAGCGGCTTTCGAGCCCCTCGACCGACCCCGCGCTGATCGAGCGCCGCCTCGACGCCCTCGACTACATGCTGAAGCTCGGCCGTCGCCGGAGCGTGATCCGCGAGGCGCTGGGCGCGAGCCCCGATCTCGCCCGCGCCCTGTCGCGCCTGTCGCTCAATCGCGGCGGCCCGCGCGATCTCGCCGGCATCCGCTTCTCGCTCGATGCGGCGGCGCGCCTGGCCGAGGTGCTCGGCGAGGCCGATGCGGCGCTGCCCGACGAACTCGTCGCCGCCCGCGCCGCGCTGCTCGGCGCGCCGCACGATCTCGCCGCCGAACTGGCGGGCGCTCTGGCCGACGAACTGCCGCTGCTGAAGCGCGATGGCGGCTTCGTCCGTCCGGGCTATGACGCCGATCTCGACACGACGCGGGCGCTGCGCGACGAGAGCCGCCAGGTGATCGCCGGGTTGCAGGCGACCTATTCGGCCGAGACCGACATCAAGGCGCTGAAGATCAAGCACAACAACGTGCTCGGCTACTTCATCGAGGTGCCGCAGCAATATGGCGAGCGGCTGCTCGGCGCCGATCATGCCGGCCGCTACATCCATCGCCAGACCATGGCCGGCGCCATGCGCTTCATCACCACCGAGCTGGCCGAGCTGGAGGCGAAGATCGCTTCCGCCGGCGACCGGGCGCTGGCGATCGAGCAGGCGACTTTTGACGCGCTATTGGCGCACGTGGTCGGTGTCTCGGACGCGCTGAAGGCGGTGGCAGCGGCGCTTGCCGTGATCGACGTGACGGCGGCGTTGGCGACGCTCGCCGAGACCGACAACTACGCCCGCCCGGTGGTCGATCCCTCGCTCGCCTTCTCGATCCAGGGCGGCCGCCATCCGGTGGTCGAGCAGGCGCTGAAGCGCGAGGGCAGCGTCGCCTTCGTCGCAAATGGCTGCGAACTCGGCGCGCGCAAGGAGGGCAAGCCCGGCCGGATCTGGCTGATCACCGGTCCGAACATGGCCGGTAAGTCGACCTTCCTGCGCCAGAACGGCCTGATCGCCATCCTCGCCCAGATCGGCTCCTACGTGCCGGCGGACAGCGCCCATATCGGCATCGTCGACCGGCTGTTCAGCCGCGTCGGCGCGGCCGACGACCTCGCCCGCGGGCGTTCGACCTTCATGGTCGAGATGGTCGAGACGGCGGCGATCCTCAACCAGGCGACCGACCGCTCGCTGGTCATCCTCGACGAGATCGGCAGCGGCACCGCGACCTTCGACGGCCTGTCGATCGCCTGGGCGGCGATCGAGCATCTGCACGAGGTCAACCGTTCGCGCGGGCTGTTCGCGACGCATTATCACGAGCTGACGGCGCTGTCGCAGCGGCTCGACCGGCTGGAGAACGCCACCGTCCGGGTCAAGGAATGGAACGGCGACGTCGTCTTCCTGCACGAGATCGTCGCCGGCGCCGCCGATCGCTCCTATGGCATCCAGGTGGCGAAGCTCGCCGGCCTGCCGGCCTCCGTGGTGGCGCGGGCGCGCGACGTGCTCTCGCATCTCGAGGAAACCGACCGGAAATCCCCCGCGGCGACGCTGATCGACGATTTGCCGCTTTTCGCGGCTTTGGCGGCGAAACCGCAGCCTGTCGTTGCGGAAGATCCGCTCGGCCCCGCGCTCGACGGGCTGCAGCCGGACGAAATGACCCCGCGCGAGGCGCTGGAGGCGCTTTATCGACTGAAGGCGCTCCGGCCGCGTCACCCCTGACGCGCCGCCTTCTATTGGCGCGGGCATGGAAAGCGGTCTACGGTTCGGCCTGATTTCCCATGCCCCAACGCCGATTGCCTCCATGACCCGATCCGATACCGCGCTCCTCGACCGCTCCCCGCTCGCGGCGGAACTGCACGCGCTGGCGCCTGGACGGGACAAGACGGCGCTGCGGTCGGCGGTGCTCGCCCATCTGAAGCAGGTGCTGCGCGACGGCCGAGCCGCCGCCGAGGCGCAACTGATCGCCGATGGTCATGGCAGCGCCTGCGCGCGGACGCTCTCGAAGCTGCAGGACGACGTGATCGGCGCGATCTACGAGGTCGCCATCCGCCACATCTATCCGGCCGAGAATCCGACCTCGGCCGAGCGCATGGCGCTGGTCGCGGTCGGCGGCTATGGCCGCGGCATGCTCGCGCCCGGTTCCGACATCGATCTCCTGTTCGTGCTGCCCTACAAGCAGACGCCGTGGGGCGAGAGCGTCGTCGAATTCGTGCTCTACATGCTGTGGGATCTCGGCCTCAAGGTTGGCCATGCCACGCGCAACCTCGAAGAATGCATCCGCCTGTCGCGCGGCGACATGACGATCCGCACGGCGATCCTCGAATCCCGCTTTCTCTGGGGCGACGAGAAGCTGTTCGACGAACTCACGCAGCGTTTTGACGCGGAGGTGGTCAGGGGCACCGGTCCGGAGTTCATCGCCGCGAAGCTCGCCGAGCGCGACGAGCGTCACCGTCGCCAGGGGGCCTCGCGCTATCTGGTCGAGCCCAACGTCAAGGAAGGCAAGGGCGGCCTGCGCGACCTGCACACGCTGTTCTGGATCGCCAAGTATTTCTACCATGTCCGCTCGGGCAACGCGCTGGTCGAGGCGGGCCTGTTCTCGCGCTCCGAACTGGCGCTGTTCCGCAAGTCCGAGGATTTTCTCTGGTCGGTGCGCTGCCACCTGCATTTCCTGACCGGCCGGCCGGAAGAGCGGCTTTCCTTCGACGTCCAGCGCGAGATGGCGGTTCGCCTCGGCTACACCTCGCATCCCGGGATGAAGGATGTCGAGCGCTTCATGAAGCACTACTTCCTGGTCGCCAAGGATGTCGGCGACCTGACGATGATCTTCTGCGCCGGGCTGGAGGAGGAGAACGCCAAGCCGGCGCCTTTGCTGAACCGCTTCTTCAATTTCGGCTCGCGCCGCCGCCGCCGCAAGATCACGGATTCCAGTGATTTCATCGTCGAGCATGACCGCATCAACATGGCGGCGCCCGACATCTTCGCGCGCGACCCGGTCAACCTGATCCGCATCTTCCACCTCGCCGACAGGCACAACCTCGCCTTCCATCCCGACGCGATGAAGGAGGTGACGCGCTCGCTGAAGCTGATTGACGGCAAGCTGCGCGACGACCCCGAGGCGAACCGGCTGTTCCTCGAACTGCTTGCCTCGCGCAACCAGCCCGAAACCGTCATCCGCCGCATGAACGAGGCCGGCGTGCTCGGCCGCTTCGTGCCGGATTTCGGCAAGGTCGTGGCGATGATGCAGTTCAACATGTACCATCACTATACGGTGGACGAGCATCTGATCCGTTCCGTCGGCGTGCTGGCCGAGATCGATGCCGGCGCGCGCAGCGAGGAGCATCCGCTCGCCAACATGGTGATGCCGACGATCCAGGATCGCACCGCGCTTTACGTGGCGATGTTCCTGCACGACGTCGCCAAGGGCCGGCCGGAGGATCATTCCATCGCCGGCGCCCGGGTGGCGCGCCGGCTCGGGCCGCGCCTCGGGCTGACGCCGGCGCAGACCGAGACGGTCGCCTGGCTGATCGAGCATCACCTCTTGATGAGCATGACGGCGCAGTCGCGCGATCTCGGCGACCGCAAGACGATCCAGGATTTCGCGGCCGTGGTGCAGAGCCTGGATCGGCTGAAGATGCTGCTCATCCTGACCATTGCCGACATCAAGGCGGTGGGGCCGGGCGTGTGGAACGGCTGGAAGGGCCAGCTGCTGCGCACGCTCTATTACGAGACCGAGCCGCATCTGACCGGCGGCCACAGCCAGGTATCGCGCGACGAGCGCGTCGCGGCGGCCAAGGCCGAGCTGGTCGAGGCCCTGAAGGACTGGCCGCAGGCCGAACTCGACGCCTATCGCGACCGCCACTATCCCGCCTACTGGCTGCGCGTCGACCTGCCGCGCAAGATCGCCCACGCCTCGCTGATCCGCAACGCCGACCGGTCCGGCCAGACGCTGGCGACGGCGGTGTCGACGCATGCCTTCGAGGCCATCACCGAGATCACCGTGCTGGCGCCGGATCATCCGCGCCTGCTGTCGATGATCGCCGGCGCCTGCACGGCGGCGGGCGGCAACATCGTCGACGCGCAGATCTTCACGACTACCGACGGGCTCGCGATCGACACGATCTTCATCGCGCGGGAGTTCGATACCGACGAGGAAGAGATGACGCGCGCGCTGAAGGTCGGCGCGCTGATCGAGCAGGCCCTGTCGGGCGCCGTAGCGCTGCCGGAGGCGATCGCCAAGAAGGCGAAGCCGCGGGCCAAGATCAAGGCCTTCAGCGTCGAGACCCGGATCCTGCTCGACAATTCCTGGTCGAACCAGTTCACGGCGATCGAGGCATCGGGGCTGGATCGCCCTGGGCTGCTCTATGATCTGACGCGCTCGATCTCGGATCTGAACCTCAACATCGCCTCGGCGCATGTCGTCACCTTCGGCGAACGGGCGGTCGACGTGTTCTATGTCACCGATCTCACTGGACGGAAGGTGATGAATGCCAACCGCGAGGCGAGCATCCGCCGCCGCCTGCATCAGGCCTTCGAAGGCGTCACGGCGCAGGACAAGACGTCGACCCGCAAGGCCGGCTGAGGCGGCGCGCCGGCGAAGCCTTCGCTTTGCCTTGATTTTCCAGCAACCAAAGGCGTAACTCGGCCCGCCCGCGGGTGCGGGCGGCCCCGTCCTCCTTCGATCCGCCAGGTGGCAATGTCTCTGCTGAAAAACTTTGTCACCGTCGGTGGCTCGACGACATCGAGCCGGCTTCTCGGCTTCGTCCGCGACATGTTCATGGCGGCCGCGCTCGGCACCGGACCGGTGGCCGATGCGTTCATGGTCGCCTTCCGGTTTCCCAATCTGTTTCGCCGGCTGTTCGCCGAAGGGGCGTTTTCCTCGGCCTTCATTCCGCTGTTTGCCGGAAAGCTCGAGGCGGATGGCATCGACGAAGCCAAGCAGTTCGGCTCCGAGGCCTTGTCGGCGCTGTTCGCCTTCCTGATCGTGCTCACCGTGATCGCGCTGATCGCGATGGTGCCGCTCATGTATGTGATGGCGCCCGGCTTTGTGTCCGATCCGTCGAAATTCGATCTCGCCGTGCTGCTGACGCGGATCTCCTTCCCCTATCTGACGCTGATCTCGCTGCTGGCGCTCTATAGCGGCGTGCTCAACGCGCAGGGCCGCTTCATGGCGGCGGCGATGGCGCCCGCCCTGCTCAACGTCGTGCTGGTGGCGGCGCTCGCCTACATCCTGTTCAACAGGCTGGAGAATACGGCCGAGGCCGGCATTCTGCTTTCCTGGGCGACGCTGATCGGCGGCGTGTTCCAGCTGGCCGTCGTCATCGTCGACGCCTGGCGCAACGGCCTGTTGCTGAAGCTCCGCTGGCCGCGCCTGACCGCCGGGGTGCGCCGGCTGACGACCCTCGCCGTGCCGGGCCTGATCGCCGGCGGCGTCACCCAGATCAACATCGTCATCGGCACGATGATCGCTTCCTTCGCACCGGGCGCCATCGCCATCCTCGGCTATGCCGATCGCCTGTACCAGCTGCCGCTCGGCATTGTCGGTGCGACCATCGCCGTCGTCATGCTGCCGGACCTGTCGCGCCATGTCCGCTCGGGACGCACCGATCTCGTTCACTACACGCAGAACCGCAGCCTCGAATTCGCGATGACGCTGACCCTGCCGGCCGCGATCGCGCTGTTCGTGCTGGCCAAGCCGATCGTCCAGGTACTGTTCCAGCGCGGCGAATTCGGGTTGGACGATACGCTTGCCACCGCCCATACGCTGATGGGCTATGCCGTCGGCCTGCCGGCCTTCGTGCTGATCAAGGTGCTGTCGCCGGGCTTCTTCGCCCGCGAGGATACCAAGACGCCGATGTGGTTCGCCGCCATCGGCGTCGCCGTGAACATCGTCGGCTCGCTGGCGCTGTTCCCGTCCTTGACCTATGTCGGCATTGCCATCGCCACCAGCCTCTCGGGCTGGGTCAATGCGGCGCTGCTCGGCTGGGCGCTGCACCGGCGCGGCCATTTCCTGTTCGACGACAAGGTCAAGCGCAACATGCCGATGGTGCTGGTCGCCGCGATGGCGATGGGGCTTTCGATCTTCCTCGCCGCCTGGTGGGCCGAGCCCTATTTCGCCGACCAGCGGGTCCTGTTCCGCGCCGTCGCCATGGGCACGATCTGCGGCATCGGGCTCGTGCTGTTCGCGCTGTTCTGCCAGCTGACCGGCGTCGTCCATTTCGGCACGATCGTCGGCAAGCTGCGCAACCGTCGGCGCCGCTAACCTTCCGCGCTTGCGCGCATCGACACGTCGCGCCATAACGCGCCGGAAAAACGGGGTTTCTGATGACCGAATTCAAGACGCGCATCTTTTCCGGCGTCCAGCCGACCGGCAATCTGCACCTTGGCAACTATCTCGGCGCGATCGTCAATTTCGTCGCCCTGCAGGACGCCAATGAGTGCATCTATTGCGTCGTCGACATGCACGCGATCACCGTCTGGCAGGATCCGGCCGAGCTGACGCGGCAGATCCGCGAGGTCACCGCCGCCTTCGTCGCCGCCGGCATCGATCCCGTGTCGCATATCGTCTTCAACCAGAGCCAGGTTTCCGCCCATGCGGAACTGGCCTGGATCTTCAATTGCGTCGCGCGCATCGGCTGGATGAACCGCATGACGCAGTTCAAGGACAAGGCCGGCAAGGACAAGGAAAACGCCTCGCTCGGCCTTCTGGCCTATCCGAGCCTGATGGCGGCCGACATCCTCGCCTATCAGGCGACGCATGTGCCCGTCGGCGAGGACCAGAAGCAGCACCTCGAACTGACGCGCGACATCGCGCAGAAGTTCAACAATGACTACTCGGAATCGATCGCGGCGCATGGCTTCGGCGATGCCTATTTCCCGATCACCGAGCCGGTCATCACCGGCCCGGCCACCCGAATCATGTCGCTGCGCGACGGCACCAAGAAGATGTCGAAGTCGGATCCGTCCGATTATTCGCGCATCAACCTGACCGACGACGCCGACGGCATCGCGCAGAAGATCCGCAAGGCCAAGACAGATGCCGAGCCGCTGCCCGGCGATGTCGAGGGGCTGAAGGGCCGTCCCGAGGCCGACAACCTCGTCGGCATCTATGCCGCGCTGTCCGGCCTGTCGAAGGACGAGGTTCTGCGCCAGTTCGGCGGCCAGCAATTCTCCGGCTTCAAGCCGGCGCTGGCGGATCTCGCGGTCGAGAAGCTCGGCCCCGTCGGCGGCGAGATGCGCCGCCTGATGGCCGATCCCGGCCATATCGACGCGATCCTCGCCGATGGCGCGGCGCGCGCCGACGCGATCGCCCGCCCGATCCTCGACGGCGTCAAGGACGTCGTCGGCTTCATCCGCCGCAAGTAGCGGGCTTTTCGGCGGCTTGCGGCCAAGCTCGCCGAATGGCAGCATCGAACCATGCTGATGAAGCGCAAGAGCACCGAGACCGGTCACCGCCGCAAGTTTCTGGCGGTGATCGACGACACGCCCGAATGCTCGCGCGCCGTCATCTATGGCGCGCGCCGCGCCGATCGAACCAGCGGCGGCCTGGTGCTGCTCTACGTGATCGAGCCGACCGGATTCCAGCACTGGATCGGCGTGGAAAACATCATGCGCGCCGAGGCGATGGACGAGGCCGAGACGACGCTCGGCCGCTTCGCCGATCTCGCCCGCCGCCACTCCTCGATCGAGCCGGAGCTGGTGATTCGCGAGGGCACCCGCGCCGAGCAGATCACCGCGCTGATCGAGGCGGACGAGGATATCGCCATCCTGATTCTGGCCGCCGGCACCGACAAGGAAGGCCCGGGCCCGCTGGTTTCCTCGATCGCCGGCAAGCTGGCGGCAACCTTCCCGGTGCCGATCACCATCGTGCCCGGCACGCTTTCCGACGACGACATCGCCGCCATCGCTTGAAACCTGACTGCAAGACTACGATTTTAGCGCTCAGGCCCTGATTCCGCTTGGACGGAAGGGTCGCAGTGACTACTATGCGCTTCTAGAAATGTTCTAAACAAGATCGCACGGAGCCCGCATCATGTTCATCCAAACCGAAGCGACGCCGAATCCGTCGACCTTGAAGTTCCTGCCCGGCCGGCTCGTCCTGCCGGAAAGCACGGCCGATTTCCGCGATCCCGACGAGGCCGAGCGCTCGCCGCTGGCCGAACGTCTGTTCGCCGTCAATGGCGTGGCCGGCGTGTTCCTGGGGCATGACTTCATCAGCGTGACCAAGAAGGAGGGCGAGTGGCAGCACATGAAGCCCGCCATCCTCGGCGCGATCATGGAGCACTTCATGGCCGGTGTTCCGGTCATGGCGACGCTGAAGCCGCATACCCCCGACCAGGGCGAGTTCTTCGAGGAGGGCGACGCCGAGCTGGTCGAGACGATCAAGGAACTGATCGAGACGCGCGTCCGTCCGGCCGTGGCGCAGGATGGCGGCGACATCACCTTCCAGGGTTTCCGCGATGGCGTCGTCTATCTCAACATGCGCGGCTCCTGCGCCGGTTGCCCGTCCTCGACGGCGACCCTCAAGCACGGCATCCAGAACCTCCTGCGTCATTTCGTGCCGGAAGTTCGCGAGGTTGAGGCAGTTTCCTAATCCGCGGCGCTCGACAGCCCCGCCTTCTGGCTCTATCCGGGTCTGATGACCCTGCTTGCCATCGATACCGCCCTTGAAAATTGCTCCGTTGGCCTTTCGGCCGGCGGGGCTGTCTTTTTGCGCGCCGAGACCATCGGCAAGGGCCATGCCGAGCGGCTGATGCCCGAGATCGCCGCGCTGCTGGCCGAGGCCGGCGTGGCGGTATCGGCGATCCGCCGCATCGCCGTTTCGGTCGGGCCCGGCTCGTTCACCGGCCTGCGCGTCGGCATCGCCGCGGCGCGTGGCCTGGCGCTGGTCCACCGCGTCCCGGTCGTCGGCGTCGGCACGCTGCTCAGCCATGCCGCCCTGGCGGCGAGCCTGCGCCCGCCCGCCAGCGATCAGCCGATCCTCGCCCTGCTGCCGGCCCGTGGCGACGAACTCTATGGCCAGCTGTTTTCGGCGACGCTGGAGCCGGCCGGCGAGGCGGCGCTCGCCTCGATCGGCCATTTCGCGGCGCTCGCCGCCGAGTCGGATGCCGATCTGGCGGGAGCGGGCGCGATCCGGTTGGAGCGGCCGGATCGGGTGGTCCACGACCGTTCGGCGCCGGATATCGCGACGCTGCTTTCGCTGGGGGGGCGCCTCGATCCGGCGGGCCACCCGCCGAAGCCGCTCTACCTCAAGCCCCCTGACGCCAAGCCGCAGCTTCACAAGGGAATTGCGCGCCAATGATGGACCTTCTGCTGCGGCCCCGCATCATCCTCGACGCCGTGGACCCTGCCGATGTCGACGCGCTGGTCGAGATCCACGCGGCCGGCTTCCGCCGCGGCTGGAGCGCCGACGAGATCGACGGCCTGATCGCCGACAAGACGGTGACGGGTCATGTGCTGCGGCGGGAATCGCTGTTTGGCACGCGGCGGCCGCAGGGCTTCATCCTGGTGCGCACCGTCGCGGGCGAGGCCGAGGTGCTGACGATCGCCGTGGCGCCGGGCGCCCGCGGGCGCGGCTACGGCCGCCTGCTGATGGAAGAAGCGCTGCGGGCGCTCTACCGCGAACTTGTCCCCGAGGTCTTTCTCGAGGTCGACGAGAACAATGCGAGCGCCGTCTCCCTCTACAGATCGCTTGGATTTGTCGAAGTCGGACGCCGGAAGGGTTACTATGCCGATGGCCAGGGGCCGGGCGGCACCGCGCTTGTCATGCGGCTGCAACTCCGCTAAGCGCCGACGTTTCGTGCGAGGTCCGAGGGGCAGGAGATGAGCGTGACACCTGAGCTACAGCATCCAACGAGCCTGGAAGATGCCTGCGTCGAGAAGGGCATGCGCATGACCGAGCAGCGCCGCATCATCGCGCGCGTGCTCGATGTCGCCACCGACCATCCCGATGTCGAGGAAGTCTACCGCCGCGCCTCGTCCGTCGATCCGCGCATCTCGATCTCGACCGTCTACCGGACGGTGAAGCTGTTCGAGGACGCCGGCATGATCGAGCGGCACGATTTCCGCGATGGCCGCAGCCGCTATGAGGCGGTTTCCGACGAGCATCACGACCACCTGATCGACCTGCGCAGCGGCGACGTCATCGAATTCCGCAGCGAGGAGATCGAGGCGCTGCAGGATCTGATCGCCCGCCGGCTCGGCTACCGGCTGGTCGATCACCGCCTGGAGCTCTATGCCGTGCCGATCGACGACAAGACCCCGAAGGGCCGCTCCTGATGGGAAAGCTGCGGCTCGCCATCATCCTGGTGAGCCTGCTGCTGACCACGCTGGTCCTGCTGCCGCTCCAGCTGTTTGCCATGCGCTTCCGCCCGGCGCTCGCCGCCAGGGTACCGATGTGGTGGCAGCGCGTCGCCGCCCGGTGTCTGGGCCTCAAGGTCCGCATCGAGGGCGAACCGGTGACCGACCGGCCGCTGCTGATCGTCTCCAACCACACCTCCTGGGTCGATATCGTCACGCTCGGCAGCCTGCTGCCGGTCTCCTTCATCGCCAAGAGCGAGGTCGGTGGCTGGCCGGTGGTGAAGTGGCTGGCCCGCCTGCAGCGCAGTGTCTTCATCGATCGCACCCGCCGCACCGCCACCGCCGCCTCCAACAGCGCCATCGCGGCGCGCCTTGCGGGCGGCGAGGCGCTGGTGCTGTTCGCGGAGGGAACGACCGGCGACGGCATCACCGTTCTGCCGTTTCGCAGCGCCCTCGTCGGCGCGGCGCGCGAGGCGAGCGGCGCCGACCAGCCGATCACCATCCAGCCCGTCGCCATCGTCTATGTCGGCTTCCAGGGCCTGCCGATCGATCGCTCGCGCATGGCCGAGATCGCCTGGCACGGCCATATGGATCTGGCGCCGCATCTGGTGTCGCTGATCGAGATCGGCGCCGTCGACGCCGTGGTCGCCTTCGGCACGCCGATCCGGTTCGGGCCCGATGCCGATCGCAAGCAGGTGACGGCCGCGGCCGAGGCGGAAGTACGCGCCATGGTGCGTTCCATCCGGGCGCGGGGCCTCAAGAACATCACGGTCACGGCAGCGTCACCGGACGCGCCTATTCTCAGCGAGACAGAAAGCGGATAGGAAGGGACAGGCGACGGCGGGTGATCCGCCGGCAGCGATCGTGCCAAGCCGAACCGTGGCGGTAGATAACCGGATCAATGACCGGAACCCAAGAAAAGAAGCGCGTCTTCATCAAGACCTATGGTTGCCAGATGAACGTCTACGATTCCGATCGTATGGCGGATGCCCTGGCAAGCGATGGCTACGAAGCGACCGACCGGGTCGACAACGCCGACCTCATCCTGCTCAACACCTGCCATATCCGCGAAAAGGCGGCCGAGAAGGTGTATTCCGAGCTCGGGCGCCTGCGCGTGATGAAGGAGGAGGCGGCCCGTAACGGCCGTCAGCTCACCGTCGGCGTGACCGGCTGCGTCGCGCAGGCCGAGGGCGCCGAGATCGCCCGGCGCGCGCCGGTGGTCGATCTCGTGGTCGGGCCGCAATCCTATCAGCACCTGCCCCAGCTGCTGCGCGACGTCGCCGGCGGCAAGCGGGCGGTCGAGACGGAATTCGCGCTCGCCGAGAAATTCGAGCGCCTGCCCGCGGCGACGAAGGAGCGAACCCGCGCCCGCGGCGTCACGGCCTTCCTCACCATCCAGGAAGGCTGCGACAAGTTCTGCACCTTCTGCGTCGTGCCCTACACGCGAGGCGCGGAGGTTTCGCGCCCGGTCGACAGGATCGTCGACGAGGCGACGCGGCTGGCGGATGCCGGCGTGCGCGAGGTGACGCTTCTGGGCCAGAACGTCAATGCCTGGCATGGCGTCGGCACGGACGGCCGCGAATGGGGCCTGGGGCAGCTGCTCTATCGCCTGGCCGAGATCCCCGGTCTCGACCGCCTGCGCTATACCACCAGCCATCCCCGCGACATGGATGATGCGCTGATCGAGGCGCATCGCGATCTGCCGGCGCTGATGCCCTATCTGCACCTGCCGGTGCAGGCGGGCTCGGACCGGATCCTCGCGGCGATGAACCGCAAGCACAAGGCGGAGGATTATCTCCGTCTGGTCGACCGCATCCGCGCCATGCGCTCCGATATCGCGCTATCGTCCGATTTCATCGTCGGTTTTCCCGGCGAGACGGACGAGGATTTCGAGGCGACGATGCGGCTGGTCGAGACCGTCGGCTATGCCGCCGCCTATTCGTTCAAGTACAGCCCGCGTCCCGGCACGCCGGCCGCCAACCATGCCGGCCATGTCGACGACCGGCGCATGTCGGAGCGGCTTTCGCGTCTCCAGGCCCTTATTCTCGACCAGCAGACACAATTCAACCGTTCGCGCGTTGGGACGGTCATGGACGTTCTGTTCGAGAAGGCGGGCCGCATGCCTGGCCAGCTGATGGGCCGTTCGCCCTACCTGCAGGCCGTCCTGGTCGACGCCGACACCAGCCGCATCGGAACGATCGGCCGGGTCGTCATCGACAGTCTCGGTTCGAATTCCCTGTTTGGCACCCTGGTCGAGCCGGATGTCCGGCCGGCCGCGACACAAAGCACCGTGGAGGTCATTACGTGAATGCACGCTCCCATACGCCATCCGGTCTGCCGGGTGGCCGCGCCGCCGACATGTCGCACGCATCCGACATCACCCATGTCGTGATCGCCTTTGACGATAACCGGCTGGCGAGCGAGCTCCTAGGCCAGTTCGACCAGAACCTCGCCATCCTCGAGCAGAAGCTCGGGGTCGAGGCGGTCGCGCGTGGCAACCAGGTGACGGTGCGTGGCCGTCCGGAAGCCTGCGCGCAGGCGCGGCTTGCGCTCGACCTGCTCTATGTCCGCCTGCAGCAGGGCCACGAGGTCGGCCCCGCCGATGTCGAGGGCGCCATCCGCATGGCGATCGCCGATGACGAGCAACTGAGCCTGCCGAGCCTGGAGCCGAAGGGCCGGCTGGCCATGGCGCAGATCTCGACCCGGCGCCGCACGGTCATGGCCCGCAACCCGGCCCAGGACGCCTATATCCGCGCCATGGACCGGGCCGAACTCGTGTTCGGCATGGGCCCGGCCGGTACCGGCAAGACCTATCTCGCGGTCGCCTATGCCGCCGCGCTGATCGAGCGCGGCGACGTTTCGCGGCTGATCCTGTCGCGTCCCGCGGTCGAGGCGGGCGAGCGGCTCGGCTTCCTGCCCGGCGACATGAAGGAGAAGGTCGATCCCTATCTCCGCCCGCTCTATGATGCGCTTTACGACATGATGCCACCCGACAAGGTCGAGCGCGGCCTCACCTCCGGCATGATCGAGGTCGCCCCGCTCGCCTTCATGCGCGGCCGGACGCTGGCGAACGCCGTCGTCATCCTGGACGAGGCGCAGAACACGACCTCGATGCAGATGAAGATGTTCCTGACCCGTCTCGGCGAAGGCTCGCGCATGATCGTCACCGGCGATCCGACCCAGGTCGATCTGCCGCCGGGACAGGTTTCCGGCCTGGCGGAAGCGAGCGACCTGCTGCGCGACGTGCCCGGAATCGTCCAGATCAAGTTCACCGATGTCGACGTCGTGCGCCATCCGCTCGTCGGCCGCATCGTGCGGGCCTATGACAAGGCGCCGCCGCGTCCGGTCCAGCCGCCCGCGCGCGGTCCCCGGTCCGGAGGCCAGGCATGAGCGTCGATACCGTGCCGATCGCGATCGACCTGATGGTCGAGGCCGGCGACTGGCCCGAGGAGAGCCAGCTTGCCCGCCTTGTGGCGCAGGCGGTCGAGGCGAGTTTCGCCGTCGGCCATCTGCCGGCGGTCAAGGGATCGGAACTGTCGGTCGTCTTCACCGACGACGAGCATGTCCGGCAGTTGAATGCCGACTACCGCGACAAGGACAAGGCGACCAACGTCCTGTCCTTCCCCGGCAGCCCGCCGGACTCCAAGCGCTTCGGCCCGCTGCTGGGCGATATCGTGGTTGCACGTGAAACAGTCGTCGCCGAAGCGGCCGAGATGGGACTGGCATTCGAGGACCATCTGACCCATCTGGTGGTGCACGGGTTGCTTCACCTCTTCGGGCATGATCATCTGGAGGATGACGAAGCGGAACGCATGGAATCTCTGGAGACGGAGATCCTCGCCCGACTCGGCATCGCCGATCCCTACGCCGAACCTCTGCTGTGATGATGGCGACCGATAGAACACTGACAAACGACGGACGATGAGTGATACCGAGACGCCCGGTTCGAGCGCTGAATCGAACCCTGAACCCCCGAGTAGTCAGACCGCCGCGCCTGACACGCGCGAGGTCGAACGTGCGCCCGAGAGCTGGCTGGATCGCATCCGCCAGGCGGTGGGCCTGAAGGCACCCGGCTCGCTGCGCGACGATATCGAAGATGCGCTCGATGCCGGCGAGGCGGACAATACTTTCTCCGCCGAAGAGCGCCGCATGCTGCGCAACATCCTGCATCTGCGCGAGGTGCGCGTCGACGACGTCATGATCCCGCGCGCCGACATCCTGGCGCTCGATGTCGACCAGACGATCGGCGAGGCCGTGGCGGCTTTCCGCGATTCCGGCCATTCGCGCATGCCGGTCTATCGCGAAACCCTCGATGACCCGATCGGCATGGTCCACATCAAGGACCTGATGGACTACATGATGTCCACCGCCTCGACAGAGGGCGGGCTCGACCTGTCGCTGATCGATCTCAATGTCGGCCTGGAGAAGACTCCGGTCGTGCGCGAGGTCCTGTTCGTGCCGCCCTCCATGCCGGCCGCGACCCTGCTCTCGACCATGCAGGCGAAGCGCGTCCAGATGGCGGTCGTGATCGACGAATATGGCGGCACCGACGGCCTGGTCTCGCTGGAGGACGTGGTCGAGATCGTCTTCGGCGACATCGAGGACGAGCATGACGACGAAGCGCCGATGATCACGCGCGAGGCGGACGGTTCCTACCTCGCCGATGCGCGCGCCGATCTCGACGACCTCGAGGCGACGATGGGTACCCGTCTGGATCTCGGTTCCGAGCATGACGATGTCGATACGCTGGGCGGCGTGGTCTTCACGCTTCTCGGCCGCATCCCCGCGCCCGGCGAAAATGTCGAGGTGCCGGGTGGCCTGCAGTTCGAAATCCTCGAATCCGATCCGCGGCGGGTGAAGCGCCTGCGCATACGCAGGCCCGACGCAGCGGCGGCTTGACCGCGGGGCCTCGGTCCCGCATCCCTCGACGCCGCGTTCTTGCGCCGTCCATTCGCGGTCCGGGAGATCATGGCCACTCGCTCGAACAGTCTGGCGGCCCCCGGCCGGCCTCGCATCCATTTGCTGGCCCGGGGATGGCGGCGGGTTGCCGCCGCCATCCTCGCCGGCGCCGCCTCGGCCCTGGCCCTGCCGCCGCTCGGCTGGTTTCCGGTCCTCTGGATCACGCTCCCCGTCTTCGTCCTGTTGCTGGATGCCGCACCGGCCCGGGCCGACGCGGCCCCGCTGGCGCGTTTCCGGTCCGGCTTCGCCGTCGGCTGGAGCTTCGGCTTCGGCTATTTCGTCGGCGGGCTCTGGTGGATCGGTGCCGCCTTCCTGGTGGATGCGGCGGCCTTCGCCTGGTTGATGCCGGCGGCGGTGCTGGCGCTGCCGGCCGGTCTTGCCCTGTTCTGGGGGCTCGGCGCCGGAATCGCGCGCCTGTTCTGGACGCCGGACTGGTCGCGACTGGTCGTGCTGGCGACGGCGCTCAGCCTGACGGAATGGCTGCGCGGTCATGTTCTGACCGGCTTTCCCTGGAATGCCTTCGGCTACGCCATGATGCCGACACCGGTCCTGATGCAGATCGCGTCGTGGATCGGCATCTGGGGCGTCACCTTCTTCGCCTTCCTGATCGCCGCGGCGCCGGTGCTGTGGTTCAGCCGCGATCCCGCGTACCGTTTTGCCGATCGCTGCGCCTTCTTTGGGCTCGTGGCGCTGTTCCTGGCCAATGTCGGCTTCGGCGCGGCACGGCTCGCGGCGGCCGATGATGCGACTGTCCCCAACATTCGCCTGCGCCTGGTACAACCGAGGATCGCACAGGACGAGAAATGGGCGTCCGGCCGGGACGATGAAATACTCGGGCGCTATCTGAGCCTCAGTGCAACCGGGATGGAGGACGGCAAACCCGCCCCCTTCACCCATTTGATCTGGCCGGAGACGGCTTTTCCGTTCCTGTTGGCGCAGAATCCGAACGCGCTCGCCGCAATCGGCGCGCTGCTGCCCGAGGGCACCACCCTGATCACCGGGGCGGCCAGGGCCGAGGCGGTTGTGGGCGAGGACGTCGAGACCCGCGTCTTCAACAGCCTCCAGGTCATCGACTCCGACGGGTTTATACGGCAATCTTATGATAAGGTGCACTTAGTTCCGTTCGGCGAGTACCTGCCGCTCGAAGCGATCTTTCGGCGGCTCGGTATCAGTCAAATGATTGCTTTGCCGGGTGGATTTGATGCCGGCGATCGCCGCTTGACGCTCGACCTGCCCGATGCGCCCTCCTTCAGTCCACTCATCTGTTACGAGATAATCTTTCCCGGCAGCGTGGTTGACGCCGAAAATCGACCCGCATGGATCGTTAATCTAACCAATGATGGCTGGTTTGGCGACACTCCGGGCCCCTGGCAGCATCTCCAGCAATCCGTCGTTCGGGCGGTCGAGGAAGGTCTGCCGGTGGTGCGGGCGGCGAACTCCGGCGTCTCGGCAATCATCGATTCCTATGGTCGGGTCCGGGCACAACGCGGCGTTGAATTGGTGGCCGTTCTCGACGGCGCGCTTCCTGTTGCGCTAAGGCCGACAATCTATTCCAAGTATCGCGACAGTCTTTATTTCGCCTTGATGATACTCGCTCTCGTTGTCGTCTCTACTCGTGGTTTCACCCGGACTAAACAACGCAATTGACAGGCAGATTGCGTGGCTGCATTTTGCGCGCGGGCGGGGCTTATTGGATCGGCGGTCCATTTGCCGATCGTCGAGTGCAGGTGCGCGGACTAGTCGGGGCCAAAGGCCCCTACGGAATATTCCGGACAGTGCAGCATGGGTCTTAGGAGAGAAAGCCCTTGATGGCTAATAAGAAGCAGCCCAATCCGGTTGATACGCACGTGGGTGGGCGCGTCCGGCTACGCCGCATGATGCAGGGCATGAGTCAGGAAAAGCTGGGCGAGAGCCTCGGCATCACCTTCCAGCAGATTCAGAAGTATGAGAAGGGCACCAACCGTATTGGTGCCAGCCGTCTCCAGCACATCGCGCAGGTGCTGGAAGTGCCGGTCTCGTTCTTTTTCGAGGATGCCCCCGGCTCCTCGACCGAGGTCGGATTTGCCGAATCCCGCCCTGCCGCCTTCGTCACCGATTTCCTGACCAGTACGGAAGGCCTTCAGTTGAACAAGGCGTTCGTGCGGATCAAGGACACCAAGGTTCGCCGTCGCATCGTCGAACTGGTGCGTGCCGTCGCCGGCGAAGAGACCGACGACTGATTGCTTCGCCGGCTCCGGCCGCGCGAGAGCTGGAAGACTGGGTTTCCGCTTGCGCAGGACCGGTCCGCGTCGGAACTACGTGCTCCGTTTCCGCTGATCCGCGCCAATGAGGCCTTTGCGGCTTGACCCACTGGCGGTACTGGCTAAAAAAGCTCCTTGGTATCGCCGAAGCACCTGCTTCGGCCATTTTTCTGCACGGGGTCCGTTGCGGTGTCGAGAACGTCATATCTGTTCACGAGTGAGTCTGTTTCCGAAGGACATCCTGATAAGGTCTGTGACCGTATCTCCGACGAAATCGTCGATGCCTTCTTCCGCATCGGGCCGGAGCAGGGCTGGGATCCGAGCCATCTTCGGGTTGCTTGCGAAACGCTGGCCACCACCAATCGGGTGGTGATCGCCGGTGAAACCCGGGGTCCCGCCACGATCACTCGTGACCTCGTTTCCCATGTCGCGCGCCTGGCGATCAAGGATATCGGCTACGAGCAGGACGGCTTCCATTGGGAAACCGCCGCTGTCGACGTGCATCTCCATGCCCAGTCGGTCGATATCGCCCAGGGCGTGGATTCGGCCGGCAACAAGGACGAAGGCGCGGGCGACCAGGGCATCATGTTCGGTTACGCCTGCTCGGAAACGCCGGAACTGATGCCGGCGCCGATCTTCTATGCGCACCGCATCCTGAAGCGCCTCTCCGACGCCCGCCGCTCGGGCGAGACGCATGCGCTCGGGCCCGACGCCAAGAGCCAGGTCACCGTCCGCTACGACAATGGCAGGCCGGTCGAAGTCACGCAGATCGTGCTCTCGACCCAGCATCTCGACGAGCACCTGTCGTCGCATGACGTTCGCGCCATCGTCGAGCCCTATATCCGCGAAGCGCTTCCCGAGGGCTGGATCGGCGCCAACACCATCTGGCATGTCAACCCGACCGGCAAGTTCGTCATCGGCGGCCCGGACGGCGATGCCGGCCTGACCGGCCGCAAGATCATCGTCGACACCTATGGCGGCGCGGCGCCGCATGGCGGCGGCGCCTTCTCCGGCAAGGACCCGACCAAGGTCGATCGCTCGGCCGCCTATGCGGCGCGCTATCTCGCCAAGAACGTCGTGGCCTCGGGCGCCGCGGAGCGCTGCACCATCCAGCTCTCCTACGCTATCGGCGTGTCGCAGCCGCTGTCGATCTATGTCGATCTGCACGGAACCGGCAAGGTCGAGGAAGGCCGCGTCGAGAAGGTCCTGGCCGAGGTCATGGACCTGTCGCCGCGCGGCATCCGCGAGCATCTCCAGCTGAACCGGCCGATCTATGCCCGCACCTCGGCCTATGGCCATTTCGGCCGCGCGCCGGAAGCGGATGGCGGTTTCTCCTGGGAGCGGACCGACCTCGTGGATGCGATCCGTAAATCGCTGTGACCACGCCCGACCACGCGCTGCGGCGCGATTCCTTTTATGGCCGGCGCAAGGGACACAATCTCCGCGCCGGTCAGGCTGAAACCCTCGCCGACGTCCTGGCGCGGCTCAGCGTCGATGTCTCGGAGCCGGCCCCCGCCGCGCTCTCTTCCCTGTTCGAGGCGCCGGTCGGCGACGTCGTGCTCGAGATCGGTTTCGGCGGCGGCGAGCATCTCGTGCATCGCGCGACCACCGAGCCGACGGTCGGCCGCATCGGCGTCGAGCCCTTCGTCAACGGCATGGCCAAGGCGGCCTCGGCCATCGATGCCGGCGAATTGGCCAATGTCCGCCTTTTCGACCGCGACGCGGCCGAGCTGCTCGACTGGCTGCCGCCGGCCAGCCTGGCGGCGATCGACCTTCTCTATCCCGATCCGTGGCCCAAATTCCGTCACTGGAAGCGCCGCTTCGTGTCGGAGAAGAACCTGACGCGCTTCGCCCGCGTGCTGCGGCCCGGTGGCCTGTTCCGCTTCGCCTCCGACATCGAATCCTATGTCGAATGGACGCTTCTGCATGTCCGCGATCACGCGGAATTCAGCTGGACGGCGCGCGATGCCGACGATTGGCGCAAGCCGTGGGACGGCTGGCCAGGCACGCGTTACGAGCAGAAGGCGTTCCGTGAAGGCCGTCAGGGCAGCTATCTGACCTTCCAGCGCCGCTGAGCGCCGTCCAGGCGCGGCCATCCACCCGCTTCCAGCGTCGAAACGATCCATCGATCAGGCCGTTCAAGCCAGTTTTGCTTGCATTCAGGCGCCTGTGGGCCTATACGCCAGTCATTCATCTCAAACGATCGGTTCGTAAGAGAGAGTGGACCCCCGGGCCCGCTCGGGCCGAACGCACCCTGCGAGATCTTGAACGGAGCATGCCTTTGGCGGACGTCGCCCTGGAAAACGAAGCACGCATTGTCACCGAGACGGGGCTTGACGCTCGCGTCGCGGCGATTGTCGAACCCATCATCGAGGGGCTCGGCTATCGTCTGGTGCGCGTCAAGATTTCCAACCGCAATGGCCAGACGCTGCAGATCATGGCCGAGCGTCCGGATGGTTCGATGACGGTGGAAGATTGCGGCATCATCAGCCGCAACATCTCGCCGGCCCTCGACGTCGAGGACCCGGTTTCGAGCGCCTACCATCTCGAGGTCTCCTCGCCCGGGATCGACCGGCCGCTGGTCCGCCGCACGGATTTCGTGCGCTGGGCAGGCCACGAAGCCAAGATCGAACTCGGCGTCCCCGTCGAGGGCCGCAAGCGCTATCGCGGCATTCTGATCGGTCTCGATGGCGATGCCACCGGCATCAAGCTCGATGATGCGCCGGAAGGCGCGCCGGACCGGGTCTGGCTGCCGCTCGACACCATTGCCGATGCACGGCTGATCATGACCGACGCCCTGGTTGCCGAGACGCTGCGCGAAGCCAAGCGCCAGCAGCCCGCCGACATCGACATCGACGACAATGATTTAACAGACGAGACCAGCGACGCTTGATCGCGACGCCGTCATCAGGTTCAGGTTAACGGAGACAGGACGATGGCAGTCAGCGCCAACCGCCTCGAACTTCTGCAGATCGCCGACGCGGTCGCCCGCGAGAAGGTGATCGACCGGCAGATCGTGATCGCCGCCATGGAGGATGCGATACAGAAGGCGGCTCGCTCGCGTTACGGTTCGGAAACCGACGTGCGCGCCGAGATCAACCCGAAGACGGGTGAGATCCGGCTGCAGCGCCTGCTTCAGGTCGTCGAACAGGTCGAGAATCCGGCCATCGAGATTTCGCTCGACCTCGCGACCGACCAGAACCCGGCGGCCCGCGTCGGCGACTATATCGCCGAAGCGCTGCCGCCGATGGACTTCGGTCGCATCGCGGCCCAGTCGGCCAAGCAGGTCATCGTCCAGAAGGTCCGTGAGGCCGAGCGCGATCGCCAGTTCGACGAGTTCAAGGATCGCATCGGCGAGATCATCAACGGCTCGGTCAAGCGCGTCGAATACGGCAATGTGATCGTCGATCTCGGCCGCGGCGAAGGCATCGTCCGTCGTGACGAGATGATTCCGCGCGAAGCCTTTCGCTATGGCGATCGTATCCGCGCCTATGTCTACGACGTGCGCCGCGAGCAGCGCGGCCCGCAGATCTTCCTGTCGCGCACGCATCCGCAGTTCATGGCCAAGCTGTTCGCCCAGGAAGTGCCGGAAATCTATGACGGCATCATCGAGGTGAAGTCGGTCGCCCGCGATCCGGGTTCGCGCGCCAAGATGGCCGTGATCTCGCGCGACAGCTCGATCGATCCGGTCGGCGCCTGCGTCGGCATGCGCGGCAGCCGCGTCCAGGCCGTCGTCAACGAGCTTCAGGGTGAGAAGATCGACATCATTCCGTGGTCGCAGGACGCGGCCACCTTCATCGTCAACGCGCTGCAGCCGGCCGAGGTCGCCAAGGTCGTGCTCGACGAAGAAGCCTCGCGTATTGAAGTTGTGGTCCCGGATGACCAACTATCCCTTGCGATCGGTCGTCGCGGCCAGAATGTCCGCCTCGCCTCGCAGCTCACGGGTTGGGACATCGACATCCTGACCGAGCAGGAAGAATCCGAGCGCCGCCAGAAGGAATTCCAGGAGCGTTCGGTGCTGTTCAACACGGCGCTCGATGCCGATGAAGTCGTCGGCCAGCTTCTCGCCTCCGAAGGTTTTGCCTCGCTCGAGGAAATCGCATTCGTCGAGCCGGATGAACTGGCCTCGATCGAAGGTTTCGACGAGGAGACGGCGGCGGAACTGCAGCAGCGCGCCCGCGACTATCTCGACAAGCTCGAAACCGAGCATGACGAGGAGCGCAAGAAGCTCGGCGTCGCCGACGAACTCAAGGAAATTCCGGGTCTCACGAGCTCGATGCTCGTCGCGCTCGGCAAGGACGGCGTCAAGACGGTCGAGGATTTTGCCGGCTACGTGCCGGACGATCTGGTCGGCTGGGCGGAACGGAACGAAGGTGAGACCACCCGTCATGGCGGCGTGCTCGACAGCTTCAGCCTGTCCCGCAGCGATGCCGAGAACATGATCATGACCGCTCGCGTCAAGGCCGGCTGGATCACAGAGGACGAAGCCGCGGCGGAACTGGAAGCCAGCGTCGAGGGCGAAGAGGCCGAGGCCTGAGGCCGTTCGGAACGCGGAGAATCGATTTGCCGCGCAAGAGCGAGCCGACGACACGAAGCTGCATCGTCTCCAGGGAGACGATGCCGACCGAGAAGCTGATCCGGTTCGTCATCGACCCGGAAGGGAAGGTGGTTCCGGATCTCCGGAACCGCTTGCCGGGCCGGGGCGTCTGGGTGACGGCCCGCGCCGACATGGTGGCGCTGGCCGAGAAGAAGCGGCTTTTCGCCCGCGGCTTCAAGGAAGAGGTCACGGTCGAGCCGGGAATGGCCGGCCGCATCGAGAATTTGTTGGAGGACGCGGCCCTTTCGGCTCTGTCCTTCGCACGCAAGGCCGGTGAGATCGTCACCGGCTTCGCCAAGGTCGAGACGGCGATCGCCCGAGACGGGGTCGCCGGTATCGTGCAGGCGAAAGAGGCGGCCGAGGACGGTCGCGCGAAGATCGAGGCGGCTCTGAAACGTCGCTTTGGAAGGGCTGGCGCAGTCCCAATCATCCGTATGTTCCGATCGGAGCAATTGGATTTGGCATTGGGCCGGTCAAATGTGATACATGCAGCTCTGCTCGTGGGCCGGGCGAGTGAAAATGTGATAGAGCGTGTCGCCGCGCTCGCCTGTTTTCTGGGTGAAGACGGGCTCGTTGCTCTCGGCGATGACGTTGGCGCGATCGATGCGCCGCAAGTGCGTGAACCGAACGTGTCGGCAATGGCCGAAGACCCCGCAGGACAGAAGACCGAATGAACGATACGAACAATAGCGGCGACAAGGATCTTGGCGGCGCGAAGAAGACACTGAGCCTCAAGGGCCGCGATCCGGAGCGCGGTACTGTGCGCCAGAGCTTTTCGCATGGCCGGACCAACACCGTTGTCGTCGAGAAGAAGAAGCGGGTGCTGATGCATGGCAAGGGCGAGCCGACCGCGGCAGCGCCGGTTGCCCCGCGTCCGTCGCCGGCTCCTTCTCCGACGTCGTCGGTGAAGCCGATCCAGTCCTCCGCGCCGTCGCGGCAGGGCCCGGCAGCTCCGGTGCAGTCGCCGCGTCCGCAGGGCGGACGATCCGGCATGGTGTTGCGCCAGCTCTCGACCGACGAACTCGATGCCCGCGCCAAGGCGTTGGCCGATGCGCGCGTCCGCGATGCGGAAGAGCGCCGTCAGGCCGAGATCGACGCGATCCGTCGCGCCGAGGAGGAAGTCCGCCTCGCCAAGGAGCGGGAAGAGGCTGCCAAGCGCCAGGTCGAGGAAGATGCTCGCCGCGCCGCCGAGGCCGCGATTCGCGAAAAGACCGAGGACGCGGCGCGCCGTCGCCTCAGCGAGAACCCCGCACCGGCCGCACGCCAGCCGGCCGCGGCTCAGCCGGCGGGTCGTCCCGCCGCGCCGACGCAGCGCGATCCGAACGCCACCGAAAAGCCGGTGCAGCGCACCTCGGCTCCCGGTGCCCGTCCGGCCGGCCGTGGCGCCGACGAGGAGGATCGCTCGGGCGGTCTGCGTCCGTCGACCGCCAAGCGTCCGAAGGCCGTCGATCCCAAGCCCGTCAAGAAGGAAGAGGGCAACTCGCGCGGTCGCCTGACGCTTTCCAACGCGCTGAACGATTCCGAGCGCGAGCGTTCGCTGGCTTCGGTTCGCCGTCGCCGCGAGCGGGAACGCAATCGTCACATGTCGCAGGGCCCGCGCGAGAAGGTTTCTCGCGAGGTCATCCTGCCGGAGACGATCTCGATCGGCGATCTCGCCAATCGTATGGCCGAGCGCGCCGTCGACGTGATCAAGTTCCTGATGAAGCAGGGCCAGTTGCTCAAGGCCACCGACGTGATCGACGCCGATATGGCGCAGATCATCGCCGAGGACATGGGCCACACGGTTCGCCGCGTCGCCGATTCCGACGTCGAGGAAGGCCTGTTCGCGACCAGCGACGAGCCGGGTGAACTCATCACCCGCGCACCCGTCGTCACGATCATGGGCCATGTCGATCACGGCAAGACGTCGCTGCTCGACGCGATCCGCAAGACCAATGTGCAGACGGGCGAGGCCGGTGGCATCACCCAGCATATCGGCGCGTACCAGGTCGAACAGAACGGTCACAAGATCACCTTCATCGACACGCCCGGCCACGCCGCCTTCACGGCGATGCGGTCCCGTGGCGCCAAGTCGACGGATATCGTGATCCTGGTCGTGGCCGCCGATGATGGCGTGATGCCGCAGACGATCGAGGCGATCAACCATGCCCGCGCCGCCAAGGTGCCGGTCATCGTGGCGATCAACAAGATCGACAAGCCCTCGGCCGACCCCACCCGGGTTCGCACCGAACTGCTGCAGCACGAGATCTTCGTGGAATCGATGGGCGGCGAGACGCTGGACGTCGAGGTTTCGGCCAAGACCGGCGAGAACCTCGACAAGCTGCTCGAGA
>Ga0182738_1001138_pt1 | contig 34028 bp, 32 predicted proteins | sample eDN5th30CBELigMG_FD_128876 | JGI IMG/M metagenome (GOLD analysis project Ga0182738, IMG submission 128876) | Enriched Miracle-Growth compost microbial communities from Emeryville, California, USA - eDNA 5th pass 30_C BE-Lig MG (version 2)... ...
AACGAGGCGGTCTTTGTCGACGATCTCGTCACGCAGGCGCAGGTGTACGCGGAGACGGCGCGGCGGGTGCTAGGGTAGCATCCCTATATCACTGTTCGCGACGATAGTCCTCTATCCAGCGTTCGTGCGCGAACTGGAGATTGAGCGTGTTGTGAAGGCGCCGATCGGCATGAACGAGCGGCGCGCCAATGTGGTCAGCGAGTGCCAGATACAGGCCGTCGTAGAGTGCGCAACCGAAGCGGCGTGCGATGTCGTACGCCGCTATGATGAGACCATCGCCGGTGGCCGTCGGCAGTTGCCACTCAAGAAACTGCTCCAGCGATAACCGACCATCTGTCTCCGAAAGCCGGTCCATCCGGACAGCCGTATGGATCGCGCTGGCAACTTCATATCGGATGTGATCGGGAGCGATCAGCACGACGCGCCCATCCAGCATGTCCGCGAGTAGTGCGTCCGACTCATCGACGAACTGCTCATCGCGCAGGTGCCACTTGATGGCGACGGAAGCGTCGATGACGTAGCGGGTCGGCCTATGACGCTGCAGCATCGTCAGACCTGCGGGACGCGTGGACAAGATCATCAGCCGAGATATGTATCGGGCCGATGCGATTGCGCTGAGCGCGCACATACGCTGCGTGCTGGCGGATCCGGGCGAGCTCGTCAGCGGAAGGCGGCACCAGTATCGGTACCTCAATAACCCAGCGAGGCACGACGGTCGCAGGATGTTGCTGTTCGTCTTTCACGTGACCTCCTCGCGTACACCACGAGTATAGCGCTACACTCATCCCGACCTGGCACGAGTCGATCTGTATCGATTGCCGGATCAGCGACCACAAGGCCGGCAGGATCGGCTCACTCGGCGTTGCAAGGATTGCACCCAATGCCCCTCCCCCTCTCAATCGCACGATTCAACCGGCGTGTGACGAACCGGGTGTTGATGCCGTTGGTTCGGCGTGCGCCGGGATTTGGGGTCGTCGTGCATAGTGGGCGACGTAGCGGGCGCGAGTATCGGACGCCAGTGCTGGCTTTCCGGGACGGCGACCGCCTGACGTTCGCGCTGACGTACGGTCCGGAAACTGACTGGGTGCGCAATATCCTGTCAGCCGACGCCGGTCGTTTCGTGAGCCGTGGGCGGGAGATTCAGCTTGCTGAGCCTCGCCTCGTCCACGATCCGTCGCGGCAGCTGGTGCCGGCGGTCGTGCGGGTGCCGCTGCGCCTGCTGACCGTATCCGACTTTCTGGTGACGACGGTCGTGCCGACTCACACCTTCCGCAATAGCACCTGATCCTGAAACGGGTTGCCTGCCGCGCCGGCGGGTATGTGCTCGATGAGGGTGAGGCCGCGCTGCATCTGGCTGCGCACGAATGCCTCGGGGTGGAACGACGTGCAGCGGTTGGTGCCGGCGACGGTGGCGTGGCGGACGACGACGTTGCCGCGGTCGAAGGCATCGCGCTCTTCGGCGCTCAGGTCGGCGCGGTAGTGCGCGCCGTGCAGCGACAGCAGCAGATAGCCGCCGGGGCGCAAGACGCGAGCGAGTTCATCCAGCCAGGCAAATTGCGCAGCGACCGGCAGGTGGGTCAAGACGGAGAGCGCGTAGATCAGGTCGAACGACGCGTCGGGGAACGCAAGCGGTGGCAGCAGGTCGTTGACGGCGAAGTGCCCGAACGGCAGGTGCCGGCGGCACCAGGCGATCTGCCGTGGGTTGTAGTCGACGCCGGTGATCGCGGCGTCGGTCAGGCTCGGCCAGTGGCGCGCCACGCGGCAGCAGCCGCAGCCGAAGTCGAGGATCGCGTGTAGATCGTTCGGTTCGGTGCCCTGTCGCGCCAGCGCGTCGGACATCGCCTCCACAGCCAGTCGGCCACTTTCGAGGAACCAGCGGACATCTGCCGCCCCGGCTACCTGCACCAGAACGTGAGCCGGTGGCACCGGCAGCACCTCGGCAACGTCACGCAGATAACGACGGTTGCGACGCAGTACGACTGGATTCGCGGCGCGCATCGTCTCGGCGAGACGGAGCCGCGTGCGGGCGAAGAATGCCGATCGATCCGATGCTGGCGTCATTGCGGCGCCATCCTCCCGGGTCAGCGCGCCATCGTCATTGAACCTGTGCCAATGAGTGTATCGCGCCTGCACGCATGGCAGCAGTTGTGCAGTATGCTGAGCAGCACAAGCCTGCTGGTGCGAGAGGTTCGTAGTCGGACAAACCGATCATTGCGGAGATCGCAGTTTCCGCGACCGTACGCGGGTTGCCGCTTCACGGTACGATTGACCAACCATCCAGAACGCGATAGAATACCGCCAGGGTTTAGAACATTCATTCTACTTCTGCGATCCCCGGCAGGATAGACGATGAAAGGCACGCGATCGTGACTGAACGCGACAAAGCAATCGACCTGGCCCTTGCAACGATCGAGCGACAGTTCGGCAAGGGCTCGATCATGAAGATGAACGACTCCACGGGTCGGATGCACGTCGAGGCCATCCCGACCGGATCGATCGCGCTCGATCTGGCGCTGGGCATCGGTGGTATCCCACGGGGTCGCATCACTGAGATCTACGGCCCGGAGTCGAGTGGTAAGACGACACTGGCCCAGCACATCATTGCCGAAGCCCAGAAGATGGGCGGCGTCGCTGCATACATTGACGCCGAGCACGCTTTCGACCCACTCTACGCCGAGAGATGCGGTGTCGTGCTGGATGACCTGCTCATCTCGCAGCCGGACACCGGCGAGCAGGCGCTGGAGATCACCGAGACGCTGGTGCGCTCCGGGGCGATCGATGTCATCGTCGTCGACTCGGTCGCCGCGCTGGTGCCGCGTGCCGAGATCGAGGGCGATATGGGCGACTCGCACGTCGGCCTGCAGGCTCGTCTGATGAGCCAGGCGCTCCGTAAGCTGACCGGCGCGATCTCGCGCTCCCGCACGGCGGTCATCTTCATCAACCAGCTGCGCATGAAGATCGGCGTGATGTTCGGCAGCCCGGAGACGACGACCGGCGGACAGGCGCTGAAGTTCTACTCATCGGTTCGGATGGACATCCGGCGGATCGAGACGATCAAGTCAGGCACCGATTCAGTCGGTAGCCGGGCGCGTGTGAAGGTCGTCAAGAACAAGGTTGCGCCGCCGTTCCGTCAGGCGGAATTCGACATCATGTACAACGAGGGTATCTCCAAGTCCGGCAGTGCTCTTGATGTCGGCGTCGATCTCGCCATCGTGCGTAAGAGCGGCGCGTGGTTCTATCTCGACGAGGAGCGTCTCGGGCAGGGTCGCGAGAATGCCAAGGTATTCCTCAACAACAACCCGGACGTGCTGAACGACATCGTCGATCGCATCCGCGCCACCTCACCGGAACTCTCCGGCCGCAATGCGCCCGCCGAGGGCGAGGACGAGGTGATCTCAGTCGGCGGCAACGGACTGAGCGACGACACGCTGGTCTGACCGACCGTCGCCACGAAGACGACAGCATGGGCCGAGGCGTTTGCCTCGGCCCATGCTGTCTCCCCGAGATCGCACACGGACTGCGAGACATCGATACGTCCCGGCACTTCGCGAATGTCATCATCGCGCTGGAATTCTTTCGTTCTCCTGATGGTAATTGCAAAGTTGGCATTGTTTCTGCAGGTCGTTTCGTACATCTCCTCGCCAGCACGCTTCTGTGGCGGCCACAGTGCGGTCGAGGATACGTCTACGGGGAGTTGAACCCGGAAACCATATGACGACGATTGTGTTCCAGCATGTGACCAAGCGCTTTCCGGGCGCGCGTGCCGCAGCGGTCGATGACGTGAGCTTCGACGTACCAGAAGGCGGCATCTGCATGCTTCTGGGAACGTCTGGCTCGGGCAAGACGACGCTCTTGCGGATGGTGAATCGTCTCAGTGACCCGTCTGCGGGACAGGTGTTGATCGACGGTGTGCCGACGGTCGAGCATGACCCGATCGCCCTGCGGCGTGGCATCGGCTACGTCATTCAGCAGGTAGGGCTCTTCCCGCACCTGAGCGTCGCCGACAACGTCCGCGTCGTGCCGTCAATCATGGGACGCTCGCGGCGCGATACCGCCAGCCGCGTTGATGAGCTGCTCACACTCGTTGGACTCTTCCCCGACGAGTACCGCGATCGCTACCCGCGTCAGCTCAGTGGCGGCGAGCAGCAGCGTGTTGGCCTCGCCCGCGCCCTGGCTGCGGATCCTGACGTCCTCCTGATGGACGAGCCCTTCGGGGCACTCGATGCGATCACGCGCGAGCGCATGCAGGACGCGCTCGCCAGCATCCAGCGCGAGATGCAGAAGACGATCCTGTTCGTGACCCACGACGTTGGCGAAGCGTTCCGCTTGGGTGATCGGGTCGCTGTCCTGTCAGGTGGGCGACTGATGCAGGTTGGCACACCGATCGAGCTGCTCACACAGCCGGCCAACGACTTCGTCAGTCACCTCGTCGGCAGCGCGAACGTCGTTCGCCAGGCGCAGTATCTACCGGTCACAGTGGCGCTCGAATCCCAGACTGAAGTTTCAGGCGCGCACGAGCGCATTCCCGCCGACACGAGCTTGCTGAACGCATTGTTGCGTCTGATTCAGAGCGGGCAGCCTGCGCTGATCGTTGCAGACGGAGACGGCCCGCTCGGCGTCGTGACGCCGCAGAGCATCGCCGCTCGGCTCGATAGCAGTCGGGGGGATGCAGCGGCGAGCGCGGACTCGCTGGCGCTTGCCAGCGCTGCGACCCGGCCACGTGAAACGATGTGCGACTGATGGACTACATCCTGGACGGTCGCAGGTGGGATCTCTCGCGTGACACGGCCATCCCGCACTTGCTGGCCGATCACCTGGTCATTACCGCGATAAGCATGCTGCTGGCATTGCTGATCGCATTCCCGATCGCGCTCCTGGCGGTGCGCTATACGCGCGTCTATCTCCCATCCGTGACGATCGCCGGCCTGATCTACACCATCCCCAGCCTGGCATTCATGGCAATGCTGATTCCGTTCACCGGCCTGTCGCGTACAACGGTCATCATTCCGCTCGTCCTCTACGCGCAGGTGGTCCTGATCCGCAATATCGTCGCGGGAATACGCGGAGTCGACCCGACGCTGGTAGAGATCGGACAGGCCATGGGCATGACGAGCCGGCAGGTCCTGCTGCGAGTGACACTTCCGCTCGCACTGCCCGTGATCGTCGCAGGAGTCCGGGTTGCTACAGTGACGACGATCGGAATCGCGACCATAGCACCGCTCTTCGGAACGCAGGATCTGGGCTACCTGATCTTCCAGGGGTTCAACACCAGCTATAACGATCAGGTTCTGGCCGGCGTGATTCTGGTCAGCGCGCTTGCAATCGTCGTCGATCTGCTGCTCCTCGGCGTGCAACATCTCCTCAGTCGCGGGCGTGTCGCGCCGAACGCGGCAACGGCGGCCTGATGCTTCACGACATGCTCGACTTCATCCGTGACCCACGCAATGACTTCGCGGCCCATTCACTGGCCTATCTGAAGCTCTGCGCTGTTCCGATTCTGATCTCTGTTGTCGTGGGGATCTGCGCCGGAGTAGTCGTCACGCGAAGGCCGCTGCTAGCCTTCGTCGTTACCAATCTGAGCGGACTGGCGCGCGCGATTCCGACGCTGGCGTTCCTGGCGGCAGCGCTGCCCTATCTTGGCATCGGATTCACCCCCTCAGTGGTGGCGCTGACGCTGCTGGGGATTCCGCCAATCCTGCTGAATACGATCGCCGGTTTGCGCGGCGTCGACCCGGCGATCGTCGATGCGGCGCGCGGCATGGGCATGACGTCCCGGCAGGTGCTCACGCGCGTCCAGACGCCGCTAGTGCTGCCGGTGATCACGGCGGGAATACGCACCTCGGCGGTGCAGATCGTCGCCACCGCGCCGCTCGCGGCACTCATCGGCGGCGGGGGCTTTGGAGATTACATCCTGCAGGGGATCAACTTGCTGCGGACAACACCGCTGCTGGTCGGGTCAGTCAGCGTCGCCCTGCTGGCGCTGGCCGTCGAGCTCGGCCTGGCAGCTGTGCAGCGCGCCCTCACGCCGGCGGGGCTACGGGAAGGTGTTCCGCTGACAGACGCGCAGACTGCCTGACGGGGCTGCTTTCCGAATCCATTGGAGGAGACCATGTTCCATCGAACCGGACGCTACCTCGCGATCGTCACCATCGCCATTCTTGTGATTCCGCTGATCGCCGCGTGCGGATCAAGCAACGATCCCACATCGACCGCCGCGTCGGGGGCGTCGACAACGTCCGCTGCCTCTCCCGCGGCCAGTGTGGACAAGGGCGACATCAGCATTACGATCGGCAGCAAGCTCGATGTTGATGGTCAGCTGAACGCCCAGATGTATGCGCTCCTGCTGGAGAAGCAGGGCTACAAGGTCACCACCAAGCTCGGCCTCGGCCAGACGCCCGTCCTCGATCAGGCGCTCAAGAGTGGTGACATCGACATCTACCCCGAGTTCACCGGCACGGCGCTGAGCCTGCTCGAATTGCCAGCGACACAGGATGCGCAGCAGGCATACGAGTCGGTGAAGACGGCCTACGACGAGCGCTTCGATATCACCTGGCTCGACCCAGCCTACGACCTGAACGACAGTTACGCGATTTGCACGTCGAAGGATGTGGCCGCGGAGAAGAACCTGACGTCGCTCGACGATCTCGTGCCGATCGCGGGTGACCTGACGATTGCAACCCAGCAGGATGGCGTCGAGGCCGCCGTCGATCCGGTCGAGAAGGCGTATGGTCTGTCGTTTGGCAAGACTGTGCAGATCAGCGAGCAGCTCGGCTTTGGAGCGGTCGAGAACGGCGATGCAGATGTCAATGTCTGTTACACGACGGACCCCAACATCATCGTCAACGACTTCGTCGTTCTCACGGATTCGAAGAATGTCTTCCCGATCTACAACCCTGCGCCGATCGTCCGCAACGAGCTGCTCGAGAAGGCTCCCGACATTGCCGAGACACTCAATGCGCTCCAGCCGCATCTGACGACCGATGTCATCCTTGAGCTGATCAAGAAGGTCAGCGCTGACCATGAGGAGATTATCGATGTGGCGCGCGAGTTCCTGCAGCAGGAGGGCTTGCTGTAACCAGAGGAAATCGCGCTATAAACGGATGCAACGCCCCGATGGATACATCCCGTGTCCACCGAGGCGTTGTAATTGCTGAGGTCGGTGGCCGCCTACTCTTCCCGCTGACTCACCTGCTGCACGATGGCGTACGCCGCGCCGATCTCATTTTCGTTGATCGTGTGGCTCATTCCCGGATAGACGCGGAAGTCCACCTTCCCACCGAGCTGCTCCAGAATCGCGGCGCTCTCCTGCATGCGCTCCAGCGGGATATGCGGGTCGATATCGCTGCCGCCGATGAACACCGGCGTGCCGGCGATGTCGCCGACGTCGTTGCGTACCATCCCCAGCGGGCCAATCAGGCCACCTGAAAAGACGATCAGGCCGCCGTAACGCTGCGGGTTGCGGACGACGAATTCAGCAGACAGGCAGGCACCCTGCGAAAAGCCCAGCAGCACGATGCGCTCGCGCGGCACGCCATCGTCGACGAGTGCCTGAACGACATCGCCGATTGCAGCCAGCGCCGAGGTCAGCCACGGCTCATTGCGCTCGATCGGCTCCAGAAACGAGTACGGATACCAGGTCTGCGACGCGGCCTGCGGGGCGACGTAGATCACCGCCTCGGTCGGCAGCTCGCTCACCAGCCCGAACATGCCGCGTGCCGTGGCCCCACGCCCATGCACAAGCACCACTGCCGCAGTCGCCTCGGCCGATGCAGGGCCGGCGACCAGCACTGGCTGCCCGAGATGCGGCCCCGGCGTGCGAATGCTGTCGATCACACTGCCCCCCTTCACGCGCGCCTTCGTTCGTGACACACAGCCGTCCTAGTACGCCAGCACTTCGCCGTTGGTGGGAATCCGCAGTTGGTCGCTGAACCCAGCCTCTTCTGCGGCAGTGGACAGTGCCCGCCGCGTGAGCAGGCAGTGATTGATCGAGTCCATGTGCACGGCGATGACGGCGCTGTCCGGCGCGGCGCGGCAGACCTCGAAGACGTCAGCCGACGTCATCGTGATCGGATCGCCGACAAGGAACTGCGCCGCACCGCTGTTCACGACGATGACATCGGGCTGATACGCGGCGAGCGCCGCCTCCACGTCTGCGCACCAGATCGTGTCGCCGGCGATATAGAGCACCGGTTCGTCATCGGCCTGCAGGACGAAGCCCGAGACCGTGCCCATGCGCTCGCCAATCTCGCCGGTGCCGTGCTGCCCGCCTGTGCGAGTCAGCGTAATGCCTTTCCATCCCAGCGAATCGGCAATCGGTGTGACATCGTGGAAGCCGTCACTCTGCAGGCGCTCCTCGTTCCCCGGCTGGCAGAGCAGCGGCAGCGACTTCGGCAGCAGCTCCACCGCGCGACGATCCCAGTGGTCGCTATGCAAGTGCGTGACGATCACGCCGTCCAGCGAGGCGATGAGCTGAAGGAGAGTCCCGTCGTCATATGGCAACTTCACCATCGGGTTCCGGACCTGGTTGGGTGTGTTCGGGATCGGATCGGCGTTTTCGCGTGCGCCGAGCATAGGATCAACCATCAGGCGACGCCCGCCGACCTCGATCACCAGCGTTGCATGACGAAGCAACTGAATCTGCATCTGCCTCCTCTGGCCGACCATCCGGCCCCATCTTTCATCATTGATGATCACTCGCGCAGTGTACCGCAGCAGCGATGGCGCGCGACGAAATGCCACATGCGGCACATTCCGGGCCGCAACAACAACACCGCTTGTGGCGCTGATTCCTCACTGGTTTCGCCTGAAACAAAGTGGTGATTGCTACACACTAAATTTTCGTTGTACAATGCGCTCATCACATCGCGAACCGAACAACAAGCCGTCGACAACTACATATCGACGGCCGGTATCCCCTACCTGCAGCATCGCGGCTGATGGATGGAGGGCATATGGGACGCTGATCGTCGTCATGGCTCCGACGTACTCTCACAGGCCACCAACGTACCTGCCAAGAGAGTCCTTGCCCGATTGCGGTGCATCGCATCGCAGACGAACGGAAGAGGAACGTAACGATGAAGAAGATTTTTGCGATCGTCGTGGTCCTGCTGCTGGCATCTATGCCCGTGGTCGCGCTCGCGTCAACAAGAGTCGTGACCCCAGCCGACGTATCGACAGCTCCAGGCGCATGGCATCCAGCCAACGAACGGAGCGGCGGGGCAAGCGTGATAACAAAGGCGATGCCGGACGCACACGGCGGCAACGGCTCGCTGGAACAGTCACTACCTGCGTCAGGAAGCCCATCGCCAAAGACTGACTTTCAGGTCTTTAGCGCGGATACGACGCTAACGACTGGGGCGGGCTTGCAGGCCGAAACCGGCTTCGGCCTGCTGAGCGACATCTCAGCGCTCAGCTTCGACTGGTACCGAGACGCGGCCAGCACAGCCGCGCCCCACCTCACGCCCAGCTTCCGCATCCTCGTCTGGGACCCGGCTATTGGAACAGAGGGGGCATCTTACCTGCTGATCTGGGAGGGGGTCTACAACGGCTATGCCGCCGCCAACGGTCCTGTACCGACAGACCAGTGGGTGAACGAGAACATCGTGGACGGCAATTTCTGGCGCGTGCCACAGTACGTTGATGGGACCTGGCACGGGATAAGCGCCTGCAATACCGGACCGAACACCTGCTACTTCTTCGATCGCGGGCTCGATGAGTGGGGCTTCAGCGCCAGCACCGTCGTGATTGGCCTTGAGGTCGGTCTCGGCTCGGGTTGGAATGGTACCTATCACAGCTTTGCGGACTACGTGACGCTCGGGTTCGGGGATACAACGACCGTCTGGGACTTCGAAATGCCGCCGTCTAACAACTGCGTCTTCAACACGGTCAACACGACGATGAATCTCATGGCGGACTGCTGGACGACGGAGACCATCCTCGTGCCGGACGGCTACACGCTCAACGGCAACGGTTACACGATCACCGCACTCGATCCGGCAGGCGGCCACTTCCTCGGCGCGGTCGTCGCGAACGCGGGCACCTCGATGAACGTCTTCAAGCTGATGGTCACCGCCGACAATCTGGCGAATGTGTGCGATCCGAGCTCACCAGTGGACACGCGGCTCCGTGGGATCCTGCTCAACGGTGCCGGCGGCACGATCGCGCACAATACAGTGACTGGCATTAACCAGGGCACCTCCGGCTGTCAGGAGGGCAACGCGATTGAGGTTCGCAACGCGCCGTTCGACGGAACAGGCACGAACCCGCTGAGCGTGGAGATCGCCCACAACGTCGTCACCGACTACCAGAAGACCGGCATCGTCGCAAACGGAAACGTGGAGGCCAACATCCACCACAACCAGGTTGGCGCGTCGGCCACGCAATCGAACCTGGCCGCTAATAGCATCCAGATCGGCTTCGGGGCAAGCGGATCGATCACGCAGAATCAGGTCGATGGCAACCAGTGGCTTGGTGCGTCTGACAGCCTCGGCACGGCCGTGCTGGTCACGCAAGCCGGCACGGTAGACATCTCGAAGAACAACATTCGGGGCAACTCCGATGTCGGCATCTACCTCTATCTGAACGGGACGGTAACGGTTGACAACAACCGCGTCTTTGACGATGGCAAGGATGGTGGGCAATACGACATTGGTATCGGTGCCTGGGACGGTGACGAAGTGCTGACCAACAACAAGGTCCGTGGATTCGACACGCCATATGATGGCCTCACCAACCTGGGGAACAACAAGGTCGTCGGAAAGCCCATGAACTAAGCCTGCGCTGAGGCATCCGGGTCCGTACCCGTGCCTCACCAGGCCAGGCGGTGGAAGCATCACCATTGGCGGCGCGTCTCGACTCAACGCCGTTCTCGATGCTTCCACCGTCCATCGCTCTGCGGTGATCAGGTCTATGCCACAACCAATCGCCGAACTCTCAATCGACTTCTATACAAAAAGAATCACCGTTGCGCACCTGTTCCGTCTTCAACTGGTGAGGTGAGTTGAAGGCAGAAACGGGGCGCAACGTCACGGTGTCGAATATGCCATCGATCGCCCTGGAGCTCCCGGACAGCCTCCTCCTCGGCAGCGAAAGATCTGCTCCAGAATCATAGACCGTCTGGCAGAAGAGATATCTCGCTGTAGTTCGACATGACAGCAGGCGGACACTCCTGAACGCAAAAGAGCTGTTCGACGATGTGACGCTGACTGCCCGTAGACACTTCCCTCTGGCAGGTCACGAAATTCTGGCCGATGCCTATGAAGATTCTCTAGCCGCTACGCCAATATACTCGCCCAAACACGAGTTGACAGGATACTCATGATTATGCAATCATTGCCTTATCCAAGCAGTACTTTGATCCGTCGTTCCAGCGCCGGTCGTGGCTCAACGTGGCCACCGTTTCGTCGACGACAATTGGAGGACATATGGGACCGTAAGGAGCGCCGGTCGCAAGCGTTGGTTCGATCGATATACAGGACGGAACCTGATGAAGATCATCCGTTTCGCCGCGATTCTCGCAATTCTCAGCACCTTAATCGTCATTGCCGGAGCAGCTCCGGCCGCAGCAGCCGACGATTGCGTGATCATCAACACACCTCGCTCCCTCAAGCTCGCTGCAGACTGCACAACCGACTCGACTATCTACGTGCCAGATGGCGCGTCCCTGGATGGTCAAGGGCACACGATCACCGCTGTCGACCCTGCCGGTGGCAAATTTCTCGGCGCAGTCGTCCAGAATGCCGGCAGCTCGATGAACATCACGCGCCTCGTTGTGCGCGGCGACCTGGGCGCAACCGCCTGCGATACGGGCGCGAATCGGCTCGCTGGTGTCCGGTTCGATCGCGCCGGTGGCTCGATCACCAAGAGCACAATCCTGAACATCAACCAGGAAGCGTCCGGCTGTGCGGAAGGCTACGGCATCGAAGTCCGTAACCCAGTGGGCGAGAGCAACGGCACAGTGCGCGTTCAGATTTCCAACAACCGCGTCGAGGACTATCAGAAGACCGGTATTCTGGTGAGTGGCGATGTCAATGTGACGATGTTCAGCAACATCGTCAGCTCCGGCTATGACCAGTCTGCGCTGGCCGCCAACAGCGTTGACATCGGTGATGGCGCTGGTGGCTGGGTCAGCGACAACACGATCTACGGAAACCAGTGGCTCGGTACCTCCTACTGGATCGCCACGGCTATGGTGGTGTACGACGCGCACAACCTCCAGCTGACGAACAACTCGATCCTCGGGAACTCTGATATCGGCATCGCGATCCAGTACTCGTCGAACATCATGCTCCGTGGAAACGCCATTCTCGATCAGGGCCAGGATGCCGGCGTCTGTCATATTAACGGCGACACCTGCGAAGTCTTCGATATCGGCGTCAGTAGCTACGCGAGCGATGGCGTCTATCTCGTCCGCAACCGGATTCAGGGATTTGACGTTGCGTACGAGTCCGATACAAGTCAGCAGCGCGTCGGTGGCGATAACAACCGACCCGGACGGTCCGGTCGGTAATCGCTGGATCGATAGTCGCTCGTAGACAGACACGCTGATTGCTCGTTGTCGTCCATGGGGACTCGGATTCAACGCGGCAGTGGATCGCCATCAGGGCTCTGAGACCTTCCATGGACGGCAGCGTCATCGAAACCGTCTCCTGCATCGACGACAACGTGCTGCTCCACGCAGGCATCATGGCCATCCGCTAGAACAGCCCAGTGGGTTCCACATCGTGGAGACGCTCACTGCCGATAATGGCAGTGAGCGTCTCCACGATATCGCGCAATATTCTGTGAGGATCGGCGGCGCTAGTCCGGGCTGTTGATCGAGCCGCCGTTGTACCTCTACACCTGGATCATGGTCGAGCGGTCGAACAGCCCACCCCCCGGCCATGCCGAATGCTCCAGGTCGGACAAATATGCGCCGGTCGTGTCGCCCGGGAGCGGGCCACTCCCTTCGCCGGAGCGCAGCATCGAGACGACAAGCTGGCAATCGTCGCTGCTGAGCTCGAAGCTGGCGCACACGGCACCGCCAACGACGACCAGGAACTGTGAGACCTGACCGCGTTGCGCGCCATCGGTCGAGGTCCACAGGTTGTCAAGGGTGTTGAAGTTGACATTGTCCGGACAAGCGATCGTGAACGTCGACGCGAGGATCATCCGGATTCGTCCGGGCGAGACCACGATAGAGCTCGCCGCGCCCTGACACCTGATGCCAACCGAGGTAGTCACAGTTGTAGTCGACCTGCTGCGCCTGCGCTTCAACAGGATGCGGAGGGTTATCCCGTCGCGAGCTTCGTCACGAAGAAGGACTGGTGAACGTGCTGTCGCGTCCAGAGCAGCCTGACGCTGATCCTGATCCGTGATGAACGAAGAGTTTCCGAATCGCGCCGAACAGGTTAGACTCTGCGCTCTCCGAACCGACGTGGACAAAGGGCGATGCAATGAAGCTGTTACTCACCTCTGGCGGGATCTCGAATTCAGGCATCCGCAGCGCATTGATCGAAATGCTGGACAAGCCGATATCCCAATGCCGCGCGCTCTGTATCTCGACAGCCTCGTACGCGCACCCCATGGCCGGCCCCGAAGCGGCGTGGCGATTCATCAGCGGACGCGAAGAGACGCCGATGACCAACCTGGGCTGGAAGTCTGTTGGCGTCCTGGAGCTCACTGCGTTACCAAGTCTGGGCGAAGAGCTCTGGCATCCCTGGGTACAGAATACCGATGTGTTTCTGGTGAATGGCGGCGACCCGATGTTTCTCAGCTACTGGATGCAGAAGTCTGGTCTGGCGGGTCTTCTGCCGACATTACCGGCGGTCTGGGTTGGTCTCAGCGCCGGGAGCATGATCATGACGCCCAGAATCGGGAGAGAGTTCATCCAGTGGAGTCCGCCAAACGACAGTGATGAAACGCTCGGGTTTGTGGACTTTTCGATCTTCCCGCATCTGAATCACGAGAGCCTGCCCTGGAACACAATGGCCAACGCGGAACGATGGGCCGCCAACATCCCCGGCCCCGCCTATGCCATTGATGATCAGACCGCATTCAGGGTGATTGACGGCGTCGTGGAAATCATCACCGAGGGGCACTGGGAGCTTTTGCACTCCTGATAGCGCGCAAAGGCAGACAACAAACGAGGCCCGGCTGTTGTGGCCGGGCCTCGTTGATGTGACTGTGGATGCTGGGAACTAGCCGATGCGGCGCGCGGTGTAGTAGCGCGGACCCCAGTAGCTATCCCAGATGTTGGCGATGGCAACACCGACGCGCTCGCTCTGCGCGTTCACCATCTGGCCACCACCGATGTAGATGCCGACGTGCGACAGGCCCCACTTGTAGGTGTTCTGCTGGAAGACCAGATCACCCGCCTGCAGGTTGTCCGGATCGACATAGTTGCCGCTGACGGCCTGGACCTCAAGCGAACGCGACAGACCAGCGCTTGTTACCTGATTGACAACATAGTAGGTGAAACCAGAGCAGTCGAAGCCCGACGGAGTGGTTCCGCCCCAGACATAGGGCAGGCCGACGTAGTTGAGTGCTTCGGAGACGATGGCGTCACCAACGCCGCTGACAGGTGCCACTGGAGCCTCTGCAACAGGCTCTTCAGCGACCGGCTCACTCGGAGCAGGTGTTTCGACCGATTCCAGCGCCGGTGCGTTCGACGGAGCAGCATCTGTCCAGGACAGATAGCCACCATGCACCCAGCCGACAGTGCTGGAGTAATCGACCTGATACCAGCCATTGCCTTCGCCGTCCCAGGCTGGGCCGTCGATGATGACAACGACATTACCCTCAGGGACCACGGTCAGCACGCTTGCGCCGTAGTACGCCTCGGCGCGGACATTCAGGCCACCGCCACCGGTGCCGGACACCGCTGCCCGGTCGCCAATAGTGAGGCCGCTGGTCACTGGCTCACTGGCAACGGACACGGTCTCGCTGGAGCCACCACCAATCGAGAGGTAATCCATCGATGCGTAGCCGGCCATGCCTTCGTACTGAATGCTTGCCCAGCTGCCGCCGTCGCTGCCGGTAATCCACGACTCGACGACGCCAACCGAAGCGCTCTCAGCCATGACGGCGATCACGCCGGCTGCCGTCGTTGCGCCGTCTCGCAGGCGCAGGCCGTAGCCATCGGTGCCAACAACGGTCGCCCAGGTGGCGACTTCGGCGCTGGCGACGGACTCGTATCGGACAGCTGAGGGATCACCAGACACATAGTCTGCGATGACCCAGCCTTCGATCCAGCCATCCCAGGTGTCGGCGGAAATGTAGTACCAGCCCGAGCCATCATCAGCCCAGACCGGACCGTCAACGATCGAGACTTCAACCCCCTCGCCGAGGGTCGCGACGATCGCCCCGGAGTACCCGGCTGCAGTACGCACGTTCACGCCGTCACCGTTGGTGTACGCGACCTGTGCGTAGTCGCCAGGAACGAGATTCAAATCTGCAGCTACTGGAATAACGAGCGCCAGAGTCATCGTGGCCGCAACGGCAATTGCCATGAACGACCGACTGCGTCTCATGCGTCGCAAACGTGTTCCCTCCTACGACACCCCATCCAGAGAATCCCGGCTGCTTTTCGCACGCAACATCCACAACCACAATCTGGCAGTGATGAATGTCTGGATTCTCTTGGAGCAGTCACGGTCGCCCGGCGTCAGCCTGGAACCGTATCTGACTGCTCAGCCCCTCCCGAAGGCTGTCCTGGGTGTTGGCGGTCCGGCGTCTTTAGCGTCGCACTCCCCTTGTGCGAGCCCTGCCATCGAGAGCAGTAACCCCGGAACCTGACGATTAGCGCCCGAACCGGCCCCATTGCCCCACAACGGCTCCGGATCAGGATTCTCATCTGTGCGCTCCGTGCACACAGCGATGGGTCTGCTGGCTTTCCAAACAAACCCGAGACATCGTCGTCTCAGGACGAAGGCACCTTAGCACACGATTTCGAGCCATGTCAACCAATTCACAAACTATGTACGTACACTATTACGCACCTGATCATGGCCATTCATCATGGCTACGCTCATCAATCTTTCGGGCCAAATAGCCCGTCCCCAAGCCAAAACCGAGGGCGGATGCACTGGCAACCAATAACCCGATTACGAGGAATAACACAAGTGTCACAATCACCTGAATTACCCGTGTTCCTGCCGCTAAATCATCATCACCGCCAGTTGACAGGATGGCACAGATGGGTGCTGACGCAATTGCGGAACAAAGTAACACGAGAGTTGCGCGACGCACTCCTCTGCCGTGAGCAACGAAGAATGCTTCCCCATAGCCGAATGCAACACTGATCGGGATGAGAAGAACCCAGCCAATGACGCTCAGCGCCCGGCCGACAGCGCCGTCAATGGCCGCACCGGCCGCCACTGCGAGCGCCAGAGCCAGCAAAGCCAGCGGCGACCACCTGCGCAACACGATTGGATCGCGCAGGTGCCGCATGAGCAGCGCCAGACGACTCGGAGGCTGGTACATCGCGCGCCGCCGTCAGGCTGGCCCGGCGAAAGGCTGTCGAACCGGGACGTCCCGCGATGCCAGATAGTCCTTCGCCTCGGCGATGGAATAGGTGCCGTAGTGGAAGATGGACGCGGCCAGAACCGCCCAGGCACCACCGGACATGAGCCCGTCATACAGGTGCTCAAGCGTCCCAACGCCACCGGAGGCGATCACCGGCACCGGCACGGCATCGGCAACTGCGCGAGTAAGCTCCAGGTCGTAACCCTGCTGGGTTCCGTCACGGTCCATGCTGGTCAGCAGAATCTCACCTGCTCCCGCCTCGACGCCGCGCTGCGCCCACTCGATCGCATCCAGACCGGTCGGGCGGCGTCCGCCGTGGCTCACGACTTCCCAGCCGCCATCGGCGCGGCGTTTGGCGTCGATCGCTAGCACGATGCACTGATTGCCGAAGCGGTGCGCGCCCTCGGCGATGAGCTCCGGCCGGGCAATCGCGGCTGAGTTGACGCTCACCTTGTCAGCACCGGCCCGCAGCATCCGGTACATGTCATCCGTCGTGCGGATACCGCCGCCAACCGTCAGCGGAATGTGGACCCGCCTGGCGGTCGCGCGGACGACATCGACCATCGTCTCGCGGTTATCGCTCGTCGCGGTGATATCGAGGAACGTGATCTCATCGGCCCCGGCAGCATCGTAGGCCGCCGCCATCTCCACCGGATCACCCGCATCGCGCAACTCGACGAACTGCACGCCTTTGACGACGCGTCCACCGGTTACATCGAGGCAGGGGATGATTCGTCGACACAGACTCATACGCCACTCCCCTGTCGCTCCGGCCGCTCGCCGGTCGAATCCTGCTCGACGGCGCGCCGCGCGTCCGCCACTGCCTGCATCTCGGCCTGCGCCTGCTCCAGCCGCATTCGCGACCGCTGCTCGTGCAGATGCCACACCTCGCGGCGCAAGCGGCTGGAGAGCTCGCGCGTTTCCTCAATGCGCAACTCCAGGACGCTGATGCGATAGGCGAGCTCGCGGTCGATATCGCCCAGCGATTCCAGTCGCTGACCGAGGCGTTCGACGCGCAGGTCAGATGTCTCGCGCAGATCGCGCACCTGCGTCTCGACCTGTCGCCGCACGTCGTCAATGCGCTGGGCATTCAGGTCGTCGCGCTCATCGGCCTGCCCGGCGAAGCGGGTGATCGCTTCATGAAGACGCTCGTCATTCGAGCGCAGCTCTTCCAGCGCCGGGTCGATGTGTACGATTGAGCCGCGGACCTCATTGATCAGCGCCTCGTGCTGCTCGAAGAGCGGCGGCAGATCGTCCAGCCGGGCAGCAAGATTGTGGGCATCCTGGCTCATCTCAGCAATGCGGCGGCGAAAGTCCTGCTCGGCAATCTTGACGCTGTCCTCGGCCTGATGCAGGTCGCGCCGGATCTCGTCCATGCCGGTGCGCAGCGACTCGATCACTTCCCGCGTCGAATGGACCAGCCCCGCGTTGCGCTCGGCCAGTGCCCCGAGATGGTCGATCTGGGTGCGCAGCTCATCGAAACGGCGCTCATCCTTGCCGGCGTCTTCTTTGCCGCGCCGGAGCGTCTCGCTCAGCTCGTTGACATGCGCCTGAATCGAGCGCAGCGGGCGACCTGCCTCGTCAATGCGCGACTCCAGGTCGGCCACCTGCTGGCGCAGCCGCTGGTCATCGAGCTGACGCGCCTGGAACATCTGCGCAGTGTCGTGGCGCTGCTGCTCGAAACCGGAGCGGACCTGCCCGAGCGCCATCTCGTACGACTTGAACAGCTCATCGCCGCGCGTCTGACGTGCTGTCAGCTCGCGAACCAGCGCGCGCAGCTCGTCGATCTGCTGCTGGAGCGCCACGATGCGCGCTTCGTCACGCCTGCGCCGCTCCTCGTCGCGCGCATTCTCGCGAATATCCGGCCGACCGCTCATGCTCCTCCTGACCCGGATTGCCCCGGCTCCACAACCCATTCGTCCGACGCAAGTTGCAGATGATCGGTGTAGAGTGCGCGGCCAACAATGGCCGCCTCAATGCCGGGGGTGGCCGCCAGCGCGGTCAAGTGCTCGCGCCGGGAGACGCCGCCGGAGGCAATAACGCCAACGCCCAGCGCCGCGATGCGCGCCGTAGCGTCGATATTCGGAGCGTCGAGCGTGCCGTCGCGGCTGATGTCGGTGTAGACAACGCGCCGCACGCCGCGTTCGATCATGTCACTCACCAGCGTCTCAGCCGCTACCGACGAGGTCGTCATCCAACCACGGGTAGCGACCTTGCCGTCGCGGGCATCGACGCCAACAACGATGCGGTCGGGGCCGGCTTCGGCCAGCAATTCGGCCACCAGCTCGGGATGCTCGATCGCGGCGGTGCCCAGCACGATCCGGGCGACGCCGTCTTTGAGCAGTGCCAGCGCGTGGTCACGGCTACGGATGCCGCCGCCGACCTGCACCGGAATGTCGAGCGCCGCAACGATGTCGCGGATCGTCTCGCGTTGCACCGGTAGCCCGTCGCGTGCGCCATCGAGGTCGACAACATGCAGCATCTTCGCCCCGGCAGCCTGCCAGCCGCGCGCGACCGAAATCGGATCATCGGAAAAGACCGTCTCCTGGTTGTAGTCCCCCTGATAGAGGCGGACGCACAGCCCGCCGCGGAGATCGATCGCCGGAAGGACGAGCATCAACGACCCTGCCCCACGACATCCGCGCTTGCGGCAACCCCACCTCGCGCGACGATGTCGGCGAAATTAGCCAGCAACCGTAGACCAGCTGCGCCGCTCTTCTCCGGGTGAAACTGGACACCCATGAGATTGTTCCGGCCAACCATCGAAACGAACGGACCGTCATAGTCCGTCGTCGCCATGATCCAGGACGGATCGTTCGGCACACAGACGAATGAGTGGACGAAGTAGACATCTGTCCCATCCGGGATGCCGGCCAGCAGCGGATGGCTTGCCATGCCATCGGCATAGCGCAGCTGGTTCCAGCCCATGTGCGGCACCGGCAGGCTGGTGGAAAGCTCGCGCACGACGCCGGGGATCACATCGAGGCAGGGCTGTCCGCCGTGCTCCTCGGAGTGCGACATCAGCGCCTGCATGCCCATGCAGATGCCGAGGAACGGCACATCGCGACGAATCACCTCCAGCACCGGCTCAATCAGCCCGCCGGCCTCAAGGTTCCCCATCGTGTCCTGCGCGGCTCCGACGCCGGGGACGATGACGCCCGGCGCGGCCAGAATCACTGCTGGATCGGTGGTGAGCTGCGCAACAACACCAGCCGATTCAAGCGCGTTGGCCACACTCTGGACATTCCCAGCGCCATAGTCGACCACCGCGATCATGTTGTCTCTCCTTTTAGAATGGGGCTGCTCAGGCATCATCATTCCGAGATCGGTCGAGCGCCTCAATCGTCGCCACGACGCTGTCGCCCAGAGCGTTCAGATTGTAGCCACCCTCAAGAACCAGCACCAACTTGCCGCCGCAGAGCTCCTCCGCCGCATCGCGCAGACGCTCGGCAAAGAGGCCGAAGCTCTCGGTGCGCAGGCGCATCATTGCCAGCGGGTCGTCCTCGTGCGCGTCGTAGCCGGCCGAGACGAGGATCAGCTCGGGCGCAAACGCGCGCAGGGCCGGTAGCACGAGATCGTCCATTGCAGCGAGGTACACATCCTCACCGGTACCAGCCGGCAGCGGGATGTTGATCGTCGTGCCGGTTCCTTCTCCGCCACCAGTCTCGGCGCGCGAGCCGCTTCCCGGATAAAACGGAAACTGATGCAGCGAGATGAACAGCACCGATGGAACTTCCCAGAATATCGCCTGGGTGCCGTTGCCGTGATGCACGTCCCAGTCCACGATGGCGACGCGCTGGATGCCGTGGGCAGCTTGCGCGTGGCGCGCAGCGATAGCGACCGAGTTCAGCAGACAGAAGCCCATCGCGCGGTGCGGCTCGGCGTGATGTCCCGGCGGACGGGCGAGCGAAAACGCGCGCGGCGCACGCCCTTCCATGACCGCATCAACAGCGTCGCACGCGCCGCCGGCGGCCAGCAGTGCCGTCTCCCACGAGAGCGGTGATACCCACGTGTCCGGATCAAGCCAGCCCCCGCCGCGTTCACCGATGTCGCGAATGCGCTCGGCCAGCCGTGACGAGTGGACGGCCAGCACCTGCTCGAGGGTCGCGGGCGAAGGCGTCAACAGCGGCAGGACGTCGAACAGGTCGGCTGTGCGCAGCGCACGGTCGATCGCCACCCAGCGGTCCGGCGACTCGGGGTGTGATTCGGTCTCGTGATCCAGATACGCTTCCGACCAGACAATGGTCGTTCGGGTGCTATCCGCATTCATACAGCGCAGTATACGGGAGCGCCCAGACACGATGGTCAGTCATTGCCCATCCGACGCGTTCCGCCAAACACCTGTATTGATGCCGGCTCCAGCTCAACCCGCACAGTGTCGCCCCGCTCGACGACGACCTCCAGCTGCTGCGTCTGCCGCCCAGCGGTGTCATCGGTCGTGACGATCAGGTCCGTGTGCGGCGCATCATTCGGGTTCGCTGTCACCAGCGTCTGTCCCGCGGCCGGTATACGTCCGGACGTCAGCGCAATGACAACGCTCATCGCGCGTCGCCGGACGACGACGGCGGCCGCCTGCGCCTCGTCGCGCGTGCCGAGGACAGATACCTGCAACTGGCCATCATCGATCGTCAGGAGGTCGCCGGTGTAACGCACATCGATGCCCAGTCGTCGGGCAGATTGCTCGATACTCGTCCAGGCGGGTGCGGCTCCCGGCGCTCCGGCGACGATCACTGTCGCAGGCTGCACCTCGTCAACGATTGCGAGTAGCGCCGGCGCGATCTCATCGTTCGCCGGTGCGATAACAACATCCAGACGGCTACTCAGCGCCATCGACAGGCGGCTGACGATTGCGAGCGCTTCCTCACGGTCCTCGGTGTTGAGAATGAGGATGCGCCGGTCCGGCTCCTCGATCATCGCCGTTGGCAGACCGCCGGTGTTGGTCACTACCAGTTGCGCCTGATGTGGCTTTGTCAGCCAGAGAACGGCCGGAACGCCTGCGGCAATGACCAACGCCGTAACGACGACGATGATGACGAGCATGCGGCGATCGCGCCAGATGGCCGTGCGCCGAGTCGCGCGGCCGGGCGCGCTCATTGGGTCGGGCTGTAATAGGTCAGGTCGACCGGCGAGCCGACCGACACGCTCGCGCCCCAGCCCAGCGTGCTGGTCAGGATGCCGCCAACCGGGAAGCTATCGCAGTCAAAGGCCGGATCGACAAGCTGGTGGACGCGATTGCAGGTCAGGGGCACGACACTCGTCACGACGAGGCCCGCCTCCTCCATCTGCGCGACGCCCTCCTGATAATCGACTCCGTAGACATAGGGGACGACCGCGCCCTCATCAGGGCGAACAACAATCGTGATCGTCGCACCCGACGCGGCTGAGCCGGACGGCTCGGTGCGGATAACGCGCCCCGGATTGACCGCATCGCTCGGCTCGTCTACCCGGACAACGGTGAACCCGAGCGCCTGGATCTGCGTTGTCGCTGCATCGGCTGTCATGCCGCTTACGTCGGGAATCGCTACGGTCGCCACGCCGCTGCTCACGACAACCGTCACAACATCGCCAACCGGATGCATCGTCCCGGCCACCGGCTGCTGGCTCATCACCTGGCCAGTCGGCACGCTGGAATCGGCCTGTTCGGTGACAATCAGCGTCCAGTACTCGCTGATCGTCGCGGCCGCATCTGCCTGATCCATGCCGACCAGCGACGGTACTTCCTGGACTGCCGCCTGGTCGGCCGTTGTCGCAGTCGGCGATGGCGTCGATGTCGCCGCTGGCGGTTGGGTCGCGACAACGCCCGGCAGCGTTACGGTCGGTGCGGTCGAGGGTGGCTGGGTTGGCGTTGAGGTCGGCAGCACAACCGCGTTCTGCGTCTGCGCCGTTGGCGTGGCCGGCAGGTCGGCAGCGAAGATACCAGGACCGACCCTGAAGGCCAGCATGATCAGACCGACGATCGTCAGCAGGATCGCCGAGCCGATCAGCCAGGTGACACAGCCGACATCATCGCGGTTCGCGCGCGTCTCCGGCGCAGGATAGCTGCGATAGGCGCGAACATCCCGACGCGCCGCCGTTGGGCGCGTCGTCATCTGGCCAGTCTGCTGGCGCACCGCCCCACTGCCGCGCACGACCGGCGGCGCCGGTGCCGGGCGCGCCTGGCGGGCGACCGGTGGTGGCGGCGTTTGCGTATGCGGCACTGCCCGCGTCTGCTCAACGCGCGGCACGGCAGTCCGGGCCGGCAGGTTCCAGTGGCGCAGTGCCGCAGCCAGCGCGTTCCCCGACGGATAGCGATCAGCCGGATCCTTGGCCAGCGCCTTCAGCACGATTGCATCGACGGCCGGCGGGATGGCCGGGTTGTGCGTCGATGGTGGCGGCGGCGGAGTATTGACGTGCTGCATCGCGACACCAACCGGCGTATCCGCCTCGAACGGCAGCCGCTTGGTCAGCATCTCGAACAGGACGACGCCGGTCGAGTACAGATCCGACGCGGGCGTGGCCGGCTCCCCGCGCGCCTGTTCCGGCGACACGTAGTGGACGGTGCCCATACCGGTGCCGGCCTCGGTCAGGTTGACGTCCTGCGCGCCTTTGGCAATGCCGAAATCGACGACCTTCGCGTTGCCGTCGCGGTCGACGAGGATGTTCTGCGGCTTGATGTCGCGGTGAACGAGCTGGCGCTGATGCGCGTAATCCAGCGCCGATGCGACTTGCCCGATGACAAAGACGGCGCCCTCAACCGAGAACGGCCCCTGGCGGCGGATCAGGTCCTTCAGGCTCGGACCGCGGATGTATTCCATAACAATGTAGTGGCGGTCGCCATCGGTGCCGACGTCGTAGACATTGACGATGTTCGGATGTGAGAAGCCAGCGGCGGCCTGCGCCTCGCGCTCGAAGCGGTGCAGGAAGTTGGCGTCACTGGCGTACTGGCGGCGCAGAACCTTGACGGCTACAGCGCGATGCAGCAGCAGATCCTGCGCACGGTAGACGACGGCCATGCCCCCTTCTCCGAGGACATCGCCGAGGCGGTACCGCCCGTTCAGCACCGTCTGCTGTTGCTCCACCAGCCGACCTCCGGCGGTTAGTCACGCCTGCCACGCAGCGCCCGCGCTATCCGTGTTGCAGCATCGATGTCCGGCGCGCCAATAGAGCGCGCCACGCGGGTCGCGCCAGCGTCCGGCGGCATCCGCCGCGCGATCGCCTTTGCTTCGGCCCACGTTACTACGAAAGCGTAAAGCGTAGGCCCAGCCCCACTGGCCGTCACGCAGTTCGCTCCCGCCTGCCAAAGACAATCGTAAGCGTACCGTACCTCATGGATACCGAGGAGCTGTCGCAAGAATGCGTTTGGTATTTCCCCCGGCCAGCAATTGCCTTCAGACATCCCGGCGGACAGTGACCGCGTCAGCAATCCATCAGTGAAATCTTCGGGCTGCAGCCCCCGATATAGCGCCACCGTCTTGCCATCGATCTGAACGTCCGGCGTGACCAGCACGAACCAGCCGTCCATATCAGGCAACGGCTCCAGCGTCGTTCCCGTTCCGGTTGCCAGCGCCCTGCCCGTCGGGCCAAGGAAGAACGGCACATCGCTGCCCAGCCGCGCCGCGTGCGATGCTAGTGTCGCGTCGTCGGCATCCGGCAGAGCCAGGCGCAGCGCGAGAGCCGCGTCTGACGATCCGCCGCCAAGCCCGGCCGCTGCTGGTACCCACTTCCTCACTCGCAGCTCGCCGGTCCAGCGCTCCCGGTCCGACGCGAGTGCCAATGCGCGCGCGACGAGATCAGACTCTGGCGGCACGCCCCGCGGTCCATGGTATCGGAACGGTTGCCCCGTCTCCTGCCAGACGAAGCGGTCGGCCAGGCTGATCGCCTGCAGCACGGTCACGACTTCGTGATAGCCGTCCGGCCGCCGCCCAATGACCTCCAGACCGAGATTGACCTTCGCCGGCGCGCGCGCCGACAGTCGCAATGCGTTCACTCCGCAGCTCCAGCCGCAGCCAACGCGCGATAGACCGCGACCCATTCGGCCACACTGAGCCGCTCGGCTCGTTCCGTTGGTCGCACGCCCGCCTGGGCCAGCGCCGTCTCAACCACCTCGCGACCAACGCCCAGCCCACTCGACAGCGTATTCACTAGCTGCTTGCGCCGCTGCGCGAACCCAGCCTGGACGACGCGGAAGAACCCAGCGTGCTCGTCGCGCGGCAGCAGTAGATCGCGTGTCTCGATCCGTATCACCGAGGACTCGACCCTTGGCGGTGGGATGAACGCGCCGCCGCCGATGCGGAAGAGAATGCGAGGTGCGCCATAGAACTGAACTGCGACAGCCAGCAGGCTCATCTCCGGCGGAGCGGCAGCCATCCGCTCAGCCACCTCGCGCTGCACCATGATCGTCAGCGCACGCGGCGGCGGGTTGGCCTCCTGCAGCCTGCGCACGATCGCCGTTCCAACCGAATAGGGCAGGTTCGCGACGACCGCATAGCGCGGGCCGACGAGCGCGACCGGATCGATCTCCAGCGCATCGCCCTCGACGATCTCAACATTGGACGGCATAACGTCGGGCAGGTGCGCGGCTAATCGGCGATCCAGCTCGATTGCCACAACACGCGCGGCCCGCGCGGCCAGCTCCTCTGTGAGGATGCCCAGCCCTGGCCCGATCTCCAGGACCGTCTCGCCCGGCTCGATCCCCGCCGCTTCAGCGATCCGACGCACGATGCCACGATCGTGCAGGAAGTTCTGCCCCAGCGCCTTGCTCGGCTCGATCCCGAGGGCGGCCATGCGGTCGCGGTAGGAGGTCATGGGACCTCACCCCCCCGGCCCCGCTCTCCCCACGGGAGAGGGGGGTGTCCTGTGTCTGGCGTGGTGGGTTCCGTTTGGCGGACGTCTCCCATGCGACGCGAGGAGACCAAACTTCGCAGGGACAGCGCTGGCGCTGTCCGCCGCCTGCGGGCGGTCATCTGTGGTGTGAGAACATGTGGAAAGGCTGTCATCGTCATGCATACAGAATAAAGCACGGGCGGCCAATGGCCCGCCCGTGCTTCATCGATACATGCCTTCACGCCGCGACCTACCGGACGGTGATGCCGGAGCCGGAGGTTACCCGGCCGATCTCCCAGATCGACAGACCGGCTTCGGCGAAGCTCGCGCGGAGAGCATCAGCGTCAGACTCGGCGATGGACACGAGCAGTCCGCCGGACGTCTCCGGGCTGTAGAGCAGCCGGACGATGTCGGCATTGACGGCCAGATCGTGCGTGACGCCGCACTCCGGCAGCGGCTCGTAGTAGCTGCGATTGCGATCCGCGCCACCGGGGAAGCGTCCGTCAGCGGCGTAGCGCAATGCGCCCGGTAGCCAGGGCAGCGCGGCAGCGTCAATTTCGGCACCGGCCCCACTCTTGATCGCGACCTCGGTCAGGTGGCCAGCCAGGCCGTAGCCAGTGATGTCGGTGCAGGCGTTCGCACCACTCTCGCGGATGATGCGCGACGACGCCTTGTTCAGCGTCAGCATGCTGGCGATGGCAGCCTCGGCGTCGGCATCGTCTGCCGCCTCCTGCTTAATCGCGGTCGTGATGACGCCGGTGCCGAGCGGCTTGGTCAGGAACAGCACATCACCCGGTTGCGCCCCGGCCTTGGTCAGGATGCGGTCCGGATGGATCGTGCCGGTCACGACGATGCCGTACTTCGGTTCATCATCGACGACGGTATGGCCGCCGGCGATGATCAGACCCGCCTCGGCCGCCTTCGCCGCGCCGCCTTCGAAGATGCGGGTCAGGATGTCGAGCGGCAGGTTGTCCGGGAAGGCAGCGATGTTCAAGCCGAGCAGCACATCGCCACCCATGGCGAAGACGTCGCTCATCGAGTTTGCCGCAGCAATCGCGCCGTACAGATAGGGATCGTCAACAACCGGTGGGAAGAAGTCCACCGTCTGGACGATTGCCTGCTCGTCGGACAGCTTATAGACCGCCGCGTCGTCGCTCGTCTGCAAACCAACCAGCAGGTTGGGATCGGTCGCAACGATCGACAGCGGTTGCAGTACTTGCGCCAGGGCCCCTGGCGCGAGCTTGGCCGCTCAGCCGGCGCAGGACGCCAGCGTCGTCAGCCTGATCTCGTCACGGGATTGCATACCCTGGTACTCCGTTTCACCATCGATCGTCACAACCAGCGCGCCAAATGCGCGTCTAGAACAGCACGTTCTCCAGCTTGCGCTGATATTCGCGCGTCAGCGGAGCGTCCATGCCCAGCAGCTCGAAGATGGCGAGCATGCCCTTACGGGCCGCGCCATCCTCCCAGCTTCGATTCAGCCTGACGGATGCCAGCAGCTCTTCGAGCGCCTCCTCATAGCGTTCTTGTGACGCCAGCAACAGCCCATAACGATAATGCGCGCGCGGATCGTTCGGCGCGGCCGCAGCCTCGCCGGCCAGATCCTCGTTCTGATGCTTGCTCGCATAGCGCTCAAGGAAGATCCGGTGTCGTAGCACCTTCACCTGACGGTCCGGCGGCAGCCGATCCAGCAGCGACATTGCTTCATCGTAGGCTGCACGCTTTGCCAGCAACGACGCCAAACCAAGCACCGCGCCACGGTTGTCGGCCTGTTGCGCCAGCACGTCCCGATAGGCCTGCTCTGCACCGGCCTCATCGCCGCCGGCCAGCATCGCCTCGGCAGCGCTGACGGCCTGGTCGGTCGCCGATGGCAGCAGTGCTTCGAAGAACTGGCGGACGTTCGGCTCCGGCAGTGCGCCAGTGAACTCCGAAACGACACGACCATCACGGAACGCCTTCACTGCCGGAATGCCCTGCACGCGGTACTGCGTCGACGCCGCCGGGTTCTCGTCGACGTTCAGCTTGGCAACGACGACTGAATCGGCGAACTGCTCGGCGACCCGCTCGATCACCGGGCCAAGAATCCGGCACGGGCCGCACCACGGTGCCCAGAAATCCACAACGACCGGCTTGGTGCGTGACTGCTCAATGACTGCCGACTGAAAGTCCGCGTCTGTCACGTCGCGGACAACCTGCTGTGTTGCCATCCTGCCTCACCTCTGACCACAGTACTGACTACATCGTCCTCAGCCTGCAACGCCCCAAGTGTACGCGCTGTTCCCGCTCTGCTCCTTCTGCTACGCCCGTGCTGTCGGCAGTATGACCTCCGGTGATGATGTACTGATGGCGTGTTGACACACTGCCGTGCGTCCGACATGATCTGTCTATCCGCTGCGCACACAGCAGGGACCAGGCTGAAGGTCGCCGATGGAATCCACATCTCCCCTGCCCGACCGCGACCAACCCGGCTCAGGCTTTCCCTTGATTGGACGGGAAGCGGAGATGCGTGCGCTCCGCGCCGATCTCGATCTGGCCAGATCGGGGCAAGGTCGGGTGGTACTGCTATCCGGCGAGCCCGGCATTGGGAAGACTCGAACCGCGATGGAGTTCTCTGCCATCGCCGAATCGCACGATGCCCTCGTGCTTTGGGGGCATTGCCAGGAGTGGGATGGGGCACCTGCCTACTGGCCATGGATGGACCCGTTACGGAGCGCCATCAGCAGTCTCGACGGGGCAGACCCGACAATCTCTCCAGAAGACCGGGCAGTCGCCATCGCCACCCTGCTCCCCGAGATTCGCCAATACCTGTCCACCACGGCAAACGCGCCATCGCTGGAGCCGGAGCAAGCACGATTTCAGATGTTTGACGGCATCCGCTCGTTCCTTCGCGATCGTGCCGCCGAGCGACCCCTTCTGCTGATTCTCGATGATCTGCACTGGGCCGACGAACCTTCGCTGCTTCTGCTGCAGTTCGTCGCTCGGGGTATCGGCGACTCCCGCCTCCTGATTCTCGGCACCTACCGCGACACCGAGATGGATCGGCACGCGCTCGGACCGACACTCGCGGGGCTTGCGCGCGACCCGCACAACCGCCAGATCACCCTGCGCGGACTGGCGGAGCGCGATGTCGCCGGATACATCCGCCAGGTTGGCGGAGACGACGCCTCGGGAGCCCTGGTCGAGACCATCTACACCAAGACGGACGGCAACCCGTTCTTCGTTGTTGAGATGACACGCCTGCTAGCTGCGGAGGGTCGGCTGACCCACGTCAGCGATGGTGGGTTGCCTCCACGCCACATCCCGGACAGTGTTCGCGAGGCGATACGTCGTCGACTCGATCGCCTGCCGGAAGAATGCAACCGGCTGTTGCTAATCGCCTCCGTCGTCGGGCGAGAGTTTTCGACCCGCATTCTCGCCCACGTTGCCGACCAGAGCATCGACACCATCTTCGACCAGCTCGATGTCGCATCCCGGACACGCCTGATCGATGAGTTGACCACGCAGGGCCAGTACCGGTTCAGTCACGCACTCATCCAGGAGACACTCTATGAGGAGATCGGCACCAGCCGTCGGCTGCGACTGCACGAGCGCGTCGGCGAGGCGATCGAGGAACTGCACGCCGCCGACATCGAGCCGTATGTCTCCGAGCTTGCTCATCACTTCTTAAGCGCCGCACCGACCGGCACGGCGGCGAAGGCAATCACCTACGCGACGCGGGCTGCCGAGCGGTCGATTGCCCAGTACGCATGGGAACTGGCGATCCGCAACTACGGAAAGGCGATCCAGATCCTTGAAGCCGAACCAGAGCGCGATGCGGCACAGTACTGCAATCTGCTCCTGGCACTCGGCGAGATGCAGAATCGCGTTGCGGCGGGTCGCCCGCGAGGAGACATCACCGTCACAATTGGTGCCGGCGGGTCGCCGGGCGGATTGGCAACATTCTGGCAGGCAGCTGAGGTCGCTCGCGCGGCAGGGCTTCACGAGCAGCTTGCTATTGCCGCGCTCGGTGTCGTCGGTTTCAACCCAAACGCCCAACAGGGCGGGATCGAAGGGGTCCGACTCGTCGAAGACGCGCTCACGCTTCTGCCGCCGCACGACAGTCAACTGCGCGCACGGCTGCTCGCCCGCGCCGGGATCGATCGTTTCATGCTGGCGTTCCACGGCAAGCTGCCACTCGAACCCGGAGAGGACAGCCATGTCCTCGCGCGTAATGCCGAGGCGCTGGCAATGGCGAGGAGGCTTGGCGATCCAACAACAATCGCCTACGTGCTGATCATGCACAACGTGCAGGAGCCGCTCTACTCGGTCCATCAGCGGCTTGCCTGGGCCAGCGAGGTTGTCGCAATCGCCTCAGCCGGCGGCGATCCACAGACGCTGCTATGGGGGCTCCGCGAACTGGAGTACGCCCTCATCCAGATCGGTGATATCGCGAAAGCCCACGCTGTACTGGAACGTCGGACGACAGTCAGCGACCAAGTGCGCCTGCCATTTTTCGCCTGGAGTGCAGCGTTCGGACAGATCGGGCTGGCACTACGGACCGGCCGCTTCGCCGACGCGGAGCGCTGGATCGAGCGCGCAGAGGAGATTCAGCCGCGGTCGGGTGTGGTCACATCCCAACTCATCACTCTTCGCCGCGAGCAAGGACGACTGGCCGAGCTGATGATCCTGATCGACCGTCAGCGCATCGTTCCCGATGCCTTACACGTTCGGTCGCTCAGGATCATCTGCCTGCTGGAGTCTGGCCAGGTCAATGCAGCCCGAGCGGCGTTCGAGCGAGCGGTTTCGGACGCCGCCGCCGACCGCACTGTCCCGCTCCGCGCGCTCTCGTGGCTCGCCGAAGCGTGCGCAACCTTGGGTGACTCGACACGCGCAGCACAGCTGTACGATCGACTGATCGACAACGCACACTACAACGTCATTACCGGCGCTTCTGACCTGACGGGCGGTTCCTGCTCCTACTATCTCGGTCTGCTGGCGACGGCGATGTCCGAGTGGGATCTCGCTGAACGACACTTCGCCGACGCGCTGGAAATGAACGAGCGCTGGGACGTGCGGCCGTTCGTCGCCCACACGCGCTACCACTGGGCCCATATGCTCACCCAGCGAGATGCTCCGGGCGATCAGAACCGTGCGACGGAGCTGGCGCGCGATGCCCTCGCCCTCGCGGAAGACATCGGCATGGCACATCTTGCCGCCGACGTACATGCGCTCATCGAGCGCCTTACTTCACGGCACGGCCAGCCGGCCCGCGCCAGAAACCACGGTCTGTCGCCCCGAGAGATCGAGGTCCTGCACCTGATCGCGGCGGGGAGTACCGACCGCGAAATTGCAGAGATGCTGTTCATCAGCCCGCGCACCGCTGAACGCCATGTATCCAACATTTTCAATAAGCTTGGCGTCAGCTCACGCGCGGCTGCCGCTGTGATGGCCGTGCGCGAAGGACTCGCCTGAGTCTCGTCTGGCAGAGACTACGTAGGCCCATTCGCATCGTGAAATGGGTAATCATCGCGATGCCCCTCAGCCTGCCCAACGCCACGATACCTCCATGTACAGCACCGGCATCCGAGGCCGGACGCTAACGATGGAAGGAGTCCTTCAGTGGCAATCGAAACGCAAGCGATCAATCAGGAAAAGCTGGGCAAGCTGCTCGCCAACGTCGTGCAGGACTACGGGGCGGTGCTCAGTTCAGCGCTCGTGCTGATCGGAGAGCACCTGGGGCTGTACCAAGCGATGGCTGACGGCGAGCCAGTTGATTCCGTCGCGCTGGCGGCCAAGACGAATGTCGGCGAGCGCTATTTGCGCGACTGGCTCGTCAACCAGGCTGCCGGAGGATACGTCGAGTACGACGACGCAACTGGTCGCTATTTCCTGTCGCCTGAACAGGCCCTGGTACTCGCCGGCTCGGATGGGCCGGTCGATGTCCCTGGCGGATTCCGCTTCACTAACGCGGCCATCAAGGCGGACGAACGAATTGCCGAGGTGATGCGATCTGGAGGCGGAATGTCGTGGGGCGAACACGATCATGGCATGTTCGATGGAACTGAGCGATTCTTCCGGCCAATCTACCGCTACAACCTCGTCGATAGCTGGATTCCGGCGCTTGACGGCGTTGAGCCGAAGCTCACGAACGGCGCTTCCGTCGCCGATATCGGTTGCGGGCACGGCGCATCGACGATCATCATGGCCGAGGCATATCCGGCGTCGCGCTTCGTCGGCTACGACTTCCACGCGCCATCAATCGAGCGCGCGCGTGAGGCTGCCCGCCTGGCCGGTGTCTCCGATCGGGTGATGTTCGAGGTGTCCGACGCCGCTGCATTCCCTGGCGCAGAATACGACCTGGTCACCTTCTTCGACTGCTTCCACGACCTGCCGAATCCAGATCTCGCCGCCCAGCGAACCTGTCAGGCGTTGGCGTCCGACGGAACCGCGCTGATCGTTGAGCCAATGGCCGGCCGCAGCGCGCAAGGCAACTTCAATCCGATCGGTCGCGTCTTCTCAGCGGGCTCACTGCTAATCTGCACTCCGAATGCGCTAGCCGGCGGCACGACCGCGCTCGGTGCCATCGCCAGCGACGCGGCTATCGAGGAGGCAGTCAAGGCCGGCGGATTCACCCGCTTCCGCCGCGCGGCCGAAACCCCATTCAATCGGGTCTTCGAAGCACGCAAGTAGCGTCAGCAGCGATCGATCGAGCTCCTGCATCGCGTACACTGCCGCCGTCCCCAGATCGCCCGGGACGCCGCGCGGGTACACGACAGGAGCTCGAACGATGCCGATCTCAACTGATGACCTGGTGCAGTTGGCGCTGGAGCTGTCCGGCATGCCGGAACTGCCGGCTGACTCGTCCGTCAATGTTCCCGGCAGCGGTATGTCGCGCCTGCTGTTCGGCATCGACATCGCCGGGGCGGAACTGCTACTCGCCCGCCAGTTACAGTGCGACGGCGTCATCGCCCATCATCCGGCCGGCGGCAGCTCCACCCGCGACTTCCCTGCTGTGCTGGAGCGCCAGATCGGATTCCTCGTTGCCCACGGCGTGCCAGCGGACGTCGCCGAAGCGACGGTGCGGCCGATGATCGACGCCTGGTCGATGCGCGCCCACGCCGCCAACGCCGACCACACGCCCTCGTTCGCCCGCCTGCTCGGCATGCCGCTGATGAACATGCACCTGCCGCTGGATGAGCTGGGTCGCCAGATCATGGTCGAGGCGATCGACACGCATCTCGCTGCACTACCGCACACCCCGACCGTGCAGGATGCGATCGACGGCCTGCTCACGATTCCCGAGCTGGCCGAGGCCGACACGCAGATCATCGTGCCGGTTGGCAACCCGGACAACGCGCTCGGCAAGTTGGCCGTCGTCCACGGCGCCGGCTCGAACGGCGGCGCGCGCGTCGCCCGCGCCTACTGGGAGCATGGCGTCAACACGGTGCTCTACATCCACTGCGCCGGCGACCAGGTCGCCCAGCTTCGCGAATCCGGCAAAGGCAACCTGATCGTCACCGGCCACATCGCCAGCGACCTCATCGGCATCAACCGCTACGTCGCCGCCATCGAGGCGCGCGGGGTTGAAGTGGTGCGGATGAGTGGGTTGTAGAGAGAGCAGCCGTCGCCGATGCGTGTCATGTCGAGTGCGCACGAGGCTCTCCTACGTTTGACTGTGTCGGACGGGTGGGAGATTTCTCGCGTGCGCGCTCGACATGACAGAACACGGAGTTTGCAGCCAAGCCAGCGGATCGTCATTGCCAGCAATGTCGAGTAGTCCGGTCCGGCAGCCACCCTCGCCTCCTGTCATCTACCGCCCGGAGGGCACCCGGCAGTGAGAGATCTCCCACCCGTTCGACATAGTCCGACGCATGGGAGATTTCTCGGTTGCGGCCTCAAAACGGCTGGACAATGGACTGACTACCGACTCGTTACTCGAACGTAATCTCCCAGTCCCCACTGCCGGACACTTGCAGAACCTTCGTGTCCTTGCCGACGATGACGCGGCCGTCGTAGGGATCAGTAGTATTCACGAGCAGATTCGCTCGATCACCATAACCCCAGATACCGAAGTAGCGACCATCAGCATTCGCGACGATGCGCGCTGTGTCCGCCACGCCATCGAGAATGAGGACATCATCGCCGGTGCCGGCCGTGACACCAGGGACGGCCGCGTGCCGTGCCGCGCTGAGCGGCAGGATCTCGATCGTCCAGTCGCCCTGACCTTCGATCTGCAGCCGCGCCGTGGATTCACCTTTGCGGACGTCCATCAACACTCGGCCATCATAGGCAGCAGTCGTATTCACCAGCAGGTCAACCTGCTCGCCATTGGCATTGAACGATGTCACACCGAAGTAGCGACCATCCGCATTTCCAACGACATGCACGAGTGCTGGGCTATCCGGTCCACCTGGCTTCTCAATATCAATGACGTCGGAACCGGTGCCGGAATGCACCTTGGGTTCGGGTATGGGCGTCGCCGTCGGCTCCGGCGTCGGAGTCGGCGGGATCGGCGTGTTCGTCGGCTCTGCCGTCGGAGTCGGTGGTACTGGCGTATTCGTCGGTTCGGCGGTCGCTGTCAGCGGCACAGGCGTGTTCGTCGGCTCGGAAGTCGCGGCCGGCGCGGTCGCCTCGGCGGCGGCGACCTGGGTCGTGCCGGTGTCGGCTGCCGTCTCGGTGGCCTCGCCTTCCGTCTCGCAGGCGGCTGCGATAGCCGCAATCAACAGGATCGCCAGGAACAGACT
>Ga0182738_1001140_pt1 | contig 34010 bp, 33 predicted proteins | sample eDN5th30CBELigMG_FD_128876 | JGI IMG/M metagenome (GOLD analysis project Ga0182738, IMG submission 128876) | Enriched Miracle-Growth compost microbial communities from Emeryville, California, USA - eDNA 5th pass 30_C BE-Lig MG (version 2)... ...
AATGTAGCTAACTCGTAAACTTAGTTTAAATTAGTTTTCAAGTGCACGTAGAATAATTGTTACTGCTTGCGCGCGAGAAGCTGATTGATCCGCACCGAATTTATTGTTAGATAAGCCTTGAACCAGACCGTGCTTAACAGCAGTAGCAACTTGTTGTTTAGCGAATGCTGGAATACCTTCATTATCGCTAAAGCTTAATGATTCAGCTTCTTCAAGCTCTAGACCAAGCGCTTTTACGATCATTACTGCCATTTCTGCTCTATTAATTTTACCATTTGGACGGAAAGAACCATCAGAATAACCATTAATAATACCAGCTGCAACAGCAGTTTTCACATATGCTTGAGCCCATTCAGGAACGCTATCTGCATCTGTGAAGCTTAGTTCAGCATTAGAAGTCGCTAGACCAAGACCTTCTACCAATAGCTTCGTAAACTCAGCACGAGTAATAGATTGGTCAGGAGCGAAGCTGCCATCTGAGTAGCCGCTTGCAATACCAGAAGCTACTGCTTTAACAATCGCTTCCTCTCCCCAGTGAGAAGAAATATCTGACAAGCTAACTTCTTTAGCTGTAGCTGCAACTAGTGCATCTGTTGCCGCTTGAATTTGTGCATTAGTAAGTAGATAGCTGTTGCTTTTATTTGCTTCTTCAATTGCTGTAACTAGCGCAGAGGAAGGCTCAGCTACCGCTGCATTTGCCGCGGCAATAGCTTTAACTAGTTTAGCTTTGCTGCTCTCTACGTTCTCACCGATTACAAGCTTAATGTTGTGAGATTGTGTTTCAGTAAATACGCCAGGAACGAAGTATGAAGCAGCTGCTTCCAATACATCATCGAAGCTGGATACAACATAATCCAATGTATAGAATGTTACTTCTTGAGGACCTGTTCTACCATTGATCGTTGCTTTATATTCGCCAACCTTATTACCTTCTTTACCTTCAACAGTCACTTTTACATCATAGGATTGCTGAACGTCTACACGGAAGTATTTCACATCATCTTTAACATATGTTCTTGGATTAGCAAGATAAGTTCCCATTGATGATAGCTTACTTGCATCAGCATCGTTCACGTAGTGTACAGGGACAGCAACTGGCTCAGCATAAAACGCTACTTTCAACTGTTTTAACGCAGCCTCAAGATCCGCTTTCTTCGTTAAATAGCTATTAGCTGCTTCTGCTGCAGTAATCGCTGCTGCAAGCTCTTTAGAAGGCTCAGCAATTTGTTTTGCTTCGGCAAGAACAGTTGCTAGCTCTTTAATAGAAGCATCGATATCGTTGTTAATCATAATGTAAATATCATGGCTTTGTGGCTCTGTAAAATAAGCAGGTACGAAATAAGAAGCAGATGCTTCAATTGCTTTCGTAATATCAGTCAATGCATAGTCGAATGTAAAGTACGTTACATTTTCATCACCATTACGGCCTACAACTGTTTTTTCGTATTCAGCAACCTTGACGCCTTCTTTACCTTCTACTGTAATTGTCACATCATATACTTGCTGAACATCGATACGCAAATAGTTAACGCCATCTTTCTCATAAACAGACGGATTAGCGATATAAGTCAGCATTGATGATAGCGAACCTGGTTTTGATGCGTTGATAAAATGAACGATGCTTTTTTCTGCTGTTGCTTCTGCAGTCGCTGAAGTAGTTGTTACTGCAGTATCAGCAGCTAGTGCCAATGTTGGAACTGTACCAACTAGTAGGGATGCAACCGCCAAGCTTGTAATTGTTTTAACAAATCGTTTGTTCATAATGATGATTCCTCCGTAGCGTGTAATTTATTTTTTGTTAACCTTGCCTTTTCTTACAATCCAAATAATAGAGCCAATCACAAATAGTGCAGCAATTGCAATTAATAGAATAACAAGTGTCGTGCTGTCTGATTCGTTCTCCTCCACCTCGACTACCTCTGCAGAGCTTGTTGTAATCTCTACTTCCTCCGTGGATTCTACGCTATTGCTATTCGGTTCAGCAGCATTATTCCCCTCTTCATCTCCATCAGCTTGCCCTGCTTGCTCTACATTACCTTCTGCTACTCCCTCATCCTCTGGAGTTTCCCCTTGTTCATCTGCCCCAGTAGCTTCACTTACAGCAGTTGAGCTAGCTTCACCAGCAGTAGCATCTGTAGCTGTGTCATCTGTTGTCGCATCTGCAGCAGCTCCTGAATTAGAACCTGCTGCATTACCGCCCACCGCTGCGCCTGCTACAGAGCCAGTTGCATTACCACCAGTTGATGAGCCTGAAGAAGTGGAGCCTGTTGTAGAGCTACCCGTCGTACTGCTACCTGAGGTCGCTTGCTCCTTAGAACCTTGTTTAGGTTCAGAAGCTGAACCTTGTGAGGAGCTATTATTACTAGACGAAACGGTAGCTGTAGGCTTTGTAGTTGCAGTGGCTTCTTTAGATGGACTACTAGTACTGCCACTGTTCGCTGTCGGCGTTGGTGTCGACGTTGGTTTAGCTGTCGGCTCAGGCGTTGCCTTTGCTTCACTTTCCGCAGCCTTCACAAGCTTTAAAGTATCTGGGTAAAAACGAAAACGAGCTTCATAAGAATGATAGTAGTCAATATCCGGAATATCGACCGTCATATAGCTAACATGATCTTTCTCTAGCGAGCTAATAGGAAACTCTACTACTCTACTATCATTTTTCTTATTACTTGAAGCAACCTTTGCTTCTACAAAACTACTTCCTTGCTTTGTCTCAAACTGAATAACCCAAGCAGATTTATTGATTTCTGTGCGAACAGTAATTGCCCCATTTTTCACAATAACGGTTGCCGGCTGATTCCAGTATCCATTAGCTAAAGAAGTAGAGTCATCCTTAGGATCGCCCTTCAATATTTCATATTCTACGGTATATTCTCCGTCCTCTAACGTACTTGCTGCCATTAGCTTTGCTGTACTAAACACTGCTAGCAACGTTAAAGTGACAAGAAATGCTACGATGACGCGTTTCCATTGTCTTGCTGCAAGATTCATAAGCACCTCCGTATATCTTCCATTACTGATTATCATTCTCAAACACACCCATCTAGAATACATGATTGTAAAAGTAATAGTCAACTCATTGCATTAATATTTCATGACTTATCCATATTTTTGCTAGCTTTCTTCTTGTATCTCATACCTTATTAATCCTAATAATCTGCAACTTTCTCCATTAGATATATGCAATTCCATCTCAAAGATGTTATGATAGTAATAATCATTATCAAGTAGGTTGGAAACTTAACCTAAAACAAGGAGATTTGATTAATCATGTTAAAGTGGAGATCGCTACTTACGATGCTAGTCATATGTAGCCTCATCTTATCGGCTTGCGGTGCTTCTAGCAGCAGCGAACAACAAGCTTCGAGTAATAGTCAAGGAGAACAATACACTATAACTGACTTCAATAACCGCACCATCACGTTTAATAGTGTGCCCGAGCGTATCGCTGCGCTAAGCATTGGTGAAACAAATATAATTTATTCACTCGGTGGGAAATTAGTTGGCCGTCCCGGTACTGATGTACCTTTTCAATGGGAGGAAGCCAATGAAGCACAAGTCATCGGTACAACTCATGATGTCGATCTTGAAAAAATAGCCGTTACTAAATCTCAAGTTGTTCTTATGCATAACATTATGAATGAAAAGGATGTCTCGAAGCTAGAAAACCTCGGCATGAAGGTGGTATTATCGAGCGGTAACTCAGCAGAAGATATTAAGCGACAAATTCAACTATTAGGTGATCTGCTGCAAAACAGTGCTAAAGCTTCCGAGCTCATTGCCGAAATTGATGAGAAAATATCCCAGCTAGCAGCTAATCAAGGAGAAGCAGTACCTGCATTGCTGGTGTACGGAGCACCAGGTACGTTTATGGCGGCCTTGCCTAGCTCATTGGCAGGAGATATTTTAACTCTTGCTGGTGGTACGAATATTGCAGCAAGCTATCCGCAATTATCTAGCTATCCGCAATATGCTGCGCTAGATATGGAGCGGATTGTAGAGTCCAATCCACAAGCGATCTTTATTATGACACATGCCGATCCAGAGGATGTGCGTGAACAATTTATTGCTGAGATGGAATCTAGCAATGCATGGAGCAGCATCGATGCAGTGAAGATTGGTCGGATTGAGGTGCTGCCAGCGGAGCTGTTCGGCTCTAATCCAGGTACACGAATTGTTGAATCATTGGACTATATGTATAATGCACTTCATCCATAACGGAATAACGGAATAATGAGCTATGTCCCACAGTCGTAGAAAGCTTGCTTCTTTCACCTCTACGATTGTGGGATTTCACACTGTCAGACACATATCATGTTAAGGCTTTAGGATGACCTTGATGCAATTATCCTTCTTCTCATCAAATATGCTGTAGCCATGCTGAGCTTCACCTAGCGGCAAGCGATGTGTAATAATGTCTGTCGGATCAAGCTTCCCTTCCTTAATCATTCTATATAGCTCTGGCATATAATGAATAACAGGGGCTTGTCCCATCTTTACTGTTATATTTCTACTGAATAAATCCCCTAATGGGAATGCATTATAACGTGTGCCATATACACCGACTAGCTGAATCGTTCCGCCTTTCCGGACCGCCTGTGAAGCAATCTGAATTGCCCCCATCGAACCACCTTGCAGCTTCAATGCCGTTTCAACCATCTCGACAACGGTCTTTTTCCCGTCCATTCCTACACAATCGATAACAGCGTCAGCTCCACCCTTCGTAATTTCCTTAATAAAGCTCCCGATATTTTCTTCATGCTCAAAGTTGTAGGTTTCAACGGCATTGGTACGTTTCGCATGCTCTAGTCGATAATCGACATAATCAACTGCAATGACGCGCTTCGCTCCTTTAAGCCAAGCGATTTTCTGGGCAAGCAATCCGACAGGACCACAGCCGAGCACGACAACCGTATCCCCTTGCTTCACCCCTGCATTATCAATGCCCCAATATGCCGTCGGCAATATATCAGATAGGAACAGCAGCTTCTCATCCTCTAATTCACTATCCTCTGGCACTTTAAATGAACTGAAATTAGCAAATGGAACTCGTAAAAGCTCCGCCTGCGCCCCAGCATAACCGCCAAATGCAGGAGAGTAGCCTAAGTATCCACCCGCTTCACCCTCAGGATTAGAATTATCACATTGACTTTCAAGATGATTTTGACAGTAATAGCATTGCCCACATGCCATCGTAAATGGGATAATGACCCGATCTCCCTTTTTGAGCTTCGTAACGTCACGGCCTACTTCCTCAACAATTCCCATTGGCTCATGACCAATCACATAATTTTTCGGCAAATTAGGAATCATGCCATGTACAAGATGCAAATCCGAGCCACAGATTGCTGAGCTCGTAATTTTTACAATAATATCATCGGACTTCTCGATCTTCGGGTCCTCTACCTCCTTAACAACTACATCCTTAACACCCTGATATGTTACAGCCCTCATATTTCTCGCTCCTGTTCCTCTATGTAATATACTCGGAACTAGTATGCCTAATTTTTCAATTTTATATAAAAAAGAGTCAGCACAATGTCTATGCCAACTCCAGTTTAATAAATCCTTCATTATATTATTTCTTTCTTGCTTTAAGCCAAGTGTCGATGCCGTCCCATATGGTGATGATAACAATGGCAGCGGAAAGCACGCGTATAATGTTATCCCATCCACTTATAGCCTTGGCTTGAGAGATATTCAATGATTGTGCAGCATCTTGTAAAAATCCTTCACGAAGCAATGACGGGTCGTTAACCATCACAAGCAGCAATACCATAGAAAGCAAGCTTAAAATAATATGTGCACTCCATAAACGATACGTCCAATATGGCACGATATATTTCCAGACAAATAATATCACATAGGCGATTGTTATAATAATAATCAATGGCAGATAGAATTGTACACGTTCTACATCAAGCAACGGATAATGTGAATATTGACCATCCGCACCTCTTGTGTGAATACCAAGCAGTTCGGGACGAACAACGATTACAGCTGTAAAAAGTAACGATGCTACAATCGAGGTAATAGAGCTAGAACGCGGAATCCGCTTCGACTGTACAGGAAGCTGAGGAAGCTCACGTATAGACCAGGAACTCTCCTTCTCAGTGGAACTACCACTATTCATACCAAACCAGCCTCGCTCAATTGCCACAAACACAAGCGTTACCCATAATGCAGCCTGCAATCCTCCATTAATTAATGCAACGATCAGCTCGACGAACATATCAACATAATAATCTGGACCAGTCCATTCTGTTGGCGGTGTAAACACCCAGCCGAGAATGGTTACGACAGCAAGCACCGTTATAACAATCCCGACTACTAATCTTAACACCGTAAAATATTTACTATATAAAGCAGGTCCGATTAAATATCTCGGTTTAGGCTGATACTCCTCCGCTATTTTCCAAGGATTGCCCAGTTCCTCTAATACAGCCTTGACCTCTTCCTCTGTATACTGCTCTGGTAACATATCTTCAATATTGCCGCGCAGCTCCTTAGCAACATCATCCTTCATTGCTTCTGGCAGCTGCTGCGTAACCGCATGAATATAACGTTCAATTAATTCCATTAAGCATCATCCTCCATTAATATGGTTGTTAATTGCTCGGAAAGCGAACGCCATTCCCTTTTTAGCTCGTTATAAACCTGCTTGCCTTGTTCGCTCAGTATATAGAATTTTCTTGGTCGACTTTCCGTAGTATCCCATTCGCTTTTCAATAAACCTTGCTTCTCTAAGCGTCGCAATAGTGGATAAAGTGTGCCGGCATCGATTGGTGCTTGCTTTTCTTCAAGCTTTTGCACCAATGAATAGCCGTATTCCGGTTGATTAAGCTGACTAAGGACGATCAACACTAAAGTCCCTCGCTTCAGCTCCACCATTAATGACTGTAACAGCTCCTCGGTAGATTCCATCTCATCATCTCCTTGATCATAATATACTGTACGTCGTACACTATTGTCAAATTTAAAGTAATAAGAATCTCGCAATAATAAAAAATGTGTGAAAGTCATCAGCATTCGATGAGCTCCACACACCTTTACATTTTTCATAATATGAATATGTCCTCAATAGCAATTGCTACGCTGTTATATTCTTCTTAATTGGTTTATTGTACTGCACCGTAATGCTGCTTACATACCCCTCATCAATTTCAAATGAGATCGACACAACATCGTTGCTAATACCGTATTCGATAATCTTCGTACCACTTTCATCGTTACGGACATTTTCATCAACTAAACGAAAGTAAAGCTTCTCTAATGTCTCTCTAGCCTCTGCTTCCGTACTCCCCACATGTATGCCATATGCAGAATGCGAAGTATTCCCTGTCTTAATGCTGGTTACATGACCATCCATATAATAAAGCTCCATTGCTTGATGTTCATAATAGTAAAGTTGACCTAAACCCATGTCCGGCAATTGTTTTCCTTTACGAAGCAACTTTTTAGCCGTCGCTTCATCTTGCCCTAATGTAATCCCTTCCATCTGTAAATGCGGATTAACACGATTCATCGCGATGGTATCATAAAAAAAGTACTGCACCGCAAACACAATCGCAACAATAACGCATAAACCGACGATTCGCCATTTAACCGGCATCAACTCGCTCACCTCACCTTTTCAGCCAACTAATATCATTTATCATATTATAAGTTTATAGAGATATTGCCTCACAGGTGATTTTTATTTTCTTCCTACATAGCAAAAATGCCCCGCGCAAGCACGGGACATTCTACAAATATTACTATTTCATACGAAAATCGTTGCATCGATTAGTTTACGTCGTCTCCACCTGACTATTGAATTCTGCATCCTTCGCTAATTGCTTGCGATACACAGAACTAGACATCCACACACTAATTTCATAAAGCACAATTAGTGGGATAATCACTAGAATATCGGAGATAAAGTCTGGCGGTGTTATCATCACACCGATCACGGCCATTACGAAATAAGCAACTCTACGCATCTTCTTCAAGCGAATCGGGTTTACGATACGAATCGCTGTTAGAAACATAATAAGTAATGGTAACTCGAATAACACCGTTATAGGAATAAGGATACCAAACATAAATTCAAAGTATTGCACAACACCAAATGTTTCCTCTAAGCCGAGGTTTTGTGATACAGAGCGCGTAAAATTAAACGCTAGTGGAAACACAACGAAATAAGCAAAGCTTATGCCAATTAACGCCAGCGCTAACGCAAATGGGACATATTTCAACGTTGAGCGCTGCTCATGCGGATGTAGTGCTGGCTTCACAAACAACCATAGCTGCAGCACGATAAAGGGAATGGTGACAATCATCGCCAGTACCAATGCGATTTGCATATAGATGCCGATCCCATCCCAGAATGAAAATGTATGTAGAGCAAGCTGACCGTTAGCTGGCTTCTGATCGAGCAGAAAGATGTAGGTCGGCTTGGCTATTGTAAGTCCACCTACTAAAGCAATACCAAGCAAAATCATGACATATATTAAACGTCGACGAAGCTCAGTCAAATGCTCAACAAGTGACATCAGCCCTTGCTCAGAAACAAGCTTACTCGTCGCAGAGCCAATTCGCTTCGCACGGCTTTCCATGCTCATTGTGTAGTACACTCCTTTGTTCTAGCGGTTCACTCTCATAACGATAGTGATAGTGATAAGGTGACAAGAAAAAAGCGGGCCAGCTTAGTCTGGTAACCGCTTGTTTGCTCGCTCTGCTGAGTCAGCAGGTTGAGCTTGTACTTCAATTGGTTCTTCCTTTTTCTTGTCGTTCGTTTCAAGCATTTCATTTGCACCCGCTTTGAACTCCTTAAGCGTTCTGCCGACTGCACGTCCAAGCTCAGGCAGCTTGCTAGGTCCAAATAGCAACAAAGCGATAAGTACAAGCAAAATCGCTCCACCTATACCGATATTCATCTGATGTCCTCCTAAACTTCTGATACTCCTTACGTAAAACATACGTTCAACGATCAAAAAATTAGCACAAATCACTGCTACAATATAAGTTAAATCTGTAATTTCGTTAACATTAATCTACCTACATTTTAAGGGACAACAATCAGCCAAGCAAGCCTCCATAGCCTAATGCCACAATATCCTCACGATTTACTCGCTCACCTAGCAGCAACTTAGGCAACAAAGCATCAAATGATGTGTAAGGATCATGCATTACACAGCCTGGCAAACCTACAATTGGGGTTTGTCCAAGATAGGCTACTAACAGCATGGAGCCAGGTAGCATTGGAGTGCCATAGCTTACAATATGGGCTCCTGCGGCGGCAATTGCTCCAGGCGTGCGATCATCAGGATCGACAGACATCCCACCTGTCACTAAAATCATATCATAGCCCGCTTGCGCAAGACTATGTATTTCTTGCACAATCCGCTCGCGATCATCAGGCACATAGCGCTGCTCAGCAACTACTGAGCCTAGTGAAGCCAGCTTTTCAGTAACAGCAGGGCCAAATTTATCCTTAATTCTGCCATTATACACTTCACTGCCGGTAGTAAGCAACCCTATACGGCGAACTGGCAATGGTGTAACTGCAATTGGCGCTCTATTGTGCTGACGCTTATATTTCTCAGCAATTTGCACAACGATGTCTACCTTTTGCTTTGGGACAACAAGCGGTATCACTCGAGTAGCTGCCAGCTTGCCTCCAGGCTGAATCGCCTTGTTATGTAGCACCGTTGCTAAGGCGACCTCACCAAGTGAGTTTATCTCGTCAACTACCTCCTTGGCGATTTGCGTGACGCCGAGCACAGAAGACTTAATCGTTACTTTCCCTTCGTGAGGCTCAGTTATGTCCAAGGAATCATCAATTAGAGCCGTAGCCATACGGAGAGCCGCATCATCTTCATGCAGATCATACGGTGACAGCTCCATCACATAAATATGCTCTTTCCCGATATCAAGCAGCTTAGGAATATCCTGCTCCGTGATCAGATGCCCCTTCTGAAATAACCTCCCCTTAAATTGACCAGGGATAATTTGTGTAAGGTCATGTGCCAGTCGCATCCCAATCGCCTGCTGAACTGCTACCTCCTTCAGCAAGGTTTGTGCTGGTGCTTGAGAATTTGCTATAGCTGATGATTGTACGTCTGTTTCTTGCTGCTGCTCACTCATAGAATAATCTCCTTAACCACTTTAATGCTCCGATTCCGCTCCCGACAAAATATTCAAGGCATGCGGCAATTGATCGATAATTGCTAGCAAGCTTTCCGATACACCTTTCGGACTGCCTGGTAAATTGATAATAAGCGTGTTCCCACGAATTCCGCAAATGCCTCTAGAAAGCATCGCACGTCTCGTTTTATGCAATGCTCCCATACGCATTGCTTCAGCAATGCCTGGTACTTGGCGGTCAATCACCTTCAAGGTTGCTTCTGGTGTCACATCTCTTACTGCTAGCCCCGTGCCTCCTGTCGTAATAACAAGATTCGCTTCATAATACTCTGTCATTTCGATAAGTGCTGCCATAATTTCATCCTGCTCATCAGGCACAACGCGATAATCGACAATTTGTCCTCCCAACTCGTCTTCGACAAGCTCCCTTACTACTTGTGCGCTGACATCCTCTCGCTCTCCACGAGACCCTTTATCGCTGGCAGTCAGTATTGCTACTTTCCATCGCATCCCCATATCCTCCGTTCACTCTATTCTATCTATTGTTCACGACGATAATCTCCATGCACCCCACCTGTTTTTTCCGCTAGTGAGGTAGGACCAATAACCATATCCTTCTGCAAAGCCTTGCACATATCGTATATTGTTAATGCTGCTGCTGTAGCAGCAGTCAAAGCTTCCATCTCTACACCTGTTTTACCCGTTGTTTTAACAGTTGCCTCTATAAACAGCTCGTCCACACCATTATCGTGAAACGTCACATTGACTCCTGTTAGCGACAACGGATGACACATTGGAATCCAATCTGATGTTCGTTTAGCTGCCATTATTGCTGCAACCTGAGCTACAGCAAGCACATCTCCCTTAGCAATTCTTCCTTCTTTAATAGAAGAAAGTGTATCTGGATGCATTTTCACCGAGGATGTCGCTATTGCTTGACGCTTCGTAACATCCTTATCTGATATATCTACCATTTTTGCTCTGCCTTGCTCATTAAAATGTGTAAAAGTCACAATTGTCTACTTCCTTTCATTCTATGAAAACTTCTTAATTCCTTTATTAGAAACAACAAAGTTCAAAATAATATCATACTCATCGACAGGAATAGCTGAAACCAGTTGTTGCTCATGACAAACGCCAATCCAGCTTGTCGAAGCTTGAATTTTTGCGTAATATCTATCATAGTAGCCACCACCGTAACCTAGACGGTGCCCCTTATCATTAAAGGCAAGCCCAGGTACAAGTACAGCCTGTGGAGTAAGGTCTGTTTCAGTTAATTGTTCTATATCAGGCTCCATTATCCCATATGCACCTCTACGAAGCTGATCTTTGTTGTATAATGGGTAAAGAGTCATTGTGTGCGTGGTCACATTGCAGCGTGGAACGAGTACCTCAATATGCTGTTGCCAGCACCATTCAATGTAAGGCCATACATCCAATTCACTTCGAAAAGGAATATAGGTCATGACTGAGGTATAACGCAGCTCTTTCGTTAATGATATTAAATACTCACAGGTTTCCCTTGATTGACGATCTTTGGTCGCTTGTGTCAAGTTATCACGAATTGCTGCAAGCTGCTTGCGAAGCTGCCCTTTTTGTAAATCTGTTTCATTCACGTAGCTTCCACCTTGTTTAGTTCAGTTGATAATAGTGTACCATTGTTTCATTAGTTTCGCCAATCCAAACCATGCTTAACATACACTATATAGTAGTAGATAGAGCATATAAACCACAATATTTTGATGGAGGTTAAAACATGCTACTGCAAGTTTCTAACATAACTAAAAGCTTCGGAGTCGATCCGATTCTTTCTAATATTAACCTACAAATTTTAGAGCGCGATAAGATCGGGCTCGTCGGTGTCAACGGCGCAGGAAAATCGACATTATTAAAAATAATCGCAGGTGAAATGAGCTACGATAGCGGTGAAATTCATAAGGCAAAGGAAACTCGTCTTGGATATCTGGCGCAAAATAGCGGATTGCAATCCGACCGCACCATTATAGATGAAATGCTGCTTGTTTTTGCCCATTTATTAGAAGTAGAAAAGGAGCTGCGAGAGCTAGAGCAAAAAATAGCAGATCCCGAGCTTCATAATGATGAGAAGCGATATGAGGACACTTTAGAGCGTTATGCTAATTTGTCTGACTGGTATAAAAACAATGGCGGCTTCGAGATCAATACACGCATTAATAGCGTACTGCATGGGATGGGGTTTGGTGAATTTGATCATGGAACATTGATCTCCTCACTTAGCGGTGGACAAAAAACAAGACTTGCGCTAGCAAAAATATTGCTGCAAGCTCCCGATCTACTTATGCTCGATGAGCCTACCAACCATCTTGATATTGAAACCTTAACTTGGCTTGAAAATTATTTGCGTGCGTACAACGGCGCTGTGCTCGTTGTATCCCATGACCGTTATTTTCTCGATGCAATGACTACGACCACAGTAGAAATCGAGCGTCATCAAGCTAAAAAATATACTGGCAACTATAGCCGCTATTTAGAGCTTAAGGCAGCAGAATATGAAATTCAACTAAAGCATTATGAGAAGCAGCAGGATGAAATTGCGCGCATGGAGCAATTTATTCAAAAAAATCTCGTAAGAGCGTCGACTACGAAGCGTGCACAGAGCCGTCGAAAGGCATTAGACAAGCTAGAGCGAATTGATCGACCACTCGGTGAGCTAAAAAAAGCTAGCTTTAGCTTTGAAATTGAACGGATGAGTGGCAAGGAAGTGCTGCATGTCAACAATGTCGCAGTACAATTTCCAGGCAGCAGCTCACCGTTATTCCGTAATTTGAGCTTTAATCTACAGCGTGGAGAGATGGTTGCGCTCGTTGGACCTAACGGAATTGGTAAATCGACATTACTAAAGGTCATTACTGGTCAATTACAGGCGATTACTGGCAACGTCGATTTTGGGTCACATGTTAAGCTCGGCTATTATGATCAGGAGCATAACATTCTAAATTCAAGTAACACCGTGCTTGAAGAGGTATGGAGCGCTTATCCCCATATGGAAGAAGTACGTATCCGTACAGTGCTAGGAAATTTCTTATTTAGCGGCGAGGATGTTTTAAAGCGTATTTCAGCGTTAAGCGGTGGAGAAAAAGCGCGTGTTTCCTTGTCGAAGCTAATGCTTGCACAAGCGAATTTGCTAATACTCGATGAGCCTACCAACCATCTTGACTTGTTTAGTAGAGAGGTGCTGGAGGCTGCGCTTATTGATTATGAAGGCACTGTGCTATTTATTTCGCATGACCGTTATTTCTTGAACAAGATGGCTGAACGTATTGTCGAACTAACACCAGCAGGCGCCAATTATTTCCTCGGAAATTATGACGATATGCTGGAGAAAAAACTCGAAATCGAAGAAGCTAAACAAGAAGCTGCACGTCGCGCTGCTGCAACGAAGCAAGCGCAGGCACAGGAAACGACAAGCTCTTCCGTGCAAAGCTATGAAGTCGAAAAACAACAAAAACGGGCTGAACGCACGAAGCAACGCAAGCTAGAAGCACTAGAAGCTGAGATCGCTAAGCTTGAAGCGAGTATTGCGGAATGGGAAGAAAAGTTAACCGATCCGGCTATTTTTAATGATTATATGCGGATCCAAGAGATCCAGAATGAGATAAGCGCTCTGAAGCAAGCTTTGGAGTCGCAGTATGAGCAGTGGGAAGAGCTGATGAGCTAAGCGGTACTTCGAAGCAAGCGTCTTGCAGTGCTTCGAAGTGTTCTTGCATCGCTCCGGATCATTGCGTCTTTCATCGCTCCGGGTCAATGCGTCTTTCAGACCGCGTTTAAACACGTCTGCTCCCTAACTTTAATAGTGGATGCAGACGTGCTTAAAGGCGGCACGCTCCCGCTTTCCAGACGCATTGATCCTGCGCTGTAGCTTTCTTTGTCGGTTTCTCAATGATGTTACTTGCTGCTGCTCTGAGACATCGCTCCGGATCATTGCGTCTTTCAGACTGCGTTTAAACACGTCTGCTTCCTAACTTTAATAATGGATGCAGACGTGCTTAAAGGCGGCACGCTCCGCTTTCCAGACGCATTGATCCTGCGCTGTAGCTTTCTTCGTCGGTTTCTCAGTGACGCTACTTGCTGCTCTGAGACATCGCTCCGGATCATTGCGTCTTTCAGACCGCGTTTAAACACGTCTGCTTCCTAACGTTAATAATGGATGCAGACGTGCTTAAAGGCGGCACGCTCCCGCTTGCCAGTCGCATTGATCCTGCGCTGTAGCGTTCTTTGTCGGTTTCTCAGTGACGCTACTTGCTGCTCTGAGACATCGCTCCGGATCTTGCGTCTTTCAGACCGCGTTTAAACACGTCTGCTCCCTAACTTTAATAATGGATGCAGACGTGCTTAAAGGCGGCACGCTCCCGCTTTCCAGACGCATTGATCCTGCGCTGTAGCTTTCTTCGTCGGTTTCTCAATGATGTTACTTGCTGCTCCCGCTCTTCCTCTACCTGCTGCTCTTACTTCTGATACAACGCTTCATACATACGTTTTTTTCATCGATCCTCTAACGCAGTAGCCCTTCCTCCAGTCTGTTTAGCTTCATTAAATTGCTTTAAAACGCTTGTCTCACGTGTTACTCGACTTCTTTTGCCCTTCAACTCCCCAGTAGTTCCCTACTTTGTCGCCTACTAATTCTTCGCTTTCCATTGTCACCTACAATATCTCTTAACCGTTTCATGTCGCTTCATTACTATGGTCTTTTCCAATTAGCTACACCGTTTGCTGGTTGTCTGCTTCTTCGCTGACGACGTTGTACATTAGGGCAAAGCGCAAGAGTTGGATTCGTGAGCGAACGTTTAGTTTGTTGTATAGCTTTGTAATATGGTACTCCACTGCGCGCTGGCTGCGATTATGTAGGTGTGCAAGCTCTTTGTTGGAGTAGCCGTTGACGATCCCTTGTAGCAATTCAATATCCTCATCGTTAAGCTTCCATTTTTCATATAGCTCATTACCAGATGTGCTGCCTAAGAAGCTCGGAAGGCGTAGCTTGCTTAGTAAATCCGTGGTTATTAGACTGTACCCTCGCATAATATATGTGATTGCTGTTTCTAAATCCTCTACACTGCTCTCTTTCGATAATATCCCATTTACGCCAGCTTCCATTAACGCGTTGTGATGATAGTCTAGGGCAAAGCCCGAGTAGATCAATATTTTCACATCTCCTTGCACCATCTTCAACGCTTTTGCAACCTCGAGCCCATCCATCGTTGGCATCATAAAATCACATAACACGACATCATAGCGCTGCCCGTGAATCTTGCTAATCGCCTGACTTCCCGTCATCACATAAGTAACATGACAATTGAATCGTTGCTCTAATATCGCTTTCGTACCATAACCAACTGTTGGATGGTCGTCCACAATTAGAATACTTTTAATCAATAATGATCACTCCTTTTTCAGTTATCATCATTACATCCATTTCAGACTAGCCTACACGCCATCGTTTGGGTTGATTGTGAAATTTGAATGGTTGTTGCTCGGCTTATGAGCAACATTGAGGAAAAGACGAGGATCGTTAATGAAGCTGAATACATTATATAATTAAATATTAAAGGAATAAATCATCGCATACCGCAAAAAAAATTGCGGATAGTGCTGGAACTAACTGTCTAATAGAGTCACTATTAAGTTATCAACAAAGTTATTCACACCCGTGAATAAATTGTTAGTCAATTCAGTCATTAATTTTTGTCGCTTAATGACGTAAAATAAACGTTTTTTAATAATAAGAGCAAGAAAAGCAGTTATTCACAAATTTTATCCACATTATCCACAGTTTTAAGTGAACACTCTTGAAAAAGTTATCCCCTTTTCTTGATTTTATTATGGCGGAAAGAATGTAGACTGCGGAAGGTTTTTACAGTTTATCCACATCTCCGCTGTTTATATGTGGATATTTTTATTCACACTAACAAATTTGTCCTGTTAACTTACACTGCTCCGTAAGGCACAAAATGACGTCTTCTCCCGAAAATCTCAGGAAGATGACGTCATTAACATTTCTCTTATCAATTTCTCGACAATTTATGCATTGACCGACCATTGCTCTAGTGATAATCCAGGATCTGCCTTCATATCTAGCCCTGCAAATTGGCCATGCTTCAGCTTAATATACGCTGCTGCTCCAATCATCGCTGCATTATCTGTGCAAAGCTTAGGTGAAGGAACGATTAATTCCAGCTGCTCCTGCTGGCAAGTAGCAGCAAGCTGTTGCCGCAGCCCTTTATTCGCTGCAACGCCTCCGCAAAGAATGAGCTGCTTCACTTCGTATTGCTTAGCAGCACGTAGCGCCTTCGTTACTAGCACGTCAATCACCGATTGCTGAAATCCTTTAGCAAGAGCCGCCTCGTCCAGCTCTAACCCCTTCATGCGATGCTGATTAATAGCTGCAAGCACAGCAGACTTCAATCCACTAAAGCTAAAATCATAGCTATCCTTCTCCAGCCATGCGCGCGGTAGCTCAATTTCATTTTCAGCTTCATGAGCCAAGCGATCAATATGCGGCCCGCCAGGATAAGGCAGCTTCAACGCTCTTGCCACCTTATCATAGGCTTCCCCTACGGCATCGTCACGCGTGCGACCGATGATTTGAAATACACCTTCCTCTGGCAACAGCACTAGCTCTGTATGACCTCCAGATACAACTAGCGCTAATGACGGATAGATCATGTCATGCTCAAGATTACTTGCATAAATATGTCCTGCGATATGATGCGTGGCAATTAGCGGCAAATTCAACGCTAGCGCTAAGCTTTTGGCAGCAACATTGCCGACTAGCAGAGCTCCAACAAGCCCTGGTCCCTCTGTAACAGCGATAGCGGACAAATCCTTAAAATGATGCCCTGATTGCCCCATCGCCGATTCTATAATGCGTGTAATGCTCTCCACATGCTTTCGCGAAGCAATTTCGGGCACCACACCTCCGAAGCGCTCATGGATATCAATTTGACTCGATACGATATTGGAACAGATGATTTTACCGCCGCGTACAACAGCAGCGCTCGTCTCATCACAGCTTGTCTCTATCGCTAATATTAGCTCATCACTCACTTACTGCACCCTCTTTTCTTGCGGCAAATCTGCCCACATAATGATCGCATCCTCGTTATTATCTGAATAATATCGGGGTCTAATGCCAGCATTTACAAAGCCAAACTGTCGATACAGACGCTGGGCGATCTCATTGCTTTCTCTCACCTCAAGCGTCATTCTAACAGCTCCTAAAAAGCTAGCCGTACGCTGAACTTCATGTAACAGCAGCTTACCAAGACCTTGTCCACGATAAGGAGATAGAATTGCAATATTTGTAATATGCGCTTCATCTACAATGATCCACATACCTGTATAGCCAATGACCTGACCCTGATATTCCATCGCCATGTACTGGGCGAACATATTGTTCGTGAGCTCATTGCGAAATGCATCCTCCGTCCAAGGTGTAGCGAATGCATCCTGCTCGATGTTCATAACGTCAGGCAGATCATCTAACGTCATTTTACGAAAGACAAGCTTCTCTAACTGTATACTCATGCTCGTCCCGCTCCCCGTTCCTTCTCATTCTGCTTCACTTCAGCTTCCGTAAGCTGTGCATAGTTAGGTACAAGATCATGCTGCTCTTCTGGCTGCAATCTCTCATTTAGCCACTCACCACGAGCAAGTAAGCCAAGTGCCTCACCATTCATCAGATGCGATGTCGCGAGCACATTAATTCCATACTGTGCCGCTGCCTGCTGAAGATTGTTAATGCTCGCTACATGACCTGTAGCATCACCAAATAAAGCAATGGTTGTAATACCCCGAGCCTGTAACTGGGCAAGCTGTTCGCTCCATTGCTGACACCACTGCTCCATTAGCACAATATGATCGTGATGAACTCTGCGACATAAGCTGCCGTCCTGTTCCATACCTCCCAGCTCAAATGCTGCGGTGTACACCTGTCCGCGTCTAGCATCCATTAGTGGCAGAACAAGCAATCCAGCCTGCTGCTGATCAGCCTCACCTTGCCCATTCTCTTGCTGCGCCTGCTTTCCCACAATCGCATTTACAACCTGCTCAAAGTCATAGCCCTGCACTCCTCTATCCCGAGCTTCAGCTAGCACACCACTGATCGCTAAGCCCGCTAAGCTAGAAATGCCGACTAACGGCTTATTACATGTCCATGCCAAAGTTTTAGTAGCGGTCACCGCAATACGTACACCAGTATACGAGCCTGGACCAATCCCTGTCGCAATACCGTCCAACTCATGTATGCTCAGCCCACTATCTGTAAGCATGACTTCAATATTCGTCATAATATGAATGGAATGATTGCGCTCTGCTTCGGTCTGAACAGAGGCTAGTAATTGCTCTCCATCAACAATTGCCCCTGCCATCGTTCCTGTAGAGGTGTCTACAACTAGCCATTTTGCTTGCTTTTTCATCGTAATAAACTCCATTCCTTCAATTGTTGCAGAAGCTGCACATACCGTTCTCCTCTTGCGCGAAACTGAATGCAACGCTGCTGTTCATCGATCCATTCAATATATAAGGCAAGATGCTGCTCTGGCATTATCTCTTCTATTAATGACGCCCACTCTACAACCGTTACACCTTGTCCATAAAAATAATCATCTAGCCCCAGCTCATCCGCTTCTTCTAGAGACAGACGATACACATCCATATGATAAAAAGGCAATAATCTGCCCTCGTATTCTTTAATAATTGTAAAGGTAGGACTGCTAACTACCCCCTCCACACCAAGAGCTTGTGCTAGCGCTTTGCTAAATGTCGTTTTTCCCGCACCTAGATCACCGTCAAGTGCGATGACTTGTCCTTGCCAGCTATGTTCACCGATAAAAGCTGCGAGACGCTCCGTTTCTTGCTGATTAGCAATCTCTAGCCTCCACTCATTGACTTCCATCCCATTCACCACTTCTTCTATATAAAATGATTGTAGCCGCGCTTGCTGAGGCATGTACGTTGCTTGCGCTCAAGCTTCGCGTCAAGCGCCTCCAACCACACTTCCCCTTGACCTTGCTCAACCCGACCAATTTCGTACAGCTCCATCCCTTGCTCAGAGAATGCTGCTTTCGTCTTGGCGAAGTGCTCAGTCGGCATAGATCCTAACAATATGTAGTCTTCCCCGCCATAAAGTATCCACTCGAGTGTACTTTGCTGCGCGCACGCACTATATTGCGATAAGCTTTCACTAATCGGTAGCAGCTGCTCGTCAATAACGATGTCCACGGCAGATGCAGCGGCGATTTCAGCAGCCTCACTTGCCAGACCATCACTTACATCATTAAGCGCATGACAGCTTCCTAAGTCATGCAGCAGCCTCCCTTGCGCCACTTGTGGCTGCGGAGCCTGATGAGCTTGCTTTAGCATTTCCAGATGGTGCTGCGCTAGATGCTGCTCTTGATGAGCATTGAGCAGCAAATGTAAGCCTGCCGCTGATTTACCAGCAATACCCGTAACAAACAATACATCGCCTGGCTTTGCACCGCTTCTGCGAATAGCCGTGCCCGCTTCGACCTTACCAATTACCGTAATCGTCAACACAAGACTATGTGGCGATGAGGTCGTGTCTCCACCTACTATAGCAACTCCATATTGATTGGCGCATTGATAAATTCCATTATATATTTGTTTAATCTGCTGTGGGCTATAGCGCGATGGAATACTGATCGCAACAACAGCATGCATTGGTATCCCGCCCATTGCAGCAATGTCTGAAATATTGCTAGCTAGCGCCTTATAGCCAATTGCTTCAAGCGACATCGTTTCACTTTTAAAGTGAATCTCTTCTACCATCGTATCGACCGTATACAGCCAATCATACGCCTCATTACGATCTTCCTTATTGGTAGCCGCGACAATCGCTGCATCGTCACCGATTGCAAGTCTAACTCCCCTTGCCTCAAGTAAGTCCGGCGCTTGTCCTTCATTCGTCCAAAAGCTAATTCGTGCAAATTCATCCATCAGCTTAGACTCCTTTAATTTTACTACTAACACGCTAAAGCCTACAGTACATTGTACCTTAACAGACCTCATAAAAAAAGATCACATCCGCATAAGAAGCAAATGTGATCACAGCTTAAAGCTATAGCGACCCGCAAACTTTTGGCGCTACAGCTCTTTAACTATCGTAATATGAAGCTCATTTTTAAGATCAATCTCATACGCTTTTTTCGGTACGGAACCGTCCGCTTCTAACACTACCCGTACGACAGGACGATGCAGCGCAAGACCGCTATTTTCCACGACTACAACCGTCTGCCCCGTATTTAACAGCAGCATCGTTGTAACTGGATAAATCGAGATATGACTACAAAACAGCTTAATAAGATTATGATCAAAATAAGTTCCGCCAGCAGCAAATAAAAACTCAATCGCTTCACTCGTTTTGTAGCGCTTGCGGTATGGTCGCGGTGAAACTAACGCGTCATACATATCAGCAAGCCCAACGATCTGTGCGTACAAATGAATCTCGCTCCCCTTCAAGCCACGCGGATACCCAGATCCATCAAACCGCTCATGATGCTGCAGGGCACAATGAGCCGAAAGTAGAGAAATATCATGATATTTACGTAAAATATCAAAGCCTTCACGTGGATGAGTTTCCATCATCGCGCGCTCCTGCTGCGTTAGCTTATCGGGCTGCTTCAACACTTTATCTGGCATTCTAGTCATGCCGATATCAAACAGCAGTGCACCGATACCCAATTCTTCTAATTGCGTGCGGTTTAAGCCGTGTGCTAGCCCCATAATACCCGCTAAAACAGCTACATTTACAGAATGCTGAAACAAATAAGCATCCGCCGTATGAATCGTGGACAAATTTTCTACGATGTTTTTGCGCGTTGATAGCTCCGCCATAATGCTGCCAAAAATCTCTCTGAAGTTTTTTCCGATATTAGGAGCGATTACTTTGCCTTTGCTTAAATCATTGGATCTAAGCGCACTCATTGTCTCAGTAATCTCCTTCACGGCTTTATTGCGCGTAGCATCGGATATCGTTTCCTGTGGCACGATATCGAATGTAAGGGAATCCTCAACAAATAAATAATCAATTCCCATATTGCGCAAGCGTTCTATATAACGCTGAGTCAACGACATGCCAACTCCAAGAAGAACATTTCCATTCTCTTGATAAATTGGCTTAGCAATCACATCGCCTGGTTTTACTAAACTAATATGAAGTTTCTTCATTAGAGTTACCTGCTCCCTCTTTTTCATACCAATCAATCATTAGCGAAAGGTCGAAGCACAACGAGTGCAACGACCTCTAGCTAATTGCAGAGCTTCGATTGACAATTAAATTACGTCCGTTATATTTAGCTTCATACAATGCTGCATCTGCTAAACTCATAACTTCTTGTAAGAATACTTTGGAGTCTGAAATTTTGAATTGATCATAATTGTCAATCGTAACAATCCCCACACTGATTGTTACTGAAATATGATCCTCAACATCGTCAATCCAAATCTGATTGTTTTCTATTTCATTTTTTATTTCTTCTGCTTTTAATTGCGCTTCAACAGCAGATAAATGCGGTAGGTAAACAAGGAACTCCTCGCCACCGTATCTAGCCAATCTGTCTCTGCTGCCTAGCAAGCTTTTAACTTTGCGAGCAGTATGTACTAATACAATATCTCCGTTAAGATGTCCATATGCATCATTAATTAATTTGAAGTAATCTAAGTCAAAAATAATTATCGTAAATGGCGTTCTTTCTGTAATGTTATTAACCAACTCTTTCTCTAAAAACTGCATGAGGTATCTTCGATTATAACATTCAGTGAGCGCATCTGTAATGGCAATTCTCTCTAATTTTTTATTTGCTTCAAATAATTCTTCTTGCGTTTCAATAAGCTCGAGATTTCGCTGTTGCAATAGCTCATTTTGCAGCTTTAAACTCTCTGCCAAATTATTATAGTCTGTCAAATCCTGTATCGTGAACATATAGCCTCTAAGCTTATTCTGTCTATTCATAATCGGAAAGGATTGAATAAGCAGATGCCTAGCGTTATTATCACCGGAAATCCATTGGAATTCCAGCTTAACAAGCGGATCACGATCGCGAAGGGCAAACTTCGACTCGATGCTATCTCTTGCACTTTTAGGCAGCTGCTGCTTCACCCTATTAAGGTCGAAGCGCTCTCCGATTTCAAAGGAAAAAAACTTATCCGCCATCTCATTGATTTCAACAACATGCTGATCACGATCAAGCACTAAAATCCCTATTGAAATCGTATTCAACACATCACGCTGTGCAATGCTAATAATGTCTAGCACATTGATTCGATTGATATTGATCGACATATAAAGAGCAGCAAAAAGCATCCCAATCGAGAGCACAGGGAAATACTTCACAAACCATTCCAGCACGATAATATTAACGAACAAATCAACAATACCGCCTGCTAGTACAATACCTATTCCCATTATAGCAAATTTGCTTACAAGGCGCGCCATACTATCTTGCTTGGATTGAAAATAATGACGTATAAGTAACAACATTGAACTAACCACATGCAGTAAAAGTAATGCAACGACAAAGCTAAAATATTGACCGTATACAAATTGTTTTTCAGATAGTGGATCGCTATTAATAGCTAGAAACGAATAATTCGGATTCCACATAACGAATATTACTGCGGCTACAGTCGGGAGAAGGAAAAGTTTGAAGGATTTACTTTTGAGAAAGGAACTGCGATTAATAATATAAAGCGTAAATACTACAGAGCCAATTCCTAATGCTGTTAGTACGACGTAGGAGAGTTTAATGAATAGAAATCGATATTCCATTAACGGGGTCGTACTAGCAGCGAATTGTAACAGTGCCCAAAACATGAATGCTAGATGAAGCGACATGTACACACGACTTAAAATCGAGATAGTTTTAGTATAAATCAAGAATAACAACGTACCAAGTAAGACTAAAAAAATACTAAAGTCAATTATCATTGATATTCCCATGCTACCCACCCATTCATGAATCCTATCACTGTTTAATATAGCAAATTGTCCAGAAAACTACAATTAGTTATAGTGAAGATAAGATGATATTTTCATATTAATTTGTGAGCTTATCTACTAACAGCCTCTCAAGCGTATGCTCAACTCCTAATGTTTGCTTAAACAGCTTGTATTGCTGCCACTTATTCTCATTGAAGCTAAGCTGCTGAGGCTTAACTGCACGAATCATAATGTTTTTAGGCGTATGCTCAGCATCAATAAACTCCAGCATATTCACCTTGTATCCAATCGTTTCCAGTAAATGTGCACGCATACCATCCGTAGCTAGTGCTGAAAAACGTTCCTTCAGCAAGCCATGCTGCAGGATTGGTGCCATCAGTTCACTCTTCACTTGAGGGAATAACTCATGCTGACAGCAAGGAACTGACATAATGACTGAAGCGCCCCAATTGACTGCTTTACTAAGCGCTGCATCCGTTGCTGTATCGCATGCATGTAACGTCACAACCATGTCCACTTCATTCAGCTCATCATACTCCGCGATATCGCCAACTAAGAAGCGCAAATGTTCATATTGCAGCTTGTCCGCAAGCCCGTTGCAATATGCGATAACATCCTCTTTGAGATCCAGCCCAATAATTTCGAGCTCGCGTTGCTGCTCAATAAACAAGTAATGGTAAAGCGCGAAAGTCAAATACGATTTACCGCAACCAAAGTCGATAATTTTTAACGTCTTATTATAAGGCAAATGCTCGAGCACATCCTCCACCATCTCTAAAAAGCGATTAATTTGCTTAAATTTATCCTGTTTTTTCGCATGAACTCGACCTTCTGCGGTCATGATGCCAAGCTCCACTAGGAAGGCTACTGGCTTGCCCTCCTCCAGCACTCTTCGTTTTTGGCGATTATGGCTGCGTGGCTTCACTTGAGCAGCAACCTCGCCCGTTTCTTTGCGATTGATCGTTAGCTTGCCTTTTTTGCTTGATAGAATATGAAGCTGATAGCCTTGGCCCTTAATCAATGTCTGCTTATATTGATGAGCAATGCAATCGACAAGCTTGTCCGCGGCTTGATCTGCAGCTACATTTTCATGCAGCACTTTATTTTTATAATAAGCCTCAAATTGATAGAATAACCCGTTCTTCAACTGCACAGGGCGGACAATCATTTTTTGTGGTGCATCATTAAGCTTAGGAGAGCTTAACACCGCCTGAAATAACGTATCACTATGGATGCTCTGGATAAGCTGCTCTTTTAGCTGCTGCACTGTATTATTCTGATCAGTCATTGAACTGTCGAACCCCTCTCATTAATCACTTATCACCCAATAAATTGCCTCAATAGCTCAGCCATTTCCGCTGGCGTCTCAAGCATTCCCATATGTCCTGCTTCCGCTAGCACATGGCAGGCTGTACCGGAGTGACTTCCAGTGAACGTTCCTTCCGGCGAAACCACACCGTCCTTCGCGCCTGCTATTAGCAGAACAGGAAGACTGCTTCTCTGGATCACTGCTGCGCGATTCGAACGTTCCTTCATCCCTCTAGCAAAGCCTGCTACCGCCTCAGGGGCAGTTTGGTAGCCAATTTCAATACCATAACGCAGCAATTGCTCGTATTGCGGATGGTCAGCAGCGAAAAGCTTAGGTACTAATCCATCGACAAAAGCAGTAACGCCTTGCTCCTGCACTTTAATAATTGCTAGCTCACGATTTTGCTTAGCTTGCTCAGAGTCTGGCAAGGCAGTGGAATGCAGTAAGCCAAAGCCTTGCAGTAGCTTAGGCCCTTGCTCCGCTAATGCTAGCGTAATATAGCCGCCTAAAGAATGACCGAACACATAAGCTCCATCGATACCGATTCCTTGTAGCCATTGCACAATAAAGCTGGCTTGCTCTTCCATGTTATACGTTTCTTGCTTTAATGGAGACGAATGTCCATGACCAAGCAGGTCTGGAATCAGCAGACGATAGCGCTGGGCGAGTAAAGGTGCAAGCTTGCTAAAATAAGCGGAGCTGCCGCAATAGCCGTGAAGCAGCACGACAACTGATTTACTGTTTTTCGCATTAGTGTCCGTAAGCGAAGCTTCTGAGTCATAATAAGCCAATGTAATGCCTTCACTTAGCTCAACTTGTTGATTACTTAATGTAAGAGTCATAGAGAGAACACTCCTTGTTCATATTCCATACTTTAGAAATTTGTGACGCAAGCGCTGTAGCGAGCTCCATCACTTGAAACAGTGACGTCGACTGCAGCTTCCAATACGCCTTAGGGCCTGTACAATTAACAACCGCACATATACTGTAGCTACCAATCGACGACAACGTCTTCCCTAATGCCGAGCCAGGCTTTAACGGCTCAGTACTATATATAAAGCTTCCAATCTGGTTAGCGGTACCTAATCCGGCATCAATAGCGACAACGAGCTTATCCTGATGCTGTAGCGTCTTAATTTCATGCTGAACACGATCGGCATCACATGGAAATGCAAGCGTTCCGATAACGTTGGGAAAACCTGCACTCTGTAATTGACTTCCGACTAATGGGCCGAAGGAATCTCCTGTCGATTGATCCGTTCCTATACAAATAAAGACAATGTCCTCTGGTAATGGACATTGTAGCTGTATCTCTCGTAAAAAATGATGTAGCTGCTGTAAATTAACCTCATTCATTGCGGTTTTACGCAATGGCAAAAGCTTGGCATGCTCAAGCATATATTTTCATATTCCCTTCTATTTCATACATACGATGAATACGATTTATACGAGGACTTGTCTGAAACCCAAACTCAGTGGCAACTTTCACCGCTTTTTCACCTCTGCTTCGTTCCGTTTGCTCGATGTACCCCCGGTACACCTTCACAAATCTGCCTTGCATGGAACGAAACTTCGGCAACATTGGTTGTCCTTAAAGTTCTCAGACGGGCCCTAAGTTATTGTAGCTGATTTTAGGTATCACTTCAATTTGTTCGTATAGCAAACTCATTTCGTGGTACAATGACGAGTAAGGTTATTGAAAAAGGTTAGGAGCGATATGATGGTAGATTTGGAGCAAGCAACAGTAGATAATATGGTGTTTATGATCGATGCAATTAAATCAAAGCTAAAAATGGCTACTGCAGCAGCAATGCAGGCATCTAGCTTTAACTTATCCAACTATGAAGATATTAAAGATATTTATGAGGTTGTTGCATCAAAGGAAAATTTCAGCATTAGTGAGGTAGAGGCGCTCGTCTCTGAGCTTGGTAAGCTGCGTAACTAAGCTTTTTCGTACTGCGGAACAAATGCTTAGTAGCTCAGCGCTACGGAGTGATTTGAGTGAGCTTCGCTTCGATACTTCCGTTTTGCAGCGCTTCGGATCAGTGTGTTATTTCAGCCGCTTTTTAAATCGGATGCTTCTTACTGTATTATGGTAAGCATCCGACTTAAAGGCGGCTCATTTTCATTTTCCATAACACACTGTTCCCTCGCTGTAGCAGTATCAGATGGTTCCTCTCTGTTGCAGCTTCGTCAGTCCCTGCACTGTAGCACGCTCGTTCGTTCCCTCACTGTAGTAGCTTCGTCAACTCCTGCACGTACCCTGAAATGCTAATGGTCAGCGATGTCCGTCAGAATTCAATAAGCGAGACCTCCAGTGCGCTGATTTGAAGTCCCTATAATGCCAGTGTAAGATGAGCACAACGTCCCCTTGAAAGTAAACAAAGGAGCTATCAAGGTCAGTTGGTTTGCTTGATGCCAACTGACTTCCGACAACTCCTTCTTATATTCCAGATCTTATTTTAGCATTAGTGCGTTGATTCACTTTTACTTCTATTACTGTTGCTGTTGTTGCTGCTGTTGCTGTTGCTTTTTTTCGTTGTCTTGCACTGTAATTGCTAGCTTAACATGAACATTTTTTTCTTCTCCCTTAAGGAAGTAAGCAATACGCTCTAGTTTTTCTGCTAGCTCCGCGCCTGTAATGGTAGTATTTAAATTAAAATGAAATTGATCGCTAGGTATATTTGCATTTTCATTATAAATTCGCCAAACTCCGTCAACACCTAAACGCTGTGAATCTGACTGCGGATAAAATTTATCGGATTTGTTAACGACCCGCTCATAAATCCTTAGCTTTTTTAGAAGCATATAATATTGTGCAGAATGTTTAAAATTCCATGCTTCCCTTATATCCTTCAAAGTATACGTCATTTTCCAACGTTTAAGATTTTCTACCTGTTCATCCGATGTTAATTTTAAGAAATCTTCCAGCGGAAGCATTTTTTCCGACATACTCGACCCTCCAACATTTGGCATTTAATGAGTAACTTATGATAAATACATAATTACATAAAAAATACCATACCTCTTGGCAAATTACAATAAAAAATTCCCATTTGTTGTTATCAAATAGGAATTTTTTTCATTTATTCATTTGTTTATTACAATTCGTTGAAGTTTAATGATTGAATGAAGCGTTTAAAGCTCTGTTGACCGTGCTCAGTACGCTTATAAACCCCTGCATCAAGCAATACTGCTAAGAACTTGTTACCGACTTCCTTTTCAACAAGCTGCTGTGCAGCAGAATCCGCTAGTCCAACACCATGCTCAGCAGCAAGCTCTTGAATCCATGCGGAATGATGATGTAGCGCATGATCAGCCCCAGCAGTCGCTTCAACAGCAGCTTGATTATTGCCGCTTAAGAGTCCAGCAATAGCAGCAAGCTCCTCTTTCAGACGTCCAGGCAATACCGCTAAGCCCATAACCTCGATTAAGCCGATATTTTCCTTTTTAATATGATGCAAATGTTTATGCGGATGGAAAATACCATCTGGATGCTCCTCGCTCGTACGGTTATTACGTAAAACAAGATCAAGCTCATAACGTCCATCAGACAACAGGCGAGCAATTGGAGTAATGGTGTTATGAGGCACTTTACTGCCATCTGCTTCTGTAGAGTAAGCGTAAATATCCGCTTCTGGATCGCTATATTCTCTCCATGCATCAAGAATTTTAGCAGCTAGTGACTTCACGGATGCTTTATCCTTGCCTTGCAAGCGAATAACAGACATCGGCCATTTCACAATACCAAGCGCTATATCCCCAAATTCAGAGGAACTGAAGCTTGCTTCAATCGGCGATGTTTCCATCGGAAAGACATGCTTACCAGCTTGGAAATGGTCATGTGTTAGAATTGATCCCCCGACGATTGGCAAATCAGCATTAGATCCAATGAAGTAATGCGGGAATTGCTCCACGAAATCAAGCAAGCGTGCCATTGAGCTATGCGTAACCGCCATCGGCTCATGCTTACCTTTGAACACGATGCTATGCTCGTTGTAATACACATATGGAGAATATTGTAGATGCCATTCCTCACCTTGCAACGTTAACGGCACAGTACGCAGGTTTTGGCGCGCTGGATGATTAACACGACCAGCGTAGTTAATGTTCTCTACGCACAGCAAGCATTTTGGATATTTAGCTGGCGGTAATGTTTTAAGTAATGCAATTTCCTTAGGATCCTTTTCCGGCTTAGATAAATTAACGGTAATTTGCAAATCGCCGTAATCCGTTGCATGCAGCCAGTTTGGATTTTTTGCAATGCGATCCATACGGATATAGTTGCTATCGATGCTTAGCTTATAAAACATCGATGTTGCTGCTTCCACGCCTTGCTCTTCCGCAAGCTTATTAAATTTGGCAATAAAGTCAGATGGACGAGCTATAAATACGCCCATTACCTTCGCATCCAACAAATCGCGATACGTTAATGTATTTTCAGGAATTAGCCCAATGCTGTAGCCGTAATCAAGCAATAGCTCTAACGGCTCGATCGGGGAACTTAGCGTCTCAGCTGGCAGTTCTCCCTCATAAGGCTCATCGAATTTGAACAAATCAAGTAATGCGTTAGTTGCATACGCTTGATCTTGCTCTTCAATTAGTTCTTGCTGCAGCGCAAACTGCACGAGACGTGCAATTTGCAGCTGAGCTTGCTCTGAAGTTACTTGTGTGGTCATTCTTTACTCTCCTTTCTATCTGTAAGCTTATTTCTGGTAGCCATTCGGATTGTTAAGATGCCAGCTCCAAGCACTTGCAATAATATCCTTCAAATTGCTATGTGTCGGATTCCAGCCAAGCTCTTGACGAGCGCGCTGAGAAGAAGCGATCAACACAGCAGGGTCACCTGCACGACGCTCTTCCATTTTAACTGGAATTTCACGACCTGTTACTTCGCGTGCGATATCGATAACTTGCTTAACGGAGAAGCCGTTGCTGCTGCCTAGGTTATAAACCGAACTGTCAGACCCTTTACGCAAAGCTTCAACTGCAAGAATATGCGCTTCTGCCAAGTCACTTACATGAATATAGTCACGGATACATGTTCCGTCCTCAGTCGCATAATCATCACCGAATACGGAGATGTGCGGACGCTTGCCAAGAGCTGCTTCCAATACGATTGGAATAAGATGTGTTTCTGGATCATGTGCTTCACCGATTTTTCCGCTTGCATGCGCACCAGCCGCATTGAAATAACGTAAGGAAATATATTTCACATCATGTGCAACGTAAAACCATTTCATCATTTTTTCCATCGCTAGCTTAGTTTCACCGTAAGCATTGGTTGGAGCTGTACGATCATACTCATCGATTGGCACATTTTCAGGCTCGCCATACGTTGCTGCTGTTGAAGAGAAAACAATTTTCTTAACGCCGTACTGATTCATTTTCTCAAGCAAGCAAAGTGTTCCGTACACATTGTTATGATAGTATTTACCTGGGTCCTTCATGCTTTCACCAACAAGTGAATTCGCTGCAAAGTGAATAACCGCGTCAATTTGATTTTCGCTGAATAGCTTATCAAGTGTTTCACCATCGCGCAAATCACCAACATATAGCTTTCCGCCAAGTAGCGCTTCCTTATGACCTTGTTGCAAATTATCTAGTACAACAATTTCCTCTCCACGTTCATGTAAAGCTGCAACAGTATGAGAACCGATATAGCCAGCTCCACCAGTAACTAGTACTGCCATTATAATCATCCTTCCAATTAATTAATCTTTACACCATAACATTCGTTCTAATATGAGCTCTAATTAAGCCTCAAGCTGCTCTACACCGTTACCGATTGAGCATACATAGAAATCAGCAACTAGACCTGTTTTTTCTGTATATTCTTTACCAACTTGCTCTTTGAATTGTTCAATTGAATCTTCATGTACAAGCGATACTGTACAGCCACCGAAGCCTGCACCAGTCATACGAGCACCAAGTACGCCAGGAACTTTACGAGCTGCATCTACCAATGAATCAAGCTCATGTCCAGTTACTTCATATAGATCACGAAGTGAATCATGGGAGCCGTTCATCAATTGACCAAATGCTGCAAGATCATTTGCCTTAAGTGCTTCGATAGATTGTAATACACGATTAATTTCCCCGACAACATGCTGTGCACGCTTCAATACCACTTCGTCTTTAATTAGATGCTTAGAAGCATTGAATTGATCGATGGAAAGCTGACCTAGCAAAGTTACCTCAGGATGTGCCGCTTGTAGATCAACAACCGCTTGCTCACATTGTGCGCGACGCTCGTTGTAAGCAGAATCCACCAAGCCACGACGTTTGTTGGTATTACCAATGACAAGCTTGTAGCTGCCTGATTGGAAAGGTACTAGATCGTATTCCAATGTATCGCACATTAACAGGATCGCATGATCTTTTTTACCGTTAGCTACTGCGAATTGGTCCATAATACCGCATTTTACACCGTTAAATTCGTTCTCAGAGCGTTGTGCCATAAGAGCAATTTTCACTGTGTCGATTGGTTTTTCTTCTAATGTAAGCAATGCGTATAGCGTTACAACCTCAATCGAAGCAGAGGAAGACAAGCCAGCGCCGTTAGGAATTTCGCCATGGAATAATAGATCATAGCCGTGTTTGAATACTGCACCTGTACGAAGAATTTCGTTGACACAGCCTTTAGGATAGTTCATCCAGTCGTCAGCCTCATCATACTCTACGCTCTCAACGCTAAGCACCTTCATCGTTGGGAAGTTAGTTGAAGCAAGACCAAGACCTTTATCATCACGCTTACGAACAAGCAATGTTGTACCAAATGTTAGCGCAGCAGGGAATACATAGCCGCCGTTATAATCTGTATGTTCACCGATCAAATTAACGCGACCTGGTGCATGAAAAACATCAATCTTATGTTCAGAGTTACCAAAACGTTCTACAAAAGTTTGTTTAAGCTCTTGAATATTTGCCATAAAAATATCCATCCTTTACATCAAATTAGTTTTTGATCTTGCTCTTAGTATACTCGTTATCTATGCTCAACTGAATGGTGGTAAGTGAAATCAATATGGATTAATGTGACTTTGCATTCCTTTCCTTATCGTCTACAATATAGACAACAGCTTATTTATACAGCATAAGGATGATTGCAGAAACCCTTAAATATTAGCTTTTCAAGAAGCTGTAGGAGGTAAGTAGATGTTTAGAACCTCATTTGAGCAGGATGGAGAAAATCAACCTGACCAAACTAAAATTAAGCCTGAAACGTATCTAGTTGCATCTAGTCCAATGATGGAGGAAAGCAGCATTATTGGTCTGCATGTGTTATTTGCAGGTGAAAGTCAAACAAGCGCCAATCATCGACTTGGCCCTAAAGTATATAGCTTCTATCTCATGCACATCGTGCTCGAGGGGGAAGGTGCATTTACAACCGAGCAGCAGCACTATGAGCTTAAGGCTGGAGACACCTTTCTTATCCGTCCCAACCAGCTAATTTCCTATGAGTCCTCGTCTCATGATCCGTGGCGCTATCGTTGGGTAGCCTTTACTGGCGACCATGCAGATCAGCTTGTCCGGATGGCTGGCTTTTCTAACAACTGCGAAGTGGTGTCGCTGCCGAATTTTAAGAAGACAGGTCAATATTATCGCAACATATTGGAGGCATTCCGCGAAGGACATGCAACATCGGTGCTGCAAGCATCGGGCTGGCTTCAGCTTATTATGTCACAATACGGCAAACAGCAATTGCCTCAAGCGAGCTATCCTCCTTCACAAGCGAACACCGAGCAAAAGCTTCATAAGCAAATGGTACACTATTTGAGCTCGCAGTATACGCATCCTGTTAGCATTACCAATATGGCTGAAGCGTTTGGCTACAATCGTGCATACCTATCTCGAATTTTTAAGAAAAGAGTAGGGATGCCGCCAAGCACGTTTTTATTGAACCTGCGGCTTGATCACGCCAGACATATGCTGCGTGAACGCCCAGAGCTAACGATCGAGCAGGTTGCTGCCTCGGTTGGCATACAGGATGCCCTATACTTTTCTAAGCAATTTCGCAAGGCGTATCGACAATCACCTAGCTCCTACCGCAAGCAAGTATTAGAAACATTGTCGTAATGGCATACTAGCTTTGAGGTGATAACAGCGATGAAAATCGTTCACAAGGGAGCTAATTATTGGAAAACATTTGATAATGGCGATACAGAGTGGCCTGCCTTACAGCATTCCTTATCAACCCATGTACTTATTATTGGTGGCGGTATGTCTGGCTTGTTGACTGCTCTTTTATTACACCAGCATAACATAGACTTTGTATTAGTTGAGGCAGGCGAATTAGCAGGAGGAAGCTCCAGCGCCAGCACTGGCTTACTGCAATACTCTAATGATATTATGCTATATGAGCTGCGTCAGCAAATTGGCAAGGAACAGGCCGATTATTACTATCGCTGCTGTTACGATGCCCTACAGCAGCTAAAAACATTGATAAAAAGTATCGAGGAAGACGTTGGTGGCTTGCAATACCAAGCTCGCTCCAGTCTACAGCTAAGCACCACCACAGAAGATATCGCTAAGCTTCAGCAGGAATATGAAGCATTATCTAGCATCGGCTTACCATGCGAGCTTTGGGACAGCGAGCAGCTATCACAGTATTTTCCATTCAGCAGACCAAACGCGCTTGTTACGCATCATGATGCAGAAATCAACCCTCATTTGTTTGTGATAAAGAGCGCACAATATTTAATGAAGCATGGACAGCAGTTATATGAACACTCTGCCGTTACTGGCTTATCCAAATTAAACAGCGGTCGCTACCGTGCAGATATTAATGGAGTAGCAATCGATGCGGCCACAGTGGTCCACGCAGTCGGATATCAGTATCAGCAATTGCAGCAGTTACAACTGCAATTATTGTTAGCTCGCTCCTACGTCATCGTGACCGAACCAATTGAAAATTTAGATTTTTGGTATGAGCGAATGCTGATCTGGGAAACAGCCAGACCTTACTTTTATACGCGCATCACAGATGACAATCGCATCATCATCGGCGGCCTCGACGAGCCTACGTCCGATATCAACTGGGACCAAGCTTCCGTCAGTGAGCATAGCGAGAAATTATTATCATACTTACAGCAATTGTTCCCCGAGCTAGATACAAGGATCGCCTATCAATGGAACGCCACCTTCATCGAAACAAGAGACGGCTTACCTTACATCGGCGCTCATCCGCAAGACCCCACACAATACTTCGTGCTAGGCTACGGAGGCAACGGCGTAGTCTCCAGCATGCTCGGCGCACAATACGTCGCTGACGCGATAATAGGACAGCAAAGCCTTCAACCACTAGGCACCATCCTCGGCCTAGCCAGATAAATAAAAAGCCTTCATCACGAATCAATGCAGGGACGCTCCCATAGCAATAAGTGATGAAGGTTTTTTTGATTATTATGCAGCGATGATAATGCGCAATACTTCGGAGCGTCACCTACGAAGGGCACGCTTCAGCGCAGGATCAATACGCTCTGGAAAACGGAGTGCTCCGCCTTTAACTCCTGCTGCTACCTATAATAAATACATTAGCAGCAGCAGGATTTAAAAAGCGTGATGCAAGAGCGTATTGATCCG
>Ga0182738_1001141_pt1 | contig 34007 bp, 41 predicted proteins | sample eDN5th30CBELigMG_FD_128876 | JGI IMG/M metagenome (GOLD analysis project Ga0182738, IMG submission 128876) | Enriched Miracle-Growth compost microbial communities from Emeryville, California, USA - eDNA 5th pass 30_C BE-Lig MG (version 2)... ...
AATATAGCCAAGAGTTTCTTTGCGCTTCTCTCTGGGTTGCGATACATGAACTGGGTCATTTCTTGATTAGAACTGATGAAATTAACCCTGCTTCACATTTCGGAAAGATTACTCCTCCAAACAAAGGAGGTCAAGAAGAAGGTGTTGAGTATGAAAACTTAGAAGCTGGATTTTTGTTCTCTTCTATATTTTTCGAGTCTTTATCAAAAAAAGTCTGGAAAAAACCTGAGCTTGTGGATCGCATGCTAAGCATAGCCGACCTTACCAATACTCCTATTTTCAGTGCTGATGAGCTTCAGGGTCTTGATCGGGTTGATAATCTTAATCTCAGGAACTCAGGAGTTTTCTCCGCAGATACTGGAGCTGGAATGTTTTGATTAAGCAAGCAGTCGATCTTCTGATGTAGATATATTCCTTAATTTATTACTAAATATAAAAGAACTCTGTAACATACGAATTTGTTGTGATGATCAGGAGTCCTGATAAGGAATTGTTTTGATTTATGTTGATGATTTTGCGAAAACCCTCAGTGTGCTGAGCCTATGGAATACTAAATAACTCTCTAAAATTGGTTTCTTCTAAAAATTTCTCTTGACACCAAAATGTCATGGTTAATTCTTTGCTCGAGGCCCTAATGATCTCTAAATGAATGTTTATTGAGCAAATAATAAAGTCAACGTCAGTCAATATTAGAGATTTAAAAATCTCAAAAGTTTTTCAATCTAAAGGACTAATCCATTCACATTTTGTTTGATTCCCGATTATTTCTAATAATTTTTATCTTTCCCAAAACAAATGCGAAAAACTTTTTGTATTCAAGCTCTTTGCTTAATACTTCTCCTGACCATTGCAGCTCAGTGCAAGAACCTAACTTCGAAAGCAGAAGACCTCCTGAAGAATGACCAACTCCTCAAAACCTTCGAAGATGGTACTTCCAAAAATTTTCATAAGGAGAAGAGGCATCAAGACTTTTGGCAACAAGAAAATATCCTCCAATTCACACGAGAGAATCTCTTGGCCTTTGAGAGGCGAGAAGAAATATGGCTTGTTCTATGCTATCAACCAGACAACGCTTCTAAGGGATATCAAAACATTTTCAAAGTTTGGAAAGGAGTAGCCAACAAGTTGGATGGCTTAATGAAAGTTGTCGCAGTTGATTGCAACGAAACAACAGCTCTTTGTGAACGTTTTACGGTTTCCTTTACCCCCAGGATTCTATTGTTTGAAGCAAACGTGACAGCCAAACCCATTATTTTTATGGGGTACATTTCTGCTGATACCATTGTCGCATTTGCCTCCCATCATATGCCCAACTTTGTCAAATATATTATGGATTATAACGTCTTCGTTATAGAAAATTTTGATGAAGCAAAAGTTATCTATGTTACCAGATCTGATGAGACTCCTTCATTATTTAAAGCTCTCTCAAAAGAATTCCAGGGGAAAATCACTTTTGGTAGGGTTCCTATAGCACAAACCCGCTTTCTCCAACCATTTGGAATTACTACTTGCCCAGCACTTTTATTCTTACAGGATCCTTTTGCTTATAAAGCAGTCCAATATCAAGGTGACTTTAACAAAGTTGAAATTACAAATTTCTTAAAAGCTCAATACTCATCTTTCTTTCTTGCCAGTTTCTATAGACGCAAAGAAATCTGGCTTACTCTCTTCTATCGATCTTCCGATTTAAGCAAGAGCTCTCAAAACTCCCAACGGGTCTGGAAACAAGTCACAGAACAATTAAATGAAATTGTGAAGGTTTTTGCGTTTGACTGTGACCAGGAATCTGAAAAAAATATTTGTCAGGAATTTAATGTCAATGAAACCCCAAAAATCCTCCTATTCCCTGTGGATTCAGGAACCGAGGCGTTAACTTTCACTGGTTCCATTGAATATGAACAAATTGCCTCTTTTGCTCTTACTCAAATTAAATCTCATGTTCAAAATATTACAGATAACAATTACAAATCTTTTGTTCAGCAAAACTCTAAAACCGACAAAGTGCTCCTATTTGCTCAAGAAAATGCGACTTCCCTATTATTCAGTGCACTTTCGAATGAGTTCAAAGACAGAATGGCTTTCGGAGAGGTCCAGGAATCCAACAATACTACTGCTTTGATCAATCAATTTCAAATCAAATCTTTCCCAACAATTTACTTCTTGGGTCCTCAAGAGAATCCTCACAAAACGAAATATGAAATGAAATTCAATCGAGACGAACTAGCCAGATTCATCCGATTTGTCGCTCAATCTCCGCTTTTCAATGACTTTCAAAGCCGAAAAGAAGTTTGGCTGATTTTCTTCTATAAAAAGAGTAGTCTTATCTCCCAAAATGAGAAAGATATCTGGAAAGTTTGGAAAGATGCTGCAGAGAAATTAAGTGGCAGTATGAAAGTCGTTGCAGTTGACTGTGCAAAAGGAGTGGACGCGACTTTTTGTGAATATTCTGCTCATCCTGCTCCTCTTGCCCTTCCAGATGTTCCAAGCATTCAGATATTCTCAGCAAAAACAGAAGGATTCCAAAAGGCAATTTATGCAGGGCTCATTGAATCTGATCTCATCGTCTCTTTTGCGATTAATCAAATGGAATCTTTTGAAAAAATCCCCAAAAAAACAAATTAACATTTTTTTTTTAAATAATGAAATTTATTCATTTTTTATATATAACAGAGAAATATTCTCCAAACAAAAAATGGGAAAATTTCTCATTTTCACTCTCATATATTTTAGAGGAATAATCAATCCATTTCTCAAATACCAATTATTTTCAAAAAAACTCTTTTTACATTGATTCTTCTCTTCCATGATACTGGACTGATTGAATATGACCTTGTTGTCTCTCTTGTAGCAAATATAATCCCCAAAAAATAAAAGAAACAATTTTGATTTGTTTTTCAAAAAGGGAACAAAAAAATTTCACGTCATTTTCACAAGGATACCTTCGAAAGTTTAAATTAATTTTTCTTTCTCGTAAAATTTAAATCTCTTGCGAGATCTTCTGATTTTGCATTAAATAAAAATTACATCATCATATTCCAAAGAAAACCTTTTGAAAAAAAAACTCTGCAAATATTCATCTCCAACTTTAAATGTAAAATACTCATCAAACTCCATTTATTCATTTTCCCTTTAGGGAATCACCCAAAGGCGAATTTAACCACGACCCTTTTGCTTTGCCCAACAAAAATAACCCTTTCAGAAAATCAACATATAATACCAAATCAAGTGCGTCAAGTTTGGGAAGTGACTCTCCTATCACTCCAAATATGAAAAAATCCAAATATCGTGACAATAACAGAAATCAACACCAACCTGATCAGATAGTTGAAGAAGGTTCATAAATATTTATATTTTCGGCTCAAATGGTTGAATTACCTAGACGTCCAGCAACATACTCCACGTCAAGATGAAATAGAAGAAACCAATCTAGCAACTTCCAATCTCGTAATCAGCACCACTTTTCCTCCGATGGGTAAATTTATTAAACGATTTTGGTGTATAGTAATCAGCAACAAATTTAGTCAATTCTGGGGTCAAAACAACCAAAGTTTCTATTCAGCCTATAAGACCACCCGGATACACTCCAAAAACTGTTACTAATGCCAAGGCGAGCGAGGAAGCGATATTAAATAGTTTAACTCCGAAAAAATCTGGAATTTCAAGAAGTAAAAGCAAGGTTTTAGCATCTCCTTCAAGTAAATTTTTTGTCCACTTTCCAGTAAATATTGAATAGGAATTTTTAATGATCCTGAAAATAAGCTGACTGAAAGACAAACTAAAAGAAACAAAGAAAAGGAGAGTAGTTTTAATAATCTTGAGAACAAGGAGAGTTTTAAACAGGAAATTCCTTCTCATGATAGTTTGGATTTAGAAGATGAATCTAAAAAGAAAAAAGCATTTATTACAGATAATCTAGACAACCTCAACTCTTCCGGCTACAGTACTTTGAATATAATTGAAGACTTCTTTACTCACCTTTTTTTTAAATCTAGAAAAGAAAGATAATTCAAGTGATGGAGAATTCCAAGAAAGTTATGAATATGATTCTGATGAAATGGAAAATTTATCACAGGATTCTGCAAATTTGAATAAACCACAGGCAGGAATAAAATATGCCAGAGAACCAAGAACTGAGGCGAAAGCAACAACAAAATATGACCCTTATGCTGTTCTCAATAAAGTCAGAGGAAGAAAAGCCAATGAACTATATGATCGAGAATTACTTCATACCAGATCTGTCGATGTCAATCGTTTTGATGCTTCTCCCAAAAACAGTAATAATAAGCATTGAATGAAGAGCAATAAATTTACTCCTGCCTTAGGAACATCTCAACCAAGAGACTTTACTGTCTTGAGATCCAAAAAGATGAATTTATTTGAAGGAATTCCATATGTGCCTTATGATGTCTTTTTGAGACAGGATACTAGCATGCAAAATGTTATGATCAAAGATCTCCTCAAGATCTTGTTTGATAAAGCCAAAAGTCTCAAAAACCTGTTCCATGATAGCTACCGCATGGATCGAGTAATGAGTATTGAAGTCTGCTCTAAATTTTCTCTTCTAGATCATGAAGAATATTGAAGAAGCTGAACAAAGTGCTTTGAATTTGCATACTGAAGAAACTGTGGGACTTATCAATGCTGTGGCTTCTTTGGTTATGCAAGAGTTTAGGGATAGTATTGATAAAATCGGAATTAAGCCTTCTCCTATCTTTGATAATCCAGACTTGAAACTTGTTGGATTCGAAAATGAAGTTGACAGATTTAATGATAATTGCGTCATTTTCTTGGATACAATTGATCATCTCCGTGATTGCATCGATTGCTATTATGTCATGTCTCGTCAAAAAGACAGAAAACCAATGCCTGAAGCTGATTGCTCAGACTTACTTCAATTTATCGCCAGAGCTCGTTATAATCTTGGCCAACTTTATGAAGCTTTCAGAGTCATTGAGAAACATGTCGATGCTAAAGTAAAATGTTTTGGAATATGAAAAATAACTCTTTAGCTGCATTGGCTTAAAGAAAACAATCCTATGAAAAATCGAAATAAATTCAACAATAAACATTCTGCAAGTGATAATAAACTCAAAGCTGGTAGTTTCTTTTTGAATGGCACCCGGTTAACCATTTCCCTAAAGACACATATAAATTATTGAATGAACTTTTGCATAATAAATTCAACATTAACAAGAATAAATTGGCAGCCACCAGAGAATCTAAAGTCATCCTCAATCAAGAAGCCGAAGATGAAAAATTATTAATGATTCTTCAAAACCAAAAACAACTAAAGAAAAAAGGAGCAAGAACTTTAGGTGACAACAGAAAACTGATCATCCTTAACCGTCTTCTCAACCCCATCGAAGATCCTCAAGTAGGATTTTTGTTAAAAGCTCATTCACCTCATATTAAATTTAGATTCATGCTGCAATTAAAGTTGCCCAAGAAAAAACTCAAGTTCAATTGAGCAGAGATCTTGTTGAATATATGGCTTCGAAAAGTAAAACTAGCGGAGTTAAAGCCAAGCCTACTAAAGATGCTCCGTAACTCTCTCACACTTCACCTTCATTTAATCAATCAAATTAGCTTGAAAGATAATTTAGAAAAAATCCTATCAAATAAAAAATTGACACATCTCTGTTTTGATTTTGATGATGGAAAAGAACAACAAGAAATCTTAACAGCTCTCTCTACCAAAAATAAAGGCCTTAAAATTGATGATGTAATTCTTGAAAGTCTCTTTTATTAACCATTTTTTACAAGGTTGTCAGTAACGTGTTTGGACACGCAAAGAGTAAGAGACATCTTGGCTGTTTATTTGAAAAAGAGGCTTTAAAAAATGGTGGAGGCAAATTAGTTGAGTCAAAAGCTGTTAAATTACCAGCTCTCCAAAATTCACCCCATAAATTCAAAGAACCTCAAACAAGATAAACTTCGTGTTCTTGGTTTTTAAAAACTTCTCAAAAATATAAAATGCATAGAGATTGTATCTCTCTTGCTGTTTTTTTTATTATGGTTACCTGTTAAGTTATCATACGTGTATTGTTTTTTTTTTCGAATCTGTTTATTGTTTACTTCAACAAAAAATGCAAATTTTTTTTTCAAATTTTTTCAAATTCAAAGATATTAACAAGGCAAGGCAAAAAAATTTTGAAATTATGTACAAAACAGACAATTCATGAAGCAAGAGGATGGGAGATTTTCATTAAATATACAAGCAAAGAAGGGGCAGGAACAAACTATTTACAAACAGATTTAAACTTTAATTTCAGAGGCTTTTTGCCAGCTAAGTCTTGCTTCATCTTCCATTGAAAGAGTACGGAAAACATTAGCAAGTTCAAGATAAGCTTTGGCGACCTCAGCATGATGATCTCCAAACAATCTAATTTTTATGGCAACACTCTCTTTCATGTATTGGAGAGCTCTCATATTAGCTTGTTGTTTCAACAAGATAGGAACGATTTTTTGACAGAGAATAGCCTTTTCAGCGATTTTCCTTTCACCCATTTGACTATATATTCTATAAGCCTTTTCATATTTTTCCAGAGCTTCACTCAAATTTTCTCTCTTTTCAAGGATATCTGCAATGTTGGCCAAGCAGGTAGCGACATCTTTATGGTTTTCACTGTAGATTGATTGGAAAAGATTGAGAGCTTTCAAGTTATATTCCAAAGAAGTTGAATAATCTTCTTGTTGGAAATAAACCATTCCCAAACTCATATAACTTGTAGCGGCCTCAGGACATAATTCACCAAAAGTCTTTTCGGATAATTCGAGTGATTTGGAATAATACTGGATGGCTTCAGTGTAATTCTTTTGCTTTTCGTAAGTTATAGCAATAGTGTCATAGATCTGGGTAATATGGATACTTTTATTACTAGATTGCTTTAATAACAAATCAAGTGATTTTTTGTAATATTCAAGGGATTGTTCGTAATCTCCACTTTCATCATAGACAGAGGCGATTCTGTTGAAAAGATTGGAAAGAGAATTATGATTTTCTCCCCATTTTTGAGTTCTCATCGACAATGATTTATTGTAATATTCAAGAGCCTTATCAAGCTTATTTAATCTTTGATAAGTCCATCCGATTTTATCACAAGCAATAATTATATGGGAATCCAGAGCGTCCAAATTTTTGCTATATATTTCATAAGCCTTTTCGAAATAAGAAAGAGCATCCACGTATCGAGAGAGTTTCAAATAAGTTGAACCAATTTGGATGAGAAAATCGGCGATTTGGGGATCTTCCTTTTCGGCTGACTGAAGGTGGGAGTCAAGTGCGTTTTTGTAGCTTTCGAGAGCTTTTAAATAATCACCTTGAAAAGCATGAAGGTCGGCAACTTCCTTATGCTTTAATGATTGTTGAGATGCTGATTGACCCATTTTGTAAAAGTAAAATAAATATTTTTATAAGTTTGGTTTGCCAACATTTTAGATTAAATACCTGAAAGCTTATTTTAAGGCAAACGAAAGCATGCTTCTAATATTAGCACTTTTGGTTAATTAATAGGTCAGAAATTAACTCATCTCTAACCCAAAAACATTGTATTTGCCATACGTGGATCGATTGTTTGGATCCCAAAATATCAAGTCTCTTGGTGATCTATTATAATCAGGTTTAAAACCTCTCCCTCTTTCAGATGAGGACACATCTCCCAACTCATCCCAAACAATTAAAAACTGAAGAGTGGGTTGAATAAACAATAGAAGACCTCCAGACAGGAGCGTTAACTAATGATAATCTTGCAGCCATTAAAACACAAGTTTCAGATTAAAAAAGAAAAAAGCGCCAGAAATTAATCAGTTAATCTTCCACGTTTCAATCTCCTCCTATTCTGACTGATATGAACTGTGATTTTTGTTGGCCTCCCTTGTTGAGACTCAAGAAAAGTGTTCCTCTGAATATAAAAGTCAAAAAACACGAAATTTATAGGCAAATTCATCTCAAATTGATATTGAAAAGCTTCAATTAATAAATTCGAAAGGTTGAACCCTTGTTTAAAATTAGAAATCCAAAGTTCCAAACAGCAAGGGACTAATCTCTTTTTTGAAACTAAAGATTAATTTCCTATAATATTCTCACCGCCTCCGCTGTGATCGTCAAAAGATTAATAATAATACACTTTTGCCATGGACAATCTCGGCAAAGTTTTCATGATTTTTTTTTCGAAAAGAATTTAAATAAGCTCTTAAAAGAATTGATTCATTAAGCTTTTTGAAACGATATTTTATGCGTTTGAGCCAAAAAAACTAAACTCGAAAGAAAATATTTAATGAAATGCTTGAAACTCAACTTCAAATTTTTCTTTAAAATATTTCCTGTCAAGAAAACCAATTTTTAGATCTCTCTCTAATAGAAGTAATAAGAATTTATTTGAGAGATATCTTTCCATCGAAGCTTCGAGCAGCTTTAAGGAATAAACAAGAGTTCAGTACTTCCTTTTTTTTGGATGGAGAAAAAAATCGAAGAGATCTCTCTCTCTCTCTCTCTCTCTCTCTCTCTCTCTAAACAAGAGTTTTTCTCTTCAAAATCAAACAAAATCAATTCGATTAATTTAGTTGACAAATTCAATAGAAATCTTAACAAATATTTTAGTAAACATGCATGCACTCTAACAAAGTTCCTCATCCTCTTTCTCAAAAAAACATTTTCTCATCACAATAATTTTCTTTATGACAATATAAAAAAATAAAATATAAAATTCCAAATCTATCTAAAATAAAACATGAGAGAATTGTTTGAAAACCTTTCACTGGATTTTTATCTTCCAAAGCTCAATTATATTCAAAGAATTCTTAAAGATATTGATCAATCTGCCACCCAAAATAATGCTCACTCATCTGTCAAACATTTTAATGGACTTTGTAATCTTTCTGAAAATTGTAATTTCCAACTTTATTTTCTTTACAAATTCCAGTAGAAGAAAATTCCAGATCCCAAATCCTTCAAGGTGAACTTATTTGGATGATTGTTGTCTTGGAACAATCCAAAAACTCCCAACTTCAAATCAATTTTAATGATCCAAAATTATCTCGTATCTTACCTTCCCTCAAATTCGCCATCTCTCTTACAAAACAAGAAGTAGACAAACCCTTTCGATATCTCGTCACAAACATCCATTTTAGACCAATCTAACCTATGAAGTCGTTCCTTTGAATGCAAGATTTTTGGAAAGTCAAGTCTTCTTTGACGAAAAAGAAGACTCAGTCCTTGAAGAAAAAGAGAATAATAGTGGAGAAGATGCTCCTCTTTATTATGACATTGATCCTTCCAAAAATAAAGCTGTCTATTTATTAAAAATTCCAGTTGGTAATGTTCTAAAAATATAATTCACTAACATCATCAAGCTATACATCAAGGATATTTAGATAAATCTCTGGATATTAAAGTGTCATTGACATCTCCAATGGAACAAGTCAGAAATATTGGAGAACCTGATGATGCAACATTTGGCGGAATTTTGAATAAATTATACGAAACACTCAGTGTGAATAAAGACAAAAAACCATATATTCTCTCTCAATCCAAACCTGTCAAAGTCACCAACATATTTGATTGCAGCTCCAACATCAACTCATTCGGAAATAAATCAATCATCACCTTCCAAGTATTTAGAGAATAGGTTCTTGTGCTTTACTCTTTGAAAGATTAAAAACAAACTCAAAGAAGTTTTGTTGATCGAAGATGAGAAACCAGAACAAAACGCCCAAGAAAAACTCAAGATTTACATCGATAATGTCGACTTCCTTCTTCAAAACTCTGTCTCTAAAGCTCTCTTTGATCTTTGTAAAAATACTGTTTCAAGTCATAGGCCTCTAATCTTTCAGCTGATACTGAAAAAATTACACCTGATATCAATGATGCTTTCTCTTATAAAATTCTTGGTGGAACTGTATTTGTCTTCTTTTTGAAAAGCTCTTATCCAAATAGATCCCAATTGTCTTGGATGAAGATTCAGAATTAAATCTAGTGATTATCATTGATAGAGAAAAAGGAATTGCAAAAGTTGAGAATAGATACCTTGTTTTCCAATGCTCTGAATGCAAGAAAAACCACCTTCCAAACCCAGAAAATACTTGCGTTATTCATACACAAAACACTAGTGACATCGAAAAAATTCCAAAAACACCTACCCAAAATCCTTTTGGTTCCAGAAATGAACATCTCAGCTTCAAAGAGGTCCTCGGCACAGGCCAATCTCCCTTAACAGGCCTCGACAGATCCCCTCCACCTCCTATGACTTCTCGTTCAAAATTCGACTTTAATTTCTTCCAAAATAGCATCTTTTCTGGTATTCTTTGAAAAACAAAGGAAATCTTACCACCATCACGTAGATTCCAAAAGCTCAAGAACTCCTTCTGCGCATCCAGAGAGCTCATTTTCCCCAAAAAAATTCGGTTTAGATGGTCATCACTTCCAAGGGCAAAGCCCCCACATGAAAGAAGATCATGCTTCCCGCAAACTTCAAATTCATCAAGGTGATGTTCAAGGAGCAGCTGGTGAAGGTGATGAAGTTTCCTGCCAATGCTTGGCACTTGAAGATTCTGGATCTTCAATTTATATGAATACTCCTCTCATTATTCGATGGAGTATCAATCATCTTTTCTCAACTTCTAGCATCTATAGAGTTGATTGGAACTTTAAAGATGTCGAAATTATCAATGTTACGAGTAGAATTGGTATTGTGGAAATTTTGAGAGATAACTAATCATCAACATTAGCTTCACATTATGCGAAAGTCGGAGAGGCAATTGAAGTTGAAGTGGAGGTTAAAAATAAATCCCTAAATTCTTTGAAATTAGAACTGATTCCTCCAAGTGAAGTCTTGCAACATATTTCCTCTCAAAATAAGGACCAATATAAAGAGAACCCAAATAACCCTGATGCTGCGTTTGATATCAGCAAAATGGAAAAAATCTTGAAAACTAAAATTAACAATAGCCAGTTAATGGCTATTGCCACTGAAAAATCCATTCCTTTCGGGTAAAAACATTTGATATCTCGTTATTTAATTTCCCAAAACAGTACTTTACAAAATAAAGAAAAGAAAAAGATGAAGATGACTCTATTACCAATGAACCATGGAACAGTCAAATTAGAAAATCTGATTTTTTATGAGCAAACCTCAAATACATATATTAAAGTTCAAGTTCCTATTGTCTTTATCGTTATATAATTCTCATCACCATCATTATTATTGTTAAAAATCCTTCACACAATTTTCAATCTTACTCTCCAAAAGAGAATATTTGAAATAGATAGATTTTCAGTTCAGTTTTAATTCAAAAAAATTCAATCCGTTTAATATCGGAAAAATGTCTCAATTAGATTCTGAAGCTGGATCATTTACCATAAACACCATTTCAGACTTGGATAAAGAAAGACTTTTCAAAGCTGCATTGAATGAAGAGAGTGATGTCAACACTTTAATGTCGTATTATAGAGATCGTATAAATGAATTCGATCGTCGCAGAGAAGAGTGGCTTGAAAAATTCAACAAAGTCAGAACACCTCAAGATGAAGCTCATAGACAAGCTTGGGAACTTCAAAAAAGAAAAGATGAATCGATTGAATTAAAACAAACTCTTGAGGAAGAAAAATTGAAATTGTATAATGAAAGACAAGACATTATCGATATCATCAAAGAAAACGATCAATTAAAACTCAAAGAATTACAAGATCGCAAGAAAATCAGCGAGCTTTCCATGCTTGGAGATCCTATTGAGCAAGAAATCGTCTTTTACAAAGATGTGAAGCCAGGTAATTTGAGTCAGTTTTTCAATATTAAATTCTTCAAGAAACCATCAACAAGTACATGAAGAATGACTTGTCATTAAGAACAAACCAAACTAATTACGAGAATATGCTTAAAAAGACAGAAGGCAAGGAAATGGCTCAAAAAATCGCAATCACTCAAAAAATGGGAAGAGGCGTTATCAAAACTATCTATCTTCCCAATGACCAGCTTAACAGTACTGCTATGGAAAATGATGAATTGAGAATGAGACTTGAAGAGAATAGAATCGCTTGTTTGGAACAAGTTGAGCAATTTAGAGCTGAATTCAACGAAAGAGAAAATGAATTACAAAGAATTTATGAAGAAAATCAAAGCAAGATCAGAGATTATCTTCAAAAGAATGAAAAGCTTGAAGAAGATAATCTTAATCTTGTCAAAGATTATTTTGATTTGATCTTGCAATCCAGTCATTCAGAAAGAAAACTTAACGAAGCAAATGAATTGCTTAGATTAAAGAATGCTGCTTTCGCAAACAAACTCAGAATCCAAGAACAAAGATCCAAAAAGGAAAATCTTGCCACGACAAAAATGATTAATCAAAAGTCTGAAGAACATAGCAATAGATATAGACAAGAAATTAGACAAAAGGATGAAGATCTGGCTATCCTCAAAGTATTACCTCAGTGATAAAATGCATAACAATTAATTTTATAGGATCAATATTCGCAAATTCAAAAAATTTATCTTCAAAAAATGAAGGATTTAGAACAAAATTTGACCAAACTTGCCAAGAAACATGCAGCATTAGAAAAGAGAAGACTTTTGGAAAATGAAGGTTTCAGAACTGATGTCAAGAAAATGAGATTGCAAGTCAACGAATATAGAAAATTGATTGAAAAGAAAGAAGTTGAAATTCTTAATGGAAGAGAACCAGAAGGTGATGAAGAAGCCAGATTTGCTGCCAAAGAAGAATTAAATCTCATCAAGGTAGAGATCCATCTCATATTCTTGAATTTTTTTCTAATCATCTTTTAGAAACAATTGGATGAAATCGAAGTTAAATTAGACAAAGCCAGAAAGATTCGAGGCTAGACATTCCCCCAAGATATTTTATATATTTTTATTTTTAATCTTCAAGAAATTCTGTTAACTGTTTTTTGTCATCCCTTGATATCTTCCATCATACCATAAAATGTTTCGCAAAAAATACTGTTGAAACTCTACATGAATAATTTCTTGTGATTTGTAATTTTATCATAAAAAAATGAAATTATTTCTTTAGGAAGAGCTGCTGTTATATTCCCCGAAATCAATCTTTGCGTTTCACCAAGCTCTTTCCTCAAAATTTTGATTCATTGGATCCTTGAAAGAATCAATATTTTACTGCAAAAAGTTGGAAATTTTTGGGTTGAATAAATTTTTGTGAGAAGTTATATGAGAGGCATCACAGATTTTATACGCTGGAATTCAATTGATAAAACTTATATGCCTGGTGTATGGAATACATTCCAATTGAATAGTTTGTTATTTTAAATCAGCTTTCATTTTAGAGTATCCTTCTTCCAAGGTAGCCTTTAAGTCCTTAAAGTTGCTTCTGGAACTTTCCAATCTGTCAAAGTACTTTTTGAATATATAGCTGAAATCATTGTCAGGCAATAGAGATTAAATTATTCTTACTTGCTGAATTGGAAAAGTTTAAATTCCTTAAGATCCTTGAACTTTCTTCCTTGAGCAATACTGTCGTACTTGAACTCAATCTGCCCAAAATTATTTTCGGTTAATCATTTTCGATTTACTTGGTCACGATTTCTGGCATCCATGATACTAGTCATCATTCTTTCATAACCAGCCAATTCTTCTTCTTTTTGAGCAGTTTCTCTAAGAAGCTAAGAGAAAATATATACACTGATATTACTTTATGCAGTTAACGGCATCAGCATAAGATTTAAGGAAAACTTTGGCTTCGTAGAATTGCTCGTCTCTAAACATGAAAGATTGCTTTTATGATATAAACTATTTATTTAAGTTTGATTCTAAATTAAATCTCATATCAAAATCAAAACACACACACTGCGTAAATTTCTCCTTTTTAATGAAGCTATTCACTTTCCTTGCACTCGTCCTCAAATGTGAGATTTTAAGAAATTTGGAAGGAAGAAAAATTCTTTCCTTTAACTTTTGAAGAGTTTTTTTATTTTAATGAGGTAGATGTTTCAATTCAATTGGAAATTTTAGAGTGTTCATTTCACTATTTTGAAAAACAAAAAGTCTCAGTGTTGTTGAAAAAACCTTGAAAGAATTGAGATTTCAATTTAAAAATTTTGAAATAAATCGAATTTTTACTCTATTGATTAAAAATGGATAAGTACTATATTCTCCATCAAATTGGAGAAGGATCATTCGGTAAAGTGTATAAAGGTAGAAAAAAGCAAAGTGGACAAATTGTTGCTTTGAAATTCATCAGCAAAAGGTACTATCTTTCAATAAAACCCAAAATAATATCCAATATAGAGGTAAATCGGAGAAAGATTTGGCCAATTTCAGACAAGAAATTCAAATCCTCAAGAAACTCCGTCATGAGAACATTATTCTTCTTCTCGACTCTTTCGAAACTCCTCATGAATTCTGTCTTGTCACTGAAGTAAAAAGTTATAGTCACATTTTGAAAACTGAAATCCTTCTCTAGTTTGGTCAAGGAGAATTATTCGAAATCTTGGAGGATGACGGTACCTTGCCCGAATCTGAAGTCAGAAAAATCGCCCAACAACTTGTCCAAGCCCTCTTTTACCTTCATTCCAACAGAATTATCCACAGAGATATGAAAGTACTTACACTATCAAACACTCCAAACTAATTTCTTAGCCTCAAAATATCCTCATCAGTACCAATGGCATTGTCAAACTCTGTGATTTCGGTTTTGCTCGTGCGATGTCTAATAATACCGTCGTTCTCACTTCCCTCAAGGGTTGGTTCCCTTCAACCACCAGGAATAACTGTTATTAGGTACTCCTTTGTATATGGCTCCTGAAATCGTCCAAGAACTCCCTTATAATGAGACTGTTGATCTCTGGTATTTATCGAATAGTCATCTTTCAATAATCATGAAAAAGGTCGCTTGGAGTTATTCTTTATGAACTGTTTCATGGCAAACCTCCTTTCTATACCAACAACTTGTATTCATTGATCCAATTGATTGTGAAAGATCCAGTCAAGTTTCCTGAGAATATGAGTACTGATTTCAAGAGTTTTCTCAAAGGTCTCTTGAATAAAGCTCCCTCCGAAAGGCTCAGTTGGCCCGAGCTGCTCAATCATGTCTTTATCCGTGAAAACGAAATGGAAAGGGCTGAAAGAAAGAAAAGACAAGAGAGGCATAACCTTTGGATGTCTGGCAGTCTTGGCCTCAACGCAGAGGACTTGAAAGCCAACTCAGACTTTATGGTCAATAAGGGAGATAACGAAGCTAACAAAACTCAAAAGACTGAGGATAAACTCAAGAAAACCTCCTCCAATTTGCAAACTCAAATGTTCGATTACATGGAAAAAACCATTCGAAGTGATCGCGATGCTTCCCCGAAAAGAGTCAATTGTCCAGATGAACAATGGCAGAGATATGAAAATCAAGCTCAAGACGAAAAAGGAGCGCTCAATCTAAGAACCGATCCTGTTTTCCTTGATAAACTCCTTCATCTTCTCCAAAATCCTATCCTCGAAGTCATGAAGAATAAAGATAAAAAACTCACTTTACAATGTGGTCTCAAAGTCTTGTGCCTTATCATGCTTAAAACAAGAATCGAAGATGATTCCAAATTTGATATCATCAAAAATAACAAAATCCCTATTTCTCTCGTCACTAACCTCAAGTTCCTTTTTCTCTCTGAATTCATTCAAACTTTTCTCATAGGAATCTCGCAAATCATGAAACAACTCATGCAAATTTGGACATTGTCTCTGATCTTGTGAGAAGCTTGGGGTTACTTGCCAAAACTAACTTTGATAAAGAAGTTGGTATCGAGCATATCTACATCAAAAGTAATTGAGTGTTTTATGCAATCTTCTTATTCAACAATAGCTTTCCTTCCTCTTATCCCTGGTCTTGTCAAAGTTGGTGTTCAACAACCTGAAGGCAGTAGTCATAATTTCGTCGTCAATATCGTAAGAAGAGCCCCTATTGTAGAGCTATAAATAAATAGATCAAAACTATTGGTATCCTTGCAAATCAAGCTAGCATGAATCCTTTGCTTTCTTTCAACTTCTATAAAGAGGTTGTTGAACATAAAATTCTCTCTGACATCATTGGCATCTTCTGGAGAATGGATTCAGTTCAACCTGCACATATTTACTTGGTGAAGGTTTTGTCAGTCTTTATGCACCCAATCTATGGAGATATCTTCACTTTCCCTTGGCTTAGATCCATCACTGATTGTACATATCATCAGGCTAGTCCTAAATTAATTCCCCCTTCTTTTTAGTATTGAGTGAATTCAATGAAGCTTTACCACTCTTCGAATGTTTGAAACAAGATATTGCATCATCATTGGAAGAATTCAACTGGGATGATATTTTGATCAAAGTCTTTAATTCTGAAGATGAATCCAATAATGGCAACCTCACTAAAGTCTCCGTTCTCAGGGTATACCCTATTTATTTTAAGATTCAATCATTTAACCATCACCATAGCTTGTTTTACAATGTTTGAGATCTTCTAAAGACCTTACTGAAAAGACTATTCAAAAGAAACAATTCTTCAATATGCTCCAATACAATATTTATACTGAAGAGCATGTTATTTGTGCCACTGCTATGCAGATTTTCACTCATATCGTCAAACATTCCAAAAAGTACTCTCCTCAAATTGACACCATTTATATTATAACCCACAAAAATAGGGATTATTCTGCAGAATTGAATGTAAATACTTCATATGTCCTTGATTTGTTCAAGAAAAATGTTCAAATTGATCCCATCGTTTCAGTTCTTTCGTTGAATTTATTGGCTGAATTGCTTGCTGTTGATTCTTCAGCTCCCACTACCATCTTGCAAAAATTCGAAACTGTTGAATATTTCAAACTTATGAATGAAATTATCACTTATACAAACAAAAAGAACATCAACAGAATGGAAGAAATTAGAAAAGTTGAAGGCAATTCTTATGGATGCCCAATTATTGGCTTCTTTGATGGAATCTTCATCTTTTTACAAAAACTATTCGTTCGTTTCCAAAAAGAAAACCGTAAAGTCAAAGAATTTTTGGTCCATATGCAAGAAAGTGGACTTAATGAATCCATTTTTGCACTTTTAGTGCAAATCAACCACAGAAGTGATATCTCTCCTAAAGGATTCATTTCTATGCTCTCACTCATCCATGATTGCATCTACAATGATTTCAACACCTTTGCTTTCAAAATGTTCCAGAGCAATGTTCTTCAGTTGTTCTCAGATTTGATGAAAGAAAATCAAATGGTAACTTTGCAAGAATGGCCTGCTGCATTTGGTGGAGGAATTACTTGTGTCCATCTCATGATTGGACAAATCTTGCGCATTCTCAATCTTCCTTATGCCTTTGTGACTACTGATAAAGAACTCGATGCTATCAATAAAGAATTCAAGGGAACTGATCTCATTGCGACCATCATTTCCAGCTTCAAATATTTACCTAAAGAACATTATGTAACTTTTTCTAAATCTTGAAAATTTTATTCTTACCATCCTCGTTAGGGTATTGCAATTTCAGTATTATCAAAATTGGTTTTGAACTCAGATGCTAACAAGCCATTTGCTCAACAATTCTATGAGAACAATGGTCTTTTAGTCATCCAAAAATGCAATCTTATGTCTGTTGAAAATCCTTCAGGAGTTATTGCTGATGCGCTCAATATATTGAGTCAACTTGCTAGGCTCTCAAAAGAATATTATGAACCTATCCATCAATTGAATATCTACTCAGATATTAAAACTCTCATGCACCATAATGATGCCAGTAAAATTTTTTTTGTCTGAGAACCTCTTATCCCCTCCTCTTAGATATAAGAGCTAAGATTTGTAACTTTATCGGAAATATTTGCAGATACTCGCATTACTTCTATGAAGTTCTTCTCAGAAATGATTTGATCAGTGATGCCATTCAATGCTGTAAAGATCCTGATAAAAATGTCAGAAAATTCGCATGCTTCGCTGTAGGAAATGCCGGCTTCCACAATGACAGACTTTATGAGCATCTCCGCCCTTGTGTCCCTCTCTTAGTTGATCTTCTCAGGGATTCTGAAGTAAGCTCTGAAATTTCGAAAAACTCACCTCATTTAAAGGAAAAAACAAGAGCAAATGCTGCAGGAGCACTCGGTAACTTTGTAAGAAACTCAAGTGCACTGACCAGAGATCTGATTAAACATGGTGCTTTACAAGAATTATTAAATGTCGTTGAAAATGATACAGGCGATGTAATTTCCTACTAAGGTGTTCCTGAATCTCTAATTTTCCTAGACAAATTCTCCAAGAAGAATCGCATTGTTTTCAATTGGTAATTTGTGCTTATACTCAGAGTGTAGAAAAATCTATGAAGATCTCAATATTAGAAGAGTTCTTGAAAGATTCCAAGTAAATTACTTGAAAATGAATACCCTCAAACTAATTCCTAACCATAGCCGCCACATTGTACAGATCAACATGTTATAAAATATGCCAATAGAATTCAACAAAAACTTAGTAACTAAGTAATAAAAATATTTTGATGTACAGTTCCCTCGATCAACCTTGGAGGCTTGAATTGAAGGTACATTAAACTATCTACCTACCTTTCTATAATTATTTTTTGGTAAGCCATGAATAGAAAATCTATCTATTATCTATCTATACTCAACCCTCCTCTATGTAATTTAGAAGCATTCGCTTTCTAATCTAATTTCGTTGTCCCTATTTGAAATTTTGATCAAATTAAACATTTTCTGATCGTCTTATCATTTAAATTTTTTATGAATAAAAATTTGAACTTCTTTCTTTGTGTGATCACTTGATTCTCTGAGATATTCTTTCTCGAATATCTTGAGTTTTTCTACAAGGAATATTCGAGAAAGATATTCAGAAATCACCAGTTTATTTTCAACTTCTAATCAATCTCCGAAAGAGAGAGCTGTATATCACAAATCTACTTTTTCTTTTCGAGTCTTTGTAGTTTTGACCAATTAATTAACTTTTAATCAATTTATTAAATTTGCTTATTGAAGACTCTCCATGGCTACTCGTTGTCAATTCGAAAACTCTAATGATATCGGCGTCTTTGCCAAATTAACCAGCAAATACTGTTTGGTCTCTATTGGTGCCTCCGAAAACTTCTACAGTGTCTTTGAATCTGAACTTGCCCCATATATTCCCGTCGTCCATTGTTCTATTGCTGGAACTCGTATCGTTGGACGTGTTACTGCAGGTAAATTCTCTTATAATCTCTCTCCTAACCTTATTTACAGGCAACAAAAATGGTCTCTTGGTCCCTAACAACATCACCGACACTGAATTGAAAAACATCAGAAACTCTTTGCCTGAAGACATTAGAGTTAAGGTTATGGAAGAAAGGCTCTCAGCCCTCGGAAATTGTATAGCTTGCAATGATTATCTTGCTTTGATCCACTCTGATCTCGATAAAGAAAGTGAAGAACTCATTTCCGATGTTCTTGGTGTTGAATGCCTCAGAACCACTATTGCTGGAAATGCTCTCGTTGGTACATATATGGCCATGAACAATAGAGGTGGTTTGGTCCATCCTTTGACCAGCGTCGAAGAACTCGATGAACTCGTCAACTTGCTCGAAATTCCCCTTTGCGCTGGTACCGTCAACAGAGGTAGCGATGTCATTGCTGCTGGTCTCCTCGTTAACGATTTCACTGCTTTCTGCGGTAACTACGAGAATTTTCTGTCTTATTCTAATATTTAACCATAGGTCTTGATACAACTTCCACTGAAATCTCCGTCATTGAAAGTATCTTTAAACTTAATGAAATCAAGCCTGACAATGTTGGTGGACAAATGAGAACCGATTTCATCAAGGAATTGAAGTAAATTCTAGGAATCTATGCTGAAAGGTGAGGAAGATATAACTCACAAAAAAATATTAAGTAGAAGTCGGTGTATTGTTATCAAATGTTCAAAAAATAAACATCACATCACGATTTCTAGTGAATATTTATAAATGTCATCATATATATTATCATCATTTCCCAAAGTAAGATTTTTTGCTTATTTATGATATTGTCCGTTGCCATTCAAAAAAATCTCTCACATCTATCTATATTCATCCTATCACAAAATTTCCTTCACATCCATCTTAGAAATTTTTTTGCAATGCAAGAAAAATGGGAGAGCAAATTTAGAGGTTAGTTTAGTCAAAAGATTATCAATCATATTGAATAAAAATAATTATGACATAATGTTAAAACAAAAAATTATTATTTAGACGACGATTTGGTAAAAAATGTTATCAAACAACATAGAGTACTTTTCGATTATTCGTTTCCTCTAGAAGAGTCCATGGGAACTCCTCTTGCACCTTGGGGGTTAATTTCAGGAAGAGTTTCACCACCATTCTTTGTAGGAGAGGTGAATTTGTCCATTGTATTTCTCTTGTTATCAGCCCATCTGCTCCATCCTTTTCCGAACTAAAAAAAATTAGTCATACAGTCTCCACCAAATCTATCGATACCTTTCCTTGAGTCATTCTTCCAGGACTGGTTTCACGTTGGGGCAATTTATTCCAGTGTTTATGGTCAATGAGGGCACCGGGATAGTCCTTCAATTTGCTATCGCATGAAGCGCAGCTCCAAGGAGTCCAAGGCTTCTTGGCAAAGATGGCTCCTTCTTCGCCTGAAACTGGACCTCCAAAGATAATAACAGTAATTTCCTTGATCTAATATCATAATTAGCTCCTTAAATTCGCAATATTTTCATTACCTTCTTTTCGAGGAACATCAAGGCTTTCTTGGTATCATTTTTATCGGATTGGGCTCTCTTCATCAAAGCGCCAGCAATTTGGTCGAGTTTTTCCAAAAGAGCAGCTTCAGATTTCCAGAGATCTTCAGCTTCAGCCTTTTTATCCAAAGCAGCCTTCAAGGCTTCCAACAAGGCCATAATCTCATCTCTGAGTTTATTGATTTCTTCATCAATCATAGCCTTGACTTGCTCAATAGACACACCATTGCCTCCAATGTGAGTGTTGTGCTCGAATGAGCTTCCTCTTGAAGCTTTTCCTTTGCCATCTCTTAACATTTGTTCGAGCATTTCAAGCTTGGCCTTCAAGTTTCTCAATTCAGCAAGTTCATCTTCAATATTGTTGATTCTCTTGCTGTGGTCAGAAACAGTGCTTTGGATGTTACTGACCTTTTCCTTGAGTCTTTGAAGGTCACTAACATCTCCTTCAACCGTAGTAACTCTTTCAATGAGCTTGTTCAAAGTGAGTTGCAAGATTTGGAGCTCAGCAGAGGAATCTCCAGAGCTTTGGTTGCTATTTCCACGAGGAATAGAACCGAGGATGGCCAATTGGTCCTTGATGGAACGAATAGCCAATTCGAGTTCAGTAATTCTCTTGTCAGCTTCAGTCAATTTCTTGTTGGTATCGCTCTTGAAAATATTGGTTTCAGTCTTGAAGGTAACAACTTCACTCTTCAAGTGTTTGTGGTTTTCTTCTCCGTTGATGATCTTTCTAGTAGCATCATCAGTGAAGGTCTTGTAATTCAACAAATGGTCATTCAAATCTCTAATTAGGAAATGTTAGAATTGCATTCCACATAAAATCTCGAAACTTTTGTAATTTCTTCACCAAATCTTCCAAACCTGGGAACTTTTGGCCCAATTCCTTGAGGAGATTGGCGTCTTTAGTTGAAAGAGCAGGACCAGTTTGTTGTTGAATAATTTGAGGAACAACAACAACTTCAGATCCATCCTCCCTAGAGTATTTTTTAGAAACCTCTTCCAAAAACGAAAGAATTACTTCTGGCTGTTGGCAAGACCGATGACGATGCTCTTGATGTAGTTATAATCAGCAATATGCTCATCAAAGTTTTCGCAGTTTAATTTATCACCAAGCTTGGTTTCAAGTTCTCTGATCTTGCTGTAAAGATCATCGATTGATTCTTGGTGGCTTTGGAGTTGGTTGGAAGTTTGGTCTTTGTAAGTGTTGAATTCGTCCTTCTTGACAAAATCATCAAGTAATTTGTACAAATCAGCAATTTGTTGTTCCAAGTTTTTCTTCATATCGTCCATATCTTGTCTGAGATTATTCAAATCATTTTGAAGAGCTTCGGTAGGAGCATTGTTGTTGTTGTTGCTATTGTTATTATCGTTGTTGGTGCTCTTGTTGATGTCATTTCTGCTAGAGTTGAGGTCTTGACGACTATTATTATTGTTGTTGTTGTTGCCGCTTGATCCCTTCAAAAAACTTAGCCACCAGTAAAAACTCAAACTCTTACGATTCTATCAAATAATTCTTGGATTTGTTTGTCGTGATCCTTGACTTGGTCTTGAACTTTATTCAAATCCTTTTGGTCTAGGGAAATTAATCACACAAATGCATCAGAAAATTCAGTACTATGGTCAACAGTGTTCTTCAAGTCATTATGATCATTTTTCAACTCTCTCAAAGCTTGTTCAAGTTTCTCAAGGTCTTTCTGATTTTTGTCAGATTGGTGTTCAAGATCCTTAATCTTTTCTTGATTATTAAAGATCTTTTCATTCAAATCTTTCTTATCATGGGCTTGTCTGTCATCCAACTTTTCCAATCTATCTCTAAGATCCTTGATATCCTTATTGGCTTTGTCAGAGCTGCCTTGACTGGCGTCCATTCTCTTGACTAATCCCTTCAGGATATCAACAATTGCGGTAAAGTTTTCCTTAAGAGCATCAGTATTTAAAGTAACTGATGTAATGTTGTCCAAGCTAATTCGCTCAAGATTTGCTTGAAGGTTTGGTAAAAGATTTGAGTCGTACTCAGCCATATGAGTTCTCTAATTAATGCAATAGTTTATTATTACAAAAAAGTGTGAATGGGTTCAAAAATTAATAAGGTCTAATTCATATAATCAATTAAAACCCTTCGGTTTTTTTTCTTTTTCGCATACAAATATCTTATTCTTAAAATCCCTTTCTTCCTTCCTTCCTTGAAATGGTATATCCTTTTATTTTTTGAAATTAATACAGACAATATTTTGTGATTTATGACCTTTAGATGAAGAATGTTAAATGTATCCAATAACAATAAACATGAAGGATGAAGGAAAAAAATTAATCGGAATTCTTTGCTTATTATTATGTCAATAATTTCAACTTGGTCTTAAATTCTCCATTTCATTTTAAAAATGTTTTTATTTGGACATCATCCTCCTTAGTTCTCAAACTCCTTTGGGTAAAAAGGGAAAGGCATTTACTTTCAAGCAAAAATCGTCATCCACTCATTTTTAAGTTTATTTCTTGGGATCAAAGACAAAAAGATTAATAAAATACACAAAATCTGTTCTTAACTCTCAAGACGAAAAAAGGCGTTTTTATTGGGGATAGTTTTTTTTGAATTTTATTCTGAAGTATACTTTCCAAACTTTAAGAGTCATTTTTTTTTCTCTCCCACATTCAAACAACCTTGAAATTCTGTCATCAAAAAATTTGAAGTACCATGAAGTGTAAATCAATATTTCCTCCTTTCACAATTCAACACATTGAGAAAAAATGAAAGGTTCTGGTTGGGTAATTTTATTTGAATACCTCTTCTGTGGATCCAAATTCAAGATAACATTAATTAATTAACACTTTGAATTTGGATAATTGATTAATTAAAGTCAGAAATTCAAATTTGCTTTACAATAATTTCTTTTTCAAGTGGAAAAAAATTTTCCTTTCAATTGGTTGTTGAAAACGAGTTTGATTTGAAATAGACAAAAAGCATCTTGGGGTACTTTAAAGAAAACCAACTTGATTTATCTATTTAATTTTTTCAAAAAGACCCTTGAATGAAAATAAATTTCAAAAAATTTCTAATTTGAAAAATTAAAAATTTTTCATTTAATGAATTCTTCAAAAAAATATTTAATCAAGATCAAATAATTTCATTCCCAAAATTCATTCAAAATCTGTCTGAATTTCTTCTTTGATAAAATATTAAAAAAACTCACTCAAAAATTTATTTTGTAATTTTTCGAAAAAATTCCCTTCACCTTTTCTTTGCAAAATTTTGATTCATTTAAACATCCCTTTTTGAGAGAAAAAAAGGAAAGAGAAAATTTGTTTAAAGGAGGGGAAAATATTCAGCTAAAAATATAAAAAGTATTGTCCTTCTTCGAGGTCTTCTCCATTCTCATTTAGCTCTCAGATCATTCCTTCCAGACTGAAATTAGCCTAAATAATTTTCCACATACACAAGGCATATCTTTGCTGAAGAGATTTCGGGCAACTATAGTAATTCTCTTATTTAAAAATTTATTTGGGGCGATAATCAAAAGGAGATAAAGATAAAAACATGCTACAGTTTTTTAGACAAATTGCTCAGCCCAAAAACAGCTTGCTGTTTCCTTCAAGAAATTCCCATCTTTTATCTCGGTATTTAAAAAGAGGATTTGCTAAAGTCTCCAAAACTGAGAAACTTCCTTTTGAAAAACATCATGAAATTAGAGATTTTCAGAGAGTCGTTTATAGAAAACTTGACGAGCATAATAAAGTCTACACTGAAAATGCAGCACTCTTTTTAAAAAGTGGGGAATTGGAACCTGCTAAACTTGAAGAAGCTCGTGTTAAAATGGCCGCAGTTGAACAACAACACACCGTCTTTGAGCAATATCACAATATTTTGACCAGTCTTGAAGAACTCAAGAAAATGAAAAGCGAAACTCCACCAAAAGATATGGAAACTCATGAATTGCTTGAAGAAGAAATCGAAAATTCTGAAGAATTATTACATGAAGCAGAAGAAAAAGCCATTGAACTCCTTGTTCCTCCTGATAAATATGACGATTGCAACCTTATCAACATCGAAATTAGACCTGGTTAGAGAATAATAGTGCAAACCCAGTAATGTAAATTCTCCTTAGGTGTTGGAGGCAGTGAATCATCACTTTTTGCTGATGACATTCTTCAAATGTATCAAGCATATCTTCCTACCAGAGGATTCAAGTTCAAACCATCATTGTGTTTTTCTAATCCTATTTAAAGCTGTCAAATGGTCTCTTATCAAACTGATACCCAAATTGGAAAAGGCTGTAAATTCGGTCATTTGAGAGTTACTGGCCCTAATGCTTATAAACAAATGAAATGTGAATCTGGAGTTCACAAGTACTACTCCAAATCACGATTTTTGTTTTCTTAATGTTTTCCCCAGAGTTATCAGAGTTCCTGAGACTGAAAAGCTTGGTCGTCTTCAATCAAGTACTATCTCAGTTGTCGTTCTTCCAGATATTCCCTTGAATTTCAAACTTGATGAAAAAGATTTGAAAATTGAATACATGAGAGCCAGTGGTGCAGGAGGCCAACACGTCAATAAAACCGAATCAGCTTGTAGGTAATGATAACTCATGAAAATTCTTGATAATAAAAATTATTTTTATAGAGTCACACATATTCCCACAGGACTTGCTGTGTTTATTCAAGATGATAGAACTCAACACACTAATAGAGCTAAAGCATTGGCTGTAAGAGAACAAAACCATATGTTAATATATTCACTTCCAATAAATAGATTCTTAAAGAAAGATTGTTTGCAATTGAAGTCACAAAAAATCAAGAAAATTTACACAGTCAAAGAAAAGAACAAATGGCTTCAGGGGATAGATCCGATAAAATCAGAACTTATAACTTCCCTCAATCCCGTATCACAGGTATTTTTTTTGAAAATTGCAAGCAAAATCTCCTCTAACATCCCAAATAATAGATCATAGAACCAATTTAACTTTGTTTGGAATTGAGAAGATGCTTCTCGGAGAACTTCTTGATGAATTTATTGATGAGTATTTGAAAAAGGTTTATCAAGGCAAAATTTCCATGTTGCTTGAAGAAGATCAATAATTTTTTCAACTTTGTTGTATTAATTTAATTCATTATTTTTGTTTTCTGTCAAGAATTTTCGAAAAGAAAATCAGAAAAAAAGTTTTTGCCTTTTCTAAACATCTTTCTTCTCATCGAAATCGAAAAACTGAAAACAGATTGATGTTCCCGCTTTTAAATATAAACTAAAGGTTTCATCAACCACAATCTTTTATAAACTCGGATTCCCTCCAAAAATAAAATCCACTCACCTACCCTTCTTTCTTTTATACTTTACCAAAAACTCAAGGGCACATCAACTCTGAGATCAGGAGCGTATTTTCAAACCAACCAATCAATCAACCAATCGATCCAACAAAAAAGACCAGGAAATTGAAATTCCCGTTTTAGGATTTTCATATACAATTAAATCATGAGTTTGATTTAGGGTTTAACTATATTCTCCAAGCAAAGCTAAAAATATAAAATAATAATATTTCTAAGAAAAAATGACATCTTACAGTGATTCTTATCTCATTAATCTTTTGCTTCAATTGAAGGAAAACCATTTGTTTGAGGATGCTGATCTCTTCAGTCATCTCAAAGAATTGGCAGAAAACTTCCACAATGAATCCGATGCTGCCCAAGCTCGTGAAGATGCTCTCAAATTCGGCAAATTCTATCGAAAAAATTCTCTCTTTAAACTCTCAGCCTCTAAAGAAATCTCTGATGTTCCCATCAGAATGTACATGGATGGTGTCTTTGATATGGTTCACTCTGGTCACTTCAATGCTATTAGACAAGTTCAAACTCTCCAAAAAAGTCACATCCTAATTTAAATAGGCTAAACAAATGTGTGACGTGTTAGTTATTGGTGTCGTCTCTGATGAAGAAGTTATATATCATAAGGGGTAACTTGCCATTTCTTCCGTTCTTAAACTTCCTAGACCCCCTGTTATGAATCTTCAAGAAAGAATGGAGATCGTTAGTGCTTGCAAATGGGTCGATGAGGTTGCTGCTGATGATATTCCCTATAATCCTACTATCGAACTTATTGACAGATTAAACTGTCAATATGTCGCTCATGGTGATGATTTGGCCCTCAGTGCTGACGGAACTGACTGCTATTCCATTATCAAAGCTGCTGGAAGAATGAAAACTTTCAAAAGAACTCAAGGAATTTCAACAACTGATATTGTTGGAAGACTTTTGCTTGTCGCCAAAAATCCCCTCAGAAAACAGGTTTATCACGTCCTGTTTAACGATCTCCTAATCAAGATCTTATAGTCTATGGATTTCAAAAGACTCAGTGGAGATGAGATGATCACTTCCCAAAATATCGAAAATGTTGTTGCTGAAGAAACCAAAGACCGTGAGTTTTTTTCAAGCTTAACCATAGATCTAATTCTCCCTTAGAATCTTCTAACGATGCTCCTAAAGTTCAATTGATGCAAACTACCAGAAGAATTAGACAATTCAGCTCTGGAAAAGAACCTAAAGTACTTGAATAAATTAAGGATTTGCCTTAAATTAATCAAAATTAGCCCGGTGACAAAATTGTTTACGTTGACGGAACCTTCGATCTCCTTCATGTTGGTCATGTGAGAATCTTGAAGAAGGCTAAAGAACAAGGTGATTTCCTCATTGTCGGTCTTCATGATGATGAAGTAAAAAATTTCTCCTTGAATATTTTTGAATAATAATTTTTCAAAAAGACTGTCGAAGGAAAGAAGGGTAAAAATTATCCTATCTTGCATTTACAAGAAAGAGTTCTCAACATTCTTGCTTTAAAGGTATATATACTTATTTCCTTCAATGCCGCTAACTCTTTCTACAGTATGTTGATGAAGTTATTATTGGCTCGCCTTGGAAGGTCTCTGAAAACTTGATCAAGAATTTCAACATCAGTCTTGTCGTTGAAGTATATTTTCTAACAATTCGACTGTCAATTAAAAACTCACTTTAGGGATCTATTGGACCAGTTAGTGACACTGAAGCTCAAAGCAGTAATTTTATTTCATTTTAAAACAGTTCAGTTTATTTTTTTTAGTCAAAGAAAATGATCCTTATGAAATCCCCAAGAAGATGGGTATCTACAAGAAATTAGAATCCAACAGCACAATGACTACTGAAACTATCATTCACAGCATTATTGAAAATAGAAACAAGTTGGCTGAAGCTCATGTAATCAAGAAGAAAAAGTTGGAAAATTACTACAAGTCCCAAGATGCTACAGTTAAGGAAACCTAAGTAAGTCTTTTAATAAAAGATTGAAGAATTCATAAAGATATCTATGAATAAAAAGAATTAATAATCCCATCCTATCCTACCCTATATGCTTTTTCCTTAATTCTTTTTTGATCCCATTTTATGATCTGTTATTCCCCTTAACTTTAAAACAAACACAACAAATCTTGTCTCATATGTGTCTAAAAAATTATTCAATCCAACATCTGATATATGATTTGATTTTGATTAATTTTTTGGATTTGACACAAAGATGTTCAGACTTAGAAATCAAGCTTCGTTAGCCCAGCCTTGTTTTAAAACGTTATCCTATAAACCTGCCAACAACTTTAATGATTTACTCAAACAGCCTATTCATTCCTACACTCAAAATAGTTTTATAAACCTTGACATAGTAACTAATTGACAAAGAAAACTCTCATCTCATGAAAACTAGGCAGCTATTGGCCAAATAAAATATAATCTTGATACTTCTTGGACAGTTTCCATCATTATTTGCAGCGGTGGTCTCAGACTTTTATTGTCTGCTTCAAATTATTTAATCACAGTAAGATATCTCTTTAAAGATCTCCCTTATTCATATTAGAAACTCAAAAATAAATATTCTGATGATCAAAGCTTATTTGGAAAAATTCGAAAAGAATGGATTTTTAGAGATATTTCCAACGAAAAAACTTTTTATGTAAAAATGAAAAATTTCCTTTAAAATTTTTTACCAAACATAGAAATTGGATAAAAGCAAAGTTGAGGAAATTAAAAGTTTCTATAGACTTGATACTCTTGTTTCTGCTGGTGTCTCGGTAAACCTCCAAAATTTCATGCAATAACCGTTATTTTTCTCACAGGGATTTATTTGTGTGAATTGGTTGAGAGCTTTACATTTTATGTGTTATAATCCAGATTTTTTCCAAAATTTTGCTGTGGAAAAAGCTTTTGATCAATTCTTCTTAGCAACTCATGATCCAACATTCATCCTCCCACTTGCCACAATTCTTCTCAATATCTTTGCTATTTCAACAAGCAAACACCCATTTTTAATAAATTTCAATCAGAAAGAAAACCTAATCAAAAGATTCAATCAATTATTTGCTCTTTCTCTTCCTGCAATCTTTAGCCCAACTGTAATTTTCTTTTCTTATCTCACCTATTAATTCCCCACCCAAAGGCTTATTTGATATCATGGTGTTCATTCCTTATGACACATCTTGGCCTGAGGAAACTTAGTCAAATTTATAAAAATCGCCAATCCCAAAAAGAAATAAATAAATATGCTGTCGGCCAAAAAACTCTTATGGAAATTGAACAATTTTATAAAAAACTCTGATTCAAAGGAATTTCCCAAATTTTTGGTTTTATTTGTTTTTTCAAATTAAGAGAGAACATGTATAATTTTGATATATAAAATCACTCAAAACTTTTTATATTAAATGGTTTGAAGTTACATATTGACCAATTGATTTGAACATACTGCTTTATTCTTCATAAAACTCAATTTAATATAGATAGATATTATTTATGCCATCCAGTCTTTATAAAATTGTTTTTGGGATTTTATCATTTATATCATTTCAATTCACCTTTTTAGAAAGTCTTTAAGTTGAGGAGGTTTCCACTGGCATTGGGAATGTATGTGATATTGGGGGATTTGGAGAGGGTTTCAACGATATATTTAGCAGCTTCGATTCTTCTGAGTTCAACGAGGGCTAAAATAATATTATTACAAATGCAGATATGCCAAAAGCTTACCATCACCGTGGACCTTGACGGCTTCGGAGATCAATCTAGCAGCTTCAGATTCGGCTTCGGATCTGATAATGGTGGCTCTCTTTTCTTCTTCGTTTCTTTGGACGATGAACTTTTGTCTTTCAGCTTCTTGTTGAGCGACTTGCTTCATTTCAATGGCTCTGGCGAATTCTCTACCGAAAGCAAGATGGGTGATGGAGACATCATCGAGAGTCAATCTGAAACCTTGAGCTCTCTTGACGATTTGATCTCTGATATCTTGACTGATCTTGTCTCTGTTGGACAAGATTTGGATGGCATCATATCTGGCGAGTTCGGACTTGACGACTTCGTTAACGAGAGAAGGCAAGATCTTTTCTTCGTAGTTGGAACCAACGTTATTTATGAGGGAAGGCAAGAATTCTTCAATAGGTCTATACAAAACTCTGACTGACAATTCGATTTGTTGGAGATCTCTGGTACCAGTGATGGAAGTAACAGTCTTGGGTTGAGCTCTGACTTCGCAAACAATGGGTTTCTACAACATCAATTAGGATCGAATTCATCAAAAAATTGTACATAGACTCCAGGAACATAGAAGTGCATGCCTTCACCAACAATGGTATCTTGAATACCGCCCTTAAGTTTATTGAAGATGACGGCTCTATACCCAGCATCAACAGTATAGAAGAAGGTCTTGAAGAACAAACCTCCACCGAGAATGACGGCACCAGCAGTAGAAAGCAAGTTGGCAACTTTTTCCATTATGCACTTTGAGTTTTTATCCCTAAATTAAATTTAATTTAGAAAAGATCAAACTTAAGAATTAGAATTGCTCAATCTTTTATCTTTTTATATTATTCATTTTTAGACAACCCGAATTCAAAGATATTTCTTTCTTTCTCTGGGGAGAAAAATCCAAAGACAACTCTCCTAATTCTCGGATGCTTCTCTTTCACTTTCCAGAAAGTTTCAAATAGAGATATTAGACAAGAAAGTTCTTTTCTCAAGACAAAAAAAAATTTTTTTTTGATAAGGCCTGAATTCTGATACACAATTGATTGATTGATATTTTACCAATCTTCAAACCTTTTTACTGAAAATAAAAATTTTGTTGTATAGCACCCCAAAAAACTTTTCGCTTTCAAAAGTTCAACTGGAGAGAAGATCAAAAGAGTTTCTGGATCTCATAACCATCATTTCTCACATTTCTCACTCCCTAACCAAAAATCTTTTTCGTCAGAAAATTCGACTTTTCAATCCTCAGCCTTCTATCGAAAATTCGACAAAATAATTAATCGACTATTTCAGTCAAGTTTCCTAATCTAGTGTAATTTGATTTTTAATTTTCAATATACATGAAGGAAGATTTGGCAATAGGAGTAAGAAAAATGATTAACTTAGATTATGCATGCGAGTTATATGAAACAATTATATATTATTATTAATTATATTTAGTTTGGACATTTAGAAATCAAAGGGAGTGGTAATATCGCTGGCTGTTGTGGTTCCTCCTTGTTGATAAGTGTTCATTCCGAAATTACTGTTGTTTTGGTTGAAACCTGCATTCATATTCATGCCGCCTACTAAAGAAGAAATTTAGCTTCTTTCAAAAAGAATTTAATATTTACCGTTTCCTTGGTTTCCACCAAAACCTCCTCCCATACCCGTGTTCATATTCATGCTCATGTTTCCTCCATAACCACCTTGACCCATTCCCATATTGGTATTAAAGCCTTGATTCATTCCACCGAATCCTTGGTTTTGACTCATTCCTCCAAAACCTTGATTCTGGTTCATTCCTCCTCCTCCGAAACCTTGGTTCATTCCGCCAAATCCTTGATTTTGGGGAGTTCCATAACCACCACCATAACCAGTGTTGTATCCAGTATTCATATTCATACTCATACCACCCATGTTGGTGTTGAATCCGCCCCCCATATTGTTGCCAAAACCACCTCCGAGATTGTCAAATTCAGATTGACCCATTCCTTTCTTTTGATTTCCGGTGAAAGCATCAGAAGGGTTTAAGCTGACAAGATCAGTATCCCAAAGATCCTTCTTTTTCTGTGGTTGTTGTTGTTGTTGAGTAGGAGTAGCATCAAATGTATTTTGAGGTTGATTAGAGCTAATTCCAAGGTTACCAAAGTCATTAGCGAGGGATTGTTGAGGAGCACTTTGTTGGAAGGCTTGGTTCAACACTTGTTGAGGATTGTTAGTAGGAGTTTGTTGGGTTTGGCCACCTCCAAAGAAATCATCAAAGCCACCAGCATTTTGGTTAGTATTTTGTTGGGGTTGAGGCTGAGATTGACTGCCACCGCCAAAATCTAAGCCAAGGAGATCTATACAATTAGAATGCAAAACCTGCTTTATTGATATCTTACCATCAGTTGTAACTTTAGTTGGTTGAGGTTGGGGTTGAGCTTGTTGTTTGGGCTTTTCTTGATTGAAGTTGCTGAAATCACCAAAGTTTGCAAAACTATTATTAGAGGGTTGAGATTGACCGAATCCAGAATCTTGCTTTTGGGGAGATCCGAAAGCATCGAAAGTATTGGACTGAGGTTGCTTAGTTGGGGGACTGAAAGCATTGGTTTGAGGCTTGTTTCTTTTGGCATCCTCGGAGTATTTATTGCCGTAGCTTTCAAACTAAAAGAAATCAATTAAGACAAATACTGTAAATATACAGGATCATTAGTGGTGTTTGATTTCCTACAAGGAAAATTAGGTTTCAAGATAACAAAAGATAGTTTACGATGTTGATTTGTAGTCAAATTTGTCAAATTCTGAAGCAAATCCTAATCCGCCATCATCGTCTTGAGTGGTTCTTTTGGGTTGTTCTCTCTTAAAACTGAAAATTTAACATTAACAAAAATTCTCTCTATTTTTAATACTTGTCTTCAGCTCTTTTAACATCATCCCAGCCTCCTCTAGGCTTTGTTGAAGCTTGAGAGCGAGATTCATAAGATTGATAAGATCTTTCTTCTCTTCCAAAACCACCAAAATCGTTCTTATTTCTGCTGCCATAATCATCCTCATCTCTTGCTCGATCTCCGCTCGCATCTTCAAACTGGAACTCTCTTTTCATTCTTTCTAGTTCATATTAGCTGAGGGTCAAAATTAAAGCTATACCTTGATTATATAAGTGGGAAAAGACTTGGTTATTAATTCTCAATTCAAATTGATCACCATGTTGAACAATCATTGAGCTCGCATTTTCTACACTGAAAGGAAATTGGAAAGAGGAGGTCATTCTAAAAAATTGAGAGTCAATATTTCCAGTATTCTTACTTTTGAGCTTCATAGACTGATCGACCATCAAGGATAATTTGCTTCTTTCCAGACATGTAAGAAACAAACATTTCCAAAACATGTTCGTGCCCATCAATTTGGAACTTCCAAATAAAACGTTTTTTGGACCTGTGAATAGGTAAGATATTTGCCTTTTTCTCGATTCCTATACTTTTTCATGTGTTTACCCACATCTTGAACAGCGAAGTACACAGCTCTGACTTTCATTTTCTAAATTTAAAGCTTAATTATTATAAACAACAACTAAATCTTTTGTATAAATTCATTCTTTCTGGATTGAGAGAAATAATAACCCGCGTAAATCTCTCCTTCTATCAACTCCTTCGCTTTTCTCTTGATTTATGAAAAAGAAAACCTTTTTTAGAAGTTTTTTCGCACAAATAAAAAGTAAAATTTTTTCTCCCCACAAAATGAGTTGTTGTTATTGTTTTAAATATTTTAATTCAAGAGGAGATTTTGAAGGCGATAACAAAACTGTATCATCATCAGAGATCTAAAAAGATTTGGAGCTAAATTGCACTCCTGGCTGATCGAACCAAACCAAGCCTTTGATAAAACTTTATTAAAGAAAAATAAAGAGAATTTTTCCCCTCAACTCAAAATAAATTTTTTGAGAAAAATTCACACATTTCTTTTTCACTCTAACTCAGAGCGCAAACATTTTTTAAGGATGATTTTCTTATGGTGTCCTTATTATTTCATTTAAAGTTGTGATTCAATTTTTTTTGAAAACCCCGCACAGGACTAATTCATTTTTTGTTATGTCCGGCAACTTGGAAAAATTAATTAATTTATCTCTCACTCACTTAAAGAATTTCAAATCTCTTGGAACACTATCTTTCTTTTTTCGGTTTTTTTCTTGATATTTCCACTCAAAGTTCTTCAGTTTTCTTGGCACAATAAAAGATAATTTTGTTTTAAAAAATTTGTTTCCCCTCGAAATTTCAACTCTAATCATCCCTGCTCATACCCGATGCTTTCAAATCAAGAATCTCTTCAGATCAAACT
>Ga0182738_1001143_pt1 | contig 33998 bp, 20 predicted proteins | sample eDN5th30CBELigMG_FD_128876 | JGI IMG/M metagenome (GOLD analysis project Ga0182738, IMG submission 128876) | Enriched Miracle-Growth compost microbial communities from Emeryville, California, USA - eDNA 5th pass 30_C BE-Lig MG (version 2)... ...
AAAGGGAGAATAGAAAGGTTGACTTGCAGGAATTTTAGATGACTTGAAGTCAAAAATTCTTTGAATTAAAACAAGAGAAATGAATAGAAAGTGTTTAGATATAACTGAATATATGGACTTGGTACGCACTTTGATCTCTTTATTATCTTGAAATTGTATGTTTTGCCATGATTAATATAAATTTCTGACTGAAATAGATGGAAATAGTCCGGGGGAAAAAAATGACTGTTCCTTAAAGCGGTCTCTTTGTATCTAAAGGTTAATTTTTGTGCTTGAACAGAAAAATTTCTGTGAACTTATTGAAAAGGTAGTTTTAGGTTTGAGAAAGTTAGACTCTGATTAAGATAATCGATTTGAAGAAAAATAATCAAATTTATTGCTCTGGCATAATTTTAATAAGCAAAAGAGGAATTTAACCAGAAAAGCAAGCAACTACTTTTACAAACAGAGAATGAGTTCAACTGAGGGCTTTTTAAAGTATGCTGGCTCATGAAAACTCTTATTAAATATTCTGCAGCCCAAGTTCAATTTCTTTGAGAAATAAACAGCATGCTTCAAGTTTTGATTATGGTAAATAAGAGATAAAAGGGAAGTTTTCTCTCTAATTCAACTAGTATTGCGCAATATTTGCCTAAAGTGGTCAAAATACTTTACGTTGAATCCATATGAATTAAAGATAAGTCAGTAAGAAAATTTTCTCCATTTTGATTATGATGAGACATTTTGTAAACTCAGCAGAATTGGTTCCAAATCAACCAAGAATTTCTTTATAAAACATGGAATAATGTGAATAGTACTTTGACTCATGAAGCTGATCAGACATTTTCCAAATTTCTCAAAGATATGCATTCAGAAACAAAGTTGTACCAATGGAAGATTTACAATAACTTCACTGCAAATTTACAAGAGTAAGTCACAAAGACAGTGATCAAATAATGAATTAGTTGCAATAATATCTCTGCAAAATCAGTGGTTAAATTGGTCAAATTGCTTGATTCTCACTTTTCCAATATCGAAAAACTCACAATTAACTTTCCAATGTAATGGGGACTCCTCGGTATTAGTCATCAACCTTCATAGGACGTGGATTGTAAAGACTGAAACTATCGAAGATATGGCTGAAGAAATTGGCTATAATTTGAGGAATATCAAGGATGTAGTTCTGACTTTTGCAAAGTAAACCTCTTGTCAATGATGATTCTCAGCATGCCGGTAGCTGCATAAGTGTAAAGGATAAAGGAATAACAAACATTACCAAAAAGATTCTTAGCCATTCCAAGAATATTCGGAATTTTACACTCGTTTTCGAAGAGTAAAGAGCCATATAATCACGATTCTCAATTATCATTTTAGTGGAGTCATTAGAGATAAAGGACTTGAAGGAATTGTCCATCAAATTGATCGATTTATCCCTGATTTAGACCAACTGAAATTAGACTTTGAAGGGTAAATACTGGCTAACCGAGAGAGATCTTTTATTCTTCGAAAGGAACGAAAAAATAAAGGGAAAAACTTCTATAGCCACAGTAAATTTAATCACAAACAAATTTCTTCATCTCAAGGATCTTTCATTAAATTTCTCCGAGTAAGAAAGAGTAATTGAAAATGTATCTAAAATTATTGAAGTTTGAAGACTATGACTGATAAAGTGATAAAAGAAATGGGTCTGAGCATTTTTACAAATCTCGAAAAGCTTGAAAGGCTCGATCTTCAATTCAAAAAGTCACATCTGAAATGGGAATTGATTTGACATTTAAATGATAGTTGTGAGAATATTACAAGTCATGGTTTAAAAGAGTTTGCTTATGGACTTGAAGTCACAGAAAGCTCTCTAAAAAGGATAAAACTTTGCTTCTTAGGGTAACCACAAACACTTTGTTTCAACCTAAATTTCTGAGGACGACCAAAATTGGGAGTAAAGGAATGAAGTCACTGGTAAAGCGAATTGCATTGTATCATCCGGAGATCGAAGCTCTTTCTTTAAATTTCACGTAAAGAATTTTATGAATAGAGAAATATTAATGTTTTTTAAAGATCGTGTAATATCAATGATCGGGGAATAGAAGCAATTTCTCAGAGAATTAAAGATTACTCCATGAATTTAAAGCATCTCACATTAATATTTGGAGGGTAAGGATTTTGAGATCATTTCATAGGTTGATCCCTTAATTTCAACAGATGTACTCACATCACAGATTATGGGATTTGGCAAATTGCTCAAAATCTCTCAATATTGCCTGGTCTACAGTATCTCAACTTGAAATTTGAAAAGTCTCTATGTGTTGAGGGAATATTTTAAATTTTTGAAATAGGTGTTGGCATATATCAAATCAAGGAATCAGAGATTGTGTGGAGAAAATAGCTTTAGATATGAGGCAACTCAAATACCTGATATTCGATTTTTCTTGGTAATTAAAATTTTATTCCAAGATTTGACCACCGGTTCTAGTTGCGAAAAAGTGGGTGAAGCAAAGCTAAATGTCTTGGTGGATGAAATAAAACAAAAAAGATCCGATTTGAAGGATTTCAACATCGTCATATGAGATTTTTTCGAAAATATAAAAATTATGTATTTTTTTCTTGTAAGCACTCAATGTAATTTTGAATAAAGTGAAAGAAAACCTCAAAATAAATGAATTTACTTTGTTAAAATTGTTTTTATTTATTAATTTCAGGAATTCAAGAGTCATCATATATTTCAAGGAGCTTTTTATCAATTTTGGATTTCTTTGGTTTCTTTACAATATTCTGATAGGAGTTTGTAATTGTATGATGATGATCTGTTTCATAGCCTTCGATAAACTTTGTACTCTTTATCAACCTCCTTGAAAACTCATCCTTCTTCGTTAACGAACTGTCGTCAAGTTTGATTTCCGGTTTTGGCATTGCATTGAACAGCATTAGTTGGTCATGTTCTAACAGCAGCGCCTTCAATTTATCAATCTCTCTGAACTTCTTGAGAATATTGAAAATATCCAATCTTTCCTCAATATTTTCTACTCCTTTATTCAACAACCCCATCTTCTCTTTTAATGTATCAGTATTCCTCACGAATGAATTCAAATACTCCCAAAAGCTAATGTGTATCTTTTTTGAATGATATCCGATCGAAGTGTTCTTTCTCTTTATTTTATGAATAATATCAGCCTCTTTCTCTACCAATTGTGGACTTAAAACTTCTTCTTTGTCTTCGGGAAGATCAGGACTCTTTCCATCGTCTTCCTCATCAACCTTGATTCCGTCATCATTTCTCGCAAATACTTCCTCATCTTCTTTAACCTCTTTTATAAAGGAATTTTCTGAGTTAAAACTTAGAAGATTTGGTAGATCCCCTTCGATATCAGTCAAATCCTTATTTTCAACCTTTTGAGCTTTCTGAGCGTTTCCTGTAAGCCTTGCCACATACGTTTTATTTTTCACTGAGTCTCTGACGGTTTGTTTCACAGGAGTTAATTCTCTCTCAGCTAGCCTTTCGTGGAGAGTCGATTGCCGAGCAAGGTCTTTATCCTTTATTGTTTTATTGTTGTTCATGACAGAAGTAGAATCTTGCTTTGCATTGGGATTTTGTGTTGCTATAGAGAAGAAGCTATTTTACAGATAAATAAAATTCACACGTGACATGTTTTTACTTTCGACTTGATGAAGGGAGGGGGATTGAAATGTATTGTTGATCAAAATCCCTCTTGGTTTCAGGACCAGCATTATTTTGTGTTTCGGTAGTTATTGGGGCTTCAGAATGCAGTCTTGTGAAGCCATTTTTTGTATCAGAGTTTGGAATTTCGATCTCTATTTTCGTTTCTTTCCTTGGTGAGAAGTTCTCCGAAGGAGGCGAACGAGGAGATATTTCAGGTGATGAAAAAGCTTCTTGACAATGTTCATTTTTGGGTTCCTGGATCTTCTCTTGATTTCTCATTTTAACGTCAAAGAGGTCATTGATAAGTGATTCGTGGAACTTGACTTTTGAATACGGTTTCAGAACAAAAAGGATAATGAGAATCGCTGTGGTGGCCAATCCTTGAACTTGAGCCAAAACGTCTTGCAATTTAATGTAAGTTCTTTCGTGATTCTTTTCTAATTGATTCACAAAAATCATCAAATCATACAAATATCCTAATTGACTCGGTCTCAGATCAAGATCTTCCAACAGATAATCCACCTGAATAAAGTTTTGAGTTTTGATGTCTTCAACTAACCATCCATGATCCGAAGAAACAGTGACATGTCCCAGCGTAATCTGTCCACTTTTATAATAGTTTGGACTTACCATACTCAACTGATCTTGCCTATATCTGAAACCTGGATGTGAAGAATTTGTTGGATTTATCGCAAGCTGGGGGTAGTAAATTTGTAAATATGCTGGGTTTATAATATCCCCAATCTCTTCATTGGTCGCACAAGCTCCATTGAATGTCGCATTATCGCATTTTTTTACTGAAATTACGATTGATTGAAAATAAGCAGACCCCATATTTCCTCTAATTCTGATATCTTTTACATAAGTTTGCTTTTCCTTGATGCAATACAAGTTTTGAAGAGGAAGGCTCGTAAAGCTTGAGCTCAGTTCTCCAAATGATTCAGGTGTACAAACTTCAACATCTATCGGAATCAGCTCGTAGTTTTGTCCGCTAGTGCCATTTCCATAGTTTACTGTCCGTTGAATTACTTGAGTAACTTCTATTGTAAATAGGGAGTCATTCCGGAAATGGTCAAAGCCAAGATCTGCGTTATGCTTGAGCCCAAAAGCGAAGGGGAAGGTTTCTTTAGAGATGGTCATTTCACGTGGATCTTGTTGGAAGGTGTCATAAGTAATGGTTTTTGGATCTTTTCTTGTAATTAATTTGCTTGCAGAATAGAAAGACGCCCAAATGATAAATCCTGCAAAAAGGACGGTAAAGAGAGTCCCGTGTCTCGATTTGGATTTGACTGAGCCAGCAAAATTGAGAGCTACAGCCACTCCAAACATGTCTAGGCTTTCAAAGGAGAATTTATTGGTGGACATTTGTATTTTAATCAGTAATTTCTGTAAGGATCTTGGGTAAATAAGCTGTTTTAATTTTATTCAAGTGAAAATATTGGCACCAAGAGGATTGATGAGGAAGTTTAATTAGGCTAGGCTGTTTGAGTAGATTATTACTCTCAAATATCGTCAAGGTAAAGCTTAATTCCTCTTGAGTTAATTTTTCAATCCAAAGAGGCAAATTGGAGGAATGATATTGACCATCGAAAACATGAAAAATTTTTTTGATTCAGTTACAATAATCGAAAATTGAGTGAAGTGTTTCGATTTCAGAGAAAAAGTGTTGCTGGAAATTTATTGTTGACCTTGACAAACCCACGGTGAGTCAGTATTTCATTGGAGTAACTGGGATTTTCTTTAAAACAATTTTTCTGAGGTAAACTCATCACTTTTAAGCATACAGTAAATTTCTAAAATTAGTACTTTCAAACTTGGTTTTTTTTAATCTGCAACGATTTTAAAACTTCTTTAAAAAAAATCATGATGTCTTAAAAAGCTTGGAGATATTCAAAAAAGTCTTCTTCCCAAAAAAACCAAGAGAATTTTTTTTAAAAAGAGAATTCTTTTCTTCAGAGATGTTCTCATAAAGGGGTTTTGTTGAAGGATATAGAATCTTAACTTTTCTAGGATTTAATGTTTTTCGAGTTGAACTTGGAAATGCATGTATAATAACAGACAAAATAGATTTCAACCTGAGATACAAACAGTCTTGGAGATACTTTGAGAAAATAATGAGAGAGAAAGCAGTTTTTTTGACTGTGAACTCCTCGTTTTAAAAAGCTTTTTGAGTTTGAGTTCTATTTTCAATCACTATCACTGGAAGGATCAAAACTAAAAAAAATATAGGCGAGAGAATAACGATCTAATACCTGGGGAATTTAAGATCGGTTTCCTTCAAATGAGAAAGTCCCTTTAAGGTGTCATTGATACTTTGCACGCCGAAATTTGTGATTTTTCCGCAACTTGAAAATTTTTTATCACCTTGCCAAATTATTACCCAATAAAATTCAAATGTAAGCTTTTTAAAAAAGTGAGTCTCTGGAGCGCTTGAGCGAGGTCTTTTATCCCTTTATCTGTAATTTTCCAACACCTAAAATAAAAATCAACAAAAGATCTTTTTCAGAGATGAGAGTTTACCCTAAAAAGAAAAGGTCGAGATCATTTAAAGATACAAGTTCCTCTAAGACTTCCGTAAGAGATTGCATTCCTGAATCTGCAATCTTAGAACATCTATAATTTTTGTGAGATCTCCTTTCTTCTGATTTCTTTACCTGCGAAAGTACAGACAAAGGCTCTTAAGAGATGGAAGTTTTTTCAAAGCCAAACTTAAACTTTGTAATCCTGGATTAGTAATCTCATCACATCTTCGAAAACATTAGAACGTTTATATTGATTGGTGGTTTACGATTCGAAGTTCAAATCGATTCTTTGTAGGCTAGCAAGCCCTTCAAAACTTTCAGCAAGGCTTTCCAATCCTTTGGTTTTGATTAAATTACATCTAAAAAAGGAGGTCAGTTTTGAGATCTTTTCTAAAAATACTTTTTACTTTTGGAAGGCAAGAGTAAGGTCTTGTAAGTTAGACAATGTCTTTAAAGCTAAATCCAAGTTAAGCAGCCCCTTATTGGAGATTTTTGTGCATCTTTCTCAGAGTTAATTTCTGAGCGTGAATATTTCTTACGAATCAAAGAGGAGGGTAATATCTTGAATGGTATGTCGATCTTGAAGGCCTTCGGCCAAATTTTTTAGTCCTGTGCAACCAATTTCCTTACAACTAGATTGGTATTATATTCGCTTTCTCCTTGCAATAAATTTTTTTACCGGTTAAAATTGAGATCTAAAGTCTGGAGTGATGCAAGTTGCTTAAAAGTTTTGGCTAAACTTGTTACTCCTGGATCAGTTACTTTAGTGCAACTATGGAAATCTTTTTGAAAACATTGAAATAACTTTTTGTTGTTTACTCTTCCAAGTTAAGCTTGAGATTTTGCAAAGAAGTCAGTTTATTCAAGCCCTTGCTCAAATTTTGGAGTCCTGTTTTTGTAATGTCATCACACCTATCGAAATGGTTCATATTCTATGTTTCAATATTAACTTACTGTGTAAAATTGAAATTGATGTTTTGTAACGATCTCATAGTTCCCAGTCCATCGCTTAGATATTGTAATTCTGTATCTGATATTTTCTTCCGACTTTAGAAATTGAATTGAAGTTAAATTGATAGAGAAAGTAGTTACGACTTAAAGTCAAGTTTAATGCTCTGTAAAGAAGTGAGTTTCTTCAAAGTTTCACCTAGAATTTTGATTCCTTTCTCCGTAACTTTATCAAATCTATCAACAATAAGTCCTCTTTGTATTTGAAAATTCTCGACCCTTCGAAATTAAGACTGTGTAAAGACTTCATTCTTTGCAAGACACTCATCAGGCTATTTATTCCTGATTCTGTAAGCTTCTGACAGCTGATATCTTCTTCATTATAAATATCTCAATGGATTTACAATGTAAATTTAAGCGTAACACTTTGGAGAGTAGTGAGGCGACTCAAGACGTGAACTATACTATTTTTGAAGGTTTCGTCTGTAAGCTTATTGCAACTAACAAATGAATTATGGGACAGAAAGAATTTTTAACCTTGTCAAATCAATAAAGATTTTCTGCAAAGAACTCAAACTTTTGAGCCCTGGCTTTAATTTTGACATGCCTTGGTTAATTATTTTGCCATAACTATTATCAGATTAATATTTTGAATATATTTCCTGTTTGTTGAAAATCTCCCTCGACAGAAAATTACCCTGTAAATTGAAGAGTAAGATCTTCTAAAGGGTGCAGTCTCTTTAAAGATTTATTGAGACTTTGAAATGTTGATGTGCTCATTTCTTTGGACCTTTAAATAAAGTAAAAAAAGTTTTGTTTTTGCTGATTTTTACCATTTAAAACTCAAATTGAGCTTCTGGAGAGATGATAATCTTTTCAAGTCCTCAATCAAAGTTTTCCAATTGCGCTCATTAATTTTGGCTCTATCAAATTGGAAAATCATGATATATGAGAGTTGGAAGACAGTTTATTACTGATAAAAGTTCATTTCAAGTTTTTGAATAATCTTTGATGAAGATCTGGTGATTGTCAGAAGTCTTTTCGCATCAGAGTTCTTGGTTTCATTTTTGCGACTATTTCCATCAGAATTATCAAATATTGAGGAATACTCATATTTGTATTGAAAGCAAATTGTCTTTACTTTTAGTTTCCTGCTGAGCTCCTTTTGTAAAGTCTCCCGATTACAAATTAATTTGCCTCTTTGTTGATTATGCACGGAGTTCAGGATTTTGTCCTTACTTTGGATGAATACAAGAGATTCTTTGGAAAGAGGTGGTTTTTCGGAGCTGATTCAGTTGCTCTTGAGAAGGATGAGTTGGACTAACCTCAAGATATCCTGGTTTCATGTTATAATTCTGAGTAAAGGGATGGGATAATCAAAAATAAATTTTATTATTTTTCTGGTTCAGAGTTTGTGGGTTAAGTGGACTTTTTATTTTCAGATTGTTATTGGGTTTCTCTCCTCATCCGTTGTTTTCCATTAAAAATACTCAAAATTAGTGATTTTCTTCCCTCAGTCATTTTCCAACCAAAAAAAAAATGAAAAAAAGTTGAAAAAAAAATTCTGGAAATTTTTCCAAATATTTCTTTTTTCAGAAAATCTTTAGAAATTTCCTTTATCGTTGAAAAATTGAAAACAAGCAAATTGAGGTCGACCATCAATTTTTATTCAAATACCTTCCTACAATTTGATATCTTTTCCATTCAGAAATATCATCAGAAGAGTTTGGAGACTCCCCACTCAACTTATTCCTGAACTCAGTCTTGATCCTCTTCGGAGAGCAGAATCCTCTTTAAATTTCAGCATTCGCGATGAGAAAAGTGGCAGAAATTTCAATCAATTTCATTTTCGCTTCAAATCCATGTTTGAAAATATTCTTTTGTCAAGAGAATGAATGACATCACCTTCCTTTTTTTTTTTGTATATGAAACTCTCCAAATTTGAAAATTTTAAATTCTTTTATTCTCTCATAACAGGCTATTGATCTCAAATCTTTTGAAGATGAAATTTTGACGAAAAATCTAAAACCTTAGGAAAATCACTGAGCAAAATAATTTTAGGTGAAAAGGCTTTATATCTGAGAGATATTTTTTTTGTTATAAAAAAGTTTTGTTTTTCAAAGGTCTCGGAAAAATTTTTTTTTTGAAAAGAATATTTTCCAGTTTTTTTTTATGACTCGAATTTTTGTTATAAAGTTTATTCTGACTCATACGCTATTAATTAATCATTTTTTCATCATAAACATTTTGTTCTCAAACTAAACTCTTTCTTACTTGTTTGTAAACTTAAGTTCCAAAAGATCTTTCCAAACCTTAGGTGATTCTTCAGGCATTTCCAAATATCCATGCTTATAATAAAGTTCCATTTGATCATCATAGTGAGGAGAAACCACGCTATCACTAACACCAGTATCAATAATGAAGTAGCTCTTTTCTCCCTCCTTCAAACTTGCTACCATTCTAGTGTTTGGTGACCAAATTCCGTCAAATCCTTTATCGGGTTGCATGCCAGCCACAAACACTGTTCTAGCGTTACCTGGGCCAGGCTTGGATCTCTGGAATAATCTCTTTAATGGGGTCATATTAAAAGGTTCATGAGGATATTCCATCTTGTGGACGCTTCCCCAAGCCCATTTAGAAATATCACTGCCAACCTCTTTATTGAAAAAGATCCAAGTTTCTTCAAAGGCTTTAAGGATAATTGATAAACAAGGCTGATCAGAGAGACTGTGATCATCTCCTTGGCACCAATAAGCGTTATAATTAGCGGGACTGCCCTCCATAGAAAGGAACTTTCCATAGACGAAATGATCAATTTTGAAACTTCCAAGAATTGAGCCTCTGTCTTTGTCAGTTAAGCCAGTCTTCTTGAGGATTTTTCTCAAGAAGAAAGTTTGCCAAACACCGAAAATACCAGCTGGAACGCTGTCAGCATCAGTTCTATAATCCCAGGACTTGAGCTGGTCAAGCATGAGAAGAATATTTTCCTTGGGAATAGTGAGAGTTTTAACCAATTCAGGATGTGATAGAGCTTCACGGACAAATCTGTCAAAGACTGGAGCGACTTGTCTGGCCAAAATATCAAGAGTATCGACTTGCATTCGCTTGGTCTCTTCAACTGACAATTTTTTGCCATTATCGATATATTCTCGGAGCATTTCGTCAATTCTGGCAGCTCTTGCTGTCAACATGAGATTTGCACTGACTCTCCATTTGATATTATCAGTAGAAATCTTGTTATTAGCTGACACAATATATCCCTTTTTGGGGTTAATAACCTTTGGTTGGTCTTCAAAAGGCACAAATCCAAGCCAATCATTTTCTTTTTTGGATCCATCACGAGGTCTGGTACCATCAGCCACGTTTCTTCTGACGGGAATCTTGCCGAGAGCTAAATACCCGATGTCTCCTTCATAAGTGGCAAAGACAAAACTAAGAGAAGGCTCGACGGCATCCTTCCAAAGATCGAGGATTTCTCGAGTATTTTTACAGTTGGGAAGTCTGAGCACAGGGACCATGGAGGAGTTTCCTTCAGTGAATCCAGTCCAGGCGAGAACATAGGTATCATTATTAGCAGAAGGTTCAAAAGTCATTCCAACGAAGGGGAAAGAGAGATGGTGATCGAGGATAATACCGTGATGAGATTCGTAGATGGTAATTTCTTCAGGTTCAGATCTTCCTCTAACATTGATTTTACGTGTGAATTTTTTCAATTGTCTCCAAGTTCCTTCATAAAGATAGCTTTCTCCTTTGGTGGTGATCTTGAAAATATCACTTGTATCAGCAAAAAGGTTGGTCATTCCCCAAGCAGCAAATTTACTCTTTCCGAAGATGATTCCAGGAAGTCCAGGAAGTGACATGCCAGAAACTGTGTTTTCTTCATGAATAATCGCAAGATTATACCAGTAAGAAGGCATAGAGTTGGTTAAATGAGGATCACTGGCAAGAATTGGCATTCCTGTGGTTGTGTGATTTCCATGAATAACCCAAGCGTTTGATCCAATATTATATTCTTGCTTGGTGGCTTTAACTTGTTCGCCGAGCTTCTCACCAATTCCCTTTGGGACTTTATAAAGGTGCTCGTTAGCGTGGTCAGGTCCTTGGTTAAGATGATAACATTGTTGGTCATCTTCTCCGTTACAGGAGATTTGGTCAAAAGGACGCCTTTCTTGGGGAATGGGGGTAAGTCTGGAAGTATCATTAAAAGCATAAGATTCGTCGAATTTTTCATAGATTCCAGATTGCTTAAGTTCATCATCATTGAGGATAACAGCATCTTTCCATAAAAGTCTTTCATGTCTATGAGGAATGATTTCACTGGCGATTTCTGTACCGACGAGATTCTCAAGAGTTTCAAAGATGAATTCAAAAGGGAAATCCATAGCTAAGAAGAAGGAGAGGAGTTTTCCATTTTGGACAGCGTCAATAGTGGTGTAAGGTTCAATATCGGTCCAAAGGAGCCAAAATTGAAGAGGTAAGACTTTGAGAGTGGAAATGTAGTCATTCACTCCGTCAACATAAGCTTGAACATGCTCAAGAGAATCTTTATCAACAAACATGTCAAGTCTCTCACAATATCTTCGAATGCCCAGATTCAAAAAGAACCTGTCGATTAAGAGTCCCTCTGTTCCAAAGACTTCACTGAGACGTCCAGAAATCAAGAGCTTTCTGAAATGGAGAGTCCAAAGTCTATCTTGAGCATGAACATAGCCCATTCCATAAAGGGTGTCTTTGTAAGTTTTGGCTTCGATAGTGGGAACACCATATTCATCACGTTTCACAGTGATTGGGTTGTAGTTACGTGTTGGGTAAATATGGACTCCAGAATATTTGGGTAACTGAAGTACAAGTAGTGCTGCGAGACTGATGAGGAGTGGGAATAAGATATAGAAAAAGCAAATCTTGAGAGGCTTTCTCATAGTGGACAGTGGTTTGAGTTTGGGTGAATAATATTCTAAATATTAATTTTTAAAAATCAAATCAAATAAGATTTTCTTTTGACGTGTTGTTTTGCATTCATTAATGAAGGCATTGATGATGAAATTTGTTTGCTACTCAAAAGTGCGTAATATTAATGATGCAATCGTAATAATTTGATAACTTTTTAACTTACTTAGATACTTATTTGGTTTCCTCCTTGGACATAATTTGGAATCATCCAGAATTTCCTTGTTCTGATCTCAAATGCATAATCAAGTCGGGAAAATCAAAATATTTTGATTGTCCCTTGGAAAATTAAACGATAAGTGGGCAAGCCAAGAGTAATAAGATTTCGAAAGAAGAAGAAAATTTTTTTAATAAGGGCTTAAATTTCAACTTGAAATCAAAAAAATTTACATCGCATCACATCACACTACAGTTAAAATTTCTTTTTTTAAAAAATAACTTTCATAAAAATGGGTAACCAATGCTCCAACTGCAGTTGCCAAAATGAGCCCAAAAACGAAATGCAACTCAACAGAGTACTTTCTTTCTCATCTTCCTTTCCTTGACCATGCTAGGATGAGTTCGGATCTAACCAAGCTCCAATTGAAAGAAAGGCTGACAAGGGTTCAATGGACGGACTTCCTAGCTCTCTTCAAAATCCCAAGCACAGAGTCGAAGGGACACAGGGAAACCAAGTGACTGATTATGATAAAATGAACTCTTATAGAAATGATGATACAACTGAACGAGTAATAATTCTTCTTGAAATTTGTATCAACTGAAATTAGGGTTACAAGTATTTTGAAGATTCAAAAGAACAAGTTCCTACAAGTAAAATTATAGAGATTTGTGAGAGATATTAAGGTCCTGATAGCTGGGGATTTGAAAGAACAAAAGAGAGAAAAGAGACCACCATATACATTCCAAAGTGGTGCGATTTACGAAGGAGAATGGTACGGAGGAAACAGAGATGGATTTGGTACTCAAATTTGGCCTGATGGAGCAAGATACGAAGGTAAAGCTTGAGAATTTGAAATTTGAAATAACGATAAATCAAGGTGAATGGAAAAATAATAAAGCACACGGAAAAGGAAAGTTCTGGCACGTTGATGGTGATATCTTTGAAGGACAATGGGCAGATGACAAGGCGAACGGATATGGAGTGTATTTACATGTGAATGGAGCAAAGTATGAAGGACAATGGAAGAATGATCTTCAAGATGGATATGGTATTGAAACTTGGGCTGACGGATCAAGATATGAAGGATACTATAAAGAAGGCAAAAAACATGGTGAAGGTAACTGTTATGTGAGATTTTCATAGACTAAATATAATAAAGGTGTTTATGTCTGGTCAGATGGATCAAAGTATAATGGTGATTGGATTGAAAACAAGATCTCAGGATCAGTAAGAAGAACTTAGAAATCTAAAATAACGACTACATAGGGAGTGTACAACTGGATCGATGGAAGAAAATATGAAGGCCAATGGTTGAATAACAATATGCATGGACAAGGTGTATATGAATGGAAAGATGGAAGAAAGTACGAAGGATCATATCTTGATGATAAAAAGCACGGATATGGTACTTATACATGGGCTGATGGCAGAAAATATGAAGGATATTGGGCTGAAGGAAAACAACATGGCAAAGGAAAATATTACTTGCCTGATGGTACGGTGAAAGTCGGTATCTGGGATCATGGAAAAAGAACCAGATGGCTCGATGAAGAAAACGACGGAGAAGAACAACCTGAGCCAAGATATGGAGGATTTGGACAACAATCTACAAGTCTTTATAATGCTCAAACCTCAACTCATTCTGGAAATTTTGGACAAGCTTAAGATAAGGACGATCGTCCTCTTTGTTTAAAGTTAATATTAAATTATTATACCGCTATTATTCATTTTTATTCTATATCAACAAAATGGAAACTTCCTCTTCATAAGAATAATGTTTATAAAATCATCATTGGTTGTATTATTTACACCAAGAAGAGATATCTTAAAAACAAAAATATTGAACCCTTTTTTGGCTAGCTTCTGGTTTTTTCTTGCCGTCATCATATCATGTCTTTTATTATTTTGTTATCAGAGGGGAAACCCGATTTAAGCACACTTGATGATTTAAGACCGCCTCACTTTTTCTTTTAATGTCAGTCTGTATCACCTGAGTTTCATTCAAAGTTCTCTTGAATACATAGAAAACAATCAAATCTCCGCCTTCTATATTCACTTAAAAATTCACAATGATCTTGTCTCATGAGATGCGCTTAAATCGGGTTTTCCTCTAGCATTTTTCTTTTTTTCCTTCTGAGAGATCATCAATAAATTTCTCTATTTTTTTTATTTTTTAAGAAAATAAAAGGATGAATTGCCAAACGAAGTTTCATGATAGTTTAAACGAGTTTTTATGATACAAGTTATAAAACTTCAGTAATTAAAAACCACTTGATAAAAAGAAAAAAGTTAATTAAACTGTTACTTCATTCGTGTTTTTAACTTAATAAACCACAATCTCCTTGATTTACCTTCCAGTCTCTCTTTTGTTCATAACTTGAAACCTCTCGCCAACCTCCTTCTTGAGCATATCAAAGAGTTTGGACCTGTACAGGCAGGCACAGACTTTTTGGGGTTCTCAGTAGCTGAGAAAAGTCTAAAAACTAACCATCATTTCAACAGAAAGAAAAGGCAATGAGAGAGAGCTTTCAACGAGAACTGGACGAATTAGAGGGAGTTTCAGACACAGGAAGGAGAGAAATGATGGATATGGGCGAGGGATTTCATAGATGACTCTTTGTGGAAGAAATTAAAGACAATACAAAACCTTCGAAATGACAAAAATGAGTTAATGTGAGTTATAACGTATAATGAAGGTGAGAGGTTTAAAAAAATTTAGTATAAAATCCCTTAATTAAAGAGCTTAGTTTTTTGAGTTTATTTACCTCATGACTTTTCAAAATAAAGGTTTAACTTTTACTAAGTAGTAATTTCTAATAATCCAACATCTAATGGAAGTGCAAAAACTCTCTGTCAAACCATCATTTTTCGATGATGATCACCCTGAAAACTACCGATTTTGGAAGAAGGGCGACACTCTGAAAAGACCTTCCACTGAAAAAGTGATCGAAGGCATCCTGTTTAAAAGGAGTTCCCGAACAAGTTTCTGGAAATCCCGACTTTATGTCCTTTTTGAAGATCGCCTCGCTTATCATAAGGTACTGGTCGATTGATTCTTGTCTTCTAAACTGTTCCACAATAGAACGGAAGAGATGATAAAGAGGAGTGTTATTGTTTATTGCAAAATATGCGAATGCAATTGGTATCAAATGAGAATGAAAAGGACGAGAAATATGGTATCAGGTTGATTCATAATGGGCAATACTTTGAGTTGTACGCTCGTGCCAGAGATCAATACGAGAAATGGGCCACCTCTTTATCTTGTTACTGCGTCCTTACCACATATTCACAAGATTTTGTCAATGCTAAAGTCATCGGCAAAGGTAGCTTTGCTAAGGTAAGAGTTTGAGAGTTGTATTGATGTTAAGCTTTGTTCAGGTTTATTTGGCGAAGAGGAAATTAGATGGGGAGGAATTAGCCGTCAAGACATTTGACAAGAATCTTTTACTGAAACAAGATAAAGCGAGAGTAAAAACTAGTGATTTCTCCTTTAGCTAATATTCCCCTCAACTAGGCATCGTTGATCAGTGAGATTAATATCATGAGGAAGTTGGAGAATGAGAATATAATCAAGCTTCATGATGTTTATGAGAGTGATAATCATGTCTACTTGGTTCTTGAGCTTTTGCATGGAGGCGAGCTCTTTGATAGAATTGTGAAAAAGGGTCAATACACAGAGAAAGATGCTTGTACTTTAATGAGAAAATTACTGGATGCTTTGGAAAGTATGCATTCCAGAGGGATAATGCACAGAGACATTAAACCTGAAAATTTGATTTTAAAAGACGTTGAAAATGATTGGAATGTAAAAATCGCTGATTTTGGTCTTGCCACCTTTGTCAATCCCAATCATGAATACTTGTTCAAACGTTGCGGTACTCCTGGTTATGTTGCTCCTGAAGTCCTTGCTGATCAAAAATACGACCAAAAAGTCGATGTTTTCAGCTGCGGTGTCATCCTTTATATCCTGTAAGGAGTTAATTGGGCAAAAAAGTGTTTAAAATTTTTATGATAGGTTGACTGGAGGATCACCATTTTATGGGAAATCATACAATGAGATTTTATGGAAGAATAAAGTTGGAGATGTCAGTTTTGACTTTAGAGAACTTGGTCATAGAATTTCTCTGGCCGGTAATATTTTGAAAGAAAATTGAATTAAAATTTCTCTTAGCCATTGATTTGATGAAGAAGATGTTGGCAAAAGATCCAGAACAAAGAATCACAGCAAAGAAAGCATTAAATCATGAGTGGATTTTATCAGGAGGTGCCGTCTCTTCTTCACCTACTCATAACCCTTATCAACTTTGTTCCGCACAAGAAAATATGCGCAAATTCCAAGAAGAGTACTGTTTTTCTTGTGTGGTTTAGGCATAAATTTCTACTAGAAACCGATTTAATGTTAAGAATATTAAGCCAAAAGATTTACAAAAGACCGAATTGGAGAGATCAGGACATGCTCCTTCACCCTTAATCAATGGACATTTGAGTACAATGGCATCATATTCACCAGATCCAAGAAGATCATCAACAATGTCAATGTCAACTTCAGGAAAATCGAAATTTGCCGAAGGAAATTCACCAATGAGAAGAAACTCAGTTATGGGGCATACAGAAAGCTTTGAAGTGCCAGATGCAGATGAAGCAGAAGCAGATGATGATGATGAAAATAGTACAATAATGGAAAATATTTCCAAATATAAGAATGGCTTCACATTGATAAGCCAAGTAAAGGATACAAACAGCTCTGCAAATTCATCAAGACAGAATACTCCTTTGATAAATCCAAAGACATTGGATCCTATAGGAACAGCAAAGAAAGCAATGAATGTTCAAGAGAATTTGCTGGGTTATTTGAAGACTAATCAATCGAATGTCGAAGCAATAAATGACCCTAACAGACAAAAGAAAACTGATTCTGTCAAACATAATCTCAAAAACTTTCAATAAATTGATTTAGAGAGAGAGGATGGTTGATGTATTGTCAGTTTGATTTCTATAAAACTTATGAGTTTAACTTTGAAACTATGAATAAGCAAATTTTTTGTTGCGTTTGTGTTTGCAAGTTGCGTGTGTTTTTTTTCTTAATCTGAAATGTTCTTTACTTTTTATTCCACCCAATTATTTTTTTTTAAGATGATTCTCGTGATTGTAATTGGGTTTGGGGAAAAAAATCAGCCGAATTTTTTGTGAATAGATCATATAAATCGAAGTTTACCTTTGAAAAGTTTATGTGTGGAATTTCGAGAAATTACAAGAAAAAACTAGCCATAATGTTGTCAGCTCCTATGCAAAAGTGTAAAGCCTTACACATCGACACATTTTTTTGGATGCATCCAAAATACCTAGTAAATATTTCTGAGCTTATTTTGAGAAAAAATTCTCCCAAAAAAATTTTTTTTCTTGCGTTTTCCTGTTCAAAGAAAATTCTACAAAGTGTTTGTTGGAAAAAAAAAAAAATTGTCGAAAGGCAAAAAATTGCAAAAACCCTCAAACAAAACTACAGATAGTCTTTTTTATAATGGGTTTCTCCTTCCAAAAATTTGTTTTTCTGAGTTTTGAGTGGATCTTTAATATTTTTGTTGTGTTTTTATTTTGAGTGCAAATTTTAAGGGTAATTCCAAGAAAAACCATGGCCAAGAAGTGTCTTCTCTGGAAATTGAGTTTTGAATTTATGTTTGCTAACAGAGTTTTTTTGAAAAATGGGATTTTCTCAATCTAATGAAAAAAAATAAGAGATTTTGTTTTTTTGACTTCAGATAAAATGAGAATTAAAAAGAAGAAATCAAGACTCTTTTGCAATCCCAAAGCAATTCTTGAAAAGAGATTTCTATGTAACCTTTGAAAAAATTTGCTTCAAATTTGAAATTTTGATCTGAGATCAACCTTTCCTCTCAATTTTATTTCCTCAAGGAAATTTTATAAAACAATAATAATTCATCAGGATGTGGCAGATTCAAATTCCAACTCTTTTTCGAGAGGGAAATAAACTGTATGATTTTTTCTCTGTTGATGAAATCTGCTCTCTCAATTTATTCTCAAAACAGTTTTTTACATCAAGTTGGTCCTAAAAATTCTGACAATTTCAAATTTGGCTTTTGCCCAGTGATCCCTTAAAAGTTAAAGAAATAAGCCAAAGGAATGATTCCAAGGAAATCTCCTTAATTCCTTTCATTCTTAGGCTTCGGCCCTCTTTCCAGGGTTTTTTCGAAATTAACTTCAAAATAATCAATAAAAAAAGGCTAGTTTGAGAAAATTGAAGATGAGAAAGGGCAAGTTTTCTCTTCTTCAATTTGAATAGTGGACCTTCTCACGTGGTATATCGAAGATTCTAGCTGAGAGTAATCTGGACAAGAATACAAGGAAAAAGTTACATTGAAAAAACCCGCGTAAAATTAAAGCTAACAACTGTCAGAATTCTGCTTGGATCAAATTTGAGTTAATTCTTAAACGTGTGAAAATTAGCCATTTTTAGAAATATCGCTCTATCTCTTTTCTGATTATCTTGCTTCTATTCTGGGATAAATGAAGTTGTCCAATCGCTTTTCAGATCTTAGCATGAGAATTTTTCCTTGTTCAAGAACACAATTTTCTGAAATAGTTTTCAGGTCTCCCCTTTAATGATGAATTATCACAAAAAACAACTTTTGTTTCTCACCAAAAAAATTGGTTTTCAACTCATTTTGTTGACAATTGATAATCTTGTGTCCTGTCCGCATCGTCTCAAAGTTTATTTGGTTTTTCCTTTATGGAAAGTTGAATCAAGATAAACAGCGAGGGAATTAGTGATTTCAATCGTTTTCAACAAAGACCGGTGAGACATTCAAATGGTTGAAACCAACTCTCAAAAAGTAGCAAAATGAAGTCTAAAAGTTCTTGTGGGAAAAGCAAAAGAGTCTATGAATTTAAGGGATCAAAAGATTTTTTGGAGAACGAAAAGTGAGGACTTTCAGTGAATCTAATTAATTTAAAAGTTCAAAAACAGAAAAAAGAGCTAAAATTAGAAAGTTCATCCTTTGTCTTAAATTACCAATACCAACTGGAAAATTTAGCCCTTTTCTTTTACCTTCTATTAAAAACTCTTCCTCTCTTCAGTAAAACCCCATGATTCCTCTTTTCGAGACGAACGAAATTTTTCCCCGTCATCGAAATTGTTCCCCCTTGAAAAATCCTCTCTCTGGAAGATTACTATATTTGTCATTTTTATGATTTCAAATACCGAGAAAACAGCTCAATAAAGAGGAGGTTTGGAAGGGGAAAGGTGTTGGAATAGGTTGATTTTGGTGGGGAGCATTGGGTGTTGAATGTAGAAAAGGCGTTTTGAATGAGAAAAGGTGAAAGATTTGTCAATGGAAAAATTGAAAGAGAGTTGGAAGGGAATGGGATATTACGTGAAATATCGAATAGGAGAGTACGACGGTTGCAGAAAATAATTGTAGATTAAGGGAAGAAAATTTTCGAGTTTCCGCAATTTTTGCATTGTGAGAAAAATTTTTTGATCAAATCTTTTTTTGAGCGCTCGGTTGAAGTTGAACTTGGTGTAACAAATTTTTTCTAAAATTGAAATTTGATGCTATCGGGAGCTGGGTTGTCTCACCCAAAAGGCAACAGATGGAATTAAGAGAAGAAACTGAACTAAATTTGGGAGTTTCGATATGTGTATTTATTTTTTAGGATTAGATCTGAATGACAGAAATAGAGTGTTTCTGAATTAAATTTGGAGCGTTAGGGTTTAAAACTTGAAAGTCGAAAGAATTAAATAGTGCGAAAAGCAGGAAAAAGATTTAATTATAAATTTGAACTTTGATTCCAGAACGATAATCATTTTTACCTTTTTTTTGCCAAAATCCACGCCCAGAAATGTTCAAAAACATCTTTAAACACAAAATCGTCAAAGACATTAAAGACAAATCTATCTTCTCCCGAAACTCTGACCATGGGAATCACCCTATGAGTCCTAATAGTGCAGAAGAAACTCATCATGACAAAGTACCATATCTCATTCATCTATTCACATTATCTTCAGTGTCTTCCCTTTTATTAACCTTTTGGTTAGCCATTTGAGATTGACCTTGACAATCTCTCAAGCTACGACCAGAAAGAGCTTCAAGCTTTCATTAAAAAATACGAGCAATATACTCATTCTCTCCGAGGTCAATTTAATGGTTTCAATTCTTGACTGATTCTCGATTAACCCACTCCTTAGATCTCCTAAATGAATGCCTCTTGGCAAGAGAAAAGTTGACATTGTTGGATGAAGAGAGAAAGCGATTGATGGTTGAGAACGATCAATACAAAAACCAAATTGAAGTTTTCAAGAAGCTTGTGGATGAAAAGGCCTTACAAGCTGGAGCAGGACCTGATTTTGATAGGGAGGCTATTGAGAATAGTGGTTTGGAATTTGAAAAAAAGGAGTTGAATATCAGCAAACAGTTGAAAGAAAATGCGGAAAAACTGATTGAAGAATTAAAAAAGATCATTCTTATGGTATTTTTATAAGGGAAATATTGAGACAATAACTATGAAATAGAGCAACGGAGAAGAAGTGAAGAAGGCTCCTGAGTTCGTTAAGAAAGAGATGGAAGACGTCGATAGACAAGGTCAAGAAGAGAGCCCTAGAGAGGAAGCTCGCACTACAAGTGGATCAGATTCAGAGTGTAAGCCTGAAGCTGAGCCTGTCAATGAAGCTGAAGCTGAACAAACTGAACAACAAGAAGAGAAAGAAGAAGTGGAAAATCCAGAGGAGATGAAAAATAATGAAGTCCCTCAAAGTCATCAAAGCGAAAGTCCAACTGGAGAGGAAGACAAGATGAGTTCTGTGCTCGAAAAAGTCGAGTTAGAACTCAGGAAAGTGCTTGAGGAGCATTGGAATACGATAGATGCGATGTTGAAGAAAGAGAAGGAGATGAGCTTGAGGTTGAATATGGAGATCTTGAAGGGCAGAAAGATGGAAGAATATGAGAAGGAGATCAAGGAGTTGAAAGGAACAGCAAAGGACGCTGAGAAATTGTTACAAGATACGATTGTAGAATTGCAAGATAAAGTGAAGGAAGTTGAGAAGAATGAGAAAATAGTTGAAGAAACTGAAGCTAAACTTGAACAAGAAAAAGTTCACCATGATGAAGAAATGATGTTACAAAAGAAGATTGCTGAAGAGCTTCAAGTTGCTTTGGGCAAAGTGAAAGAAGAAGATGAAGAGAAGAAGAATATCATTGAAGAAATAAAGAAAGAAAACAACATGTTGCAGCAACAATTGAAAGAAGTGAAGGATAGACTTGAGGAATATTCTGAAAAGGTCAAGCAAATTGAGGTAACACGGGATAAATTGAGATAATTCCTAACAGTTTTCAATAATAGAATATACAACAGAAATTCCATAAGATAGAACAAAGAAATAAAGAATTGGAAAAAGAGAAGGAAGAATTTGATGATAAGTACAATAAACTGGAGACAAAGAGAAACGATACAGAGAACTCTTTGATCCAAGAAAAGTTGAAACATCATCAGACATCAGGAGATTTAACCAGAGCAAATGAAAAGTTAGTTGAAATGGAAAAGAATTTAAATGAAGAAATTGAAGCTAGAAAAGCTGATGTTTGGAAAAATGAAGACCTTAAAAAGCATATCGTTGAGCTTGAACGCAAGTTAAGAGAATCTATAAAGATGATCAAGAAGCTGTCAAATAAAGTTGCTGAGCTTGAAAATAAAGAGAAAAATGAAAGCAACTCATCGAATAGAACAAATTCTGATCCTGATATTCAAGATATTGGTAATTAGATTGTGGGTTTCCTGGGTTAATTTTCTCCAAAAGGAAGTAACAATGATACACCAAATAAGCAAGAGTATGGAAATAAGGGATATTATGAGACAAGATTGGAAGATGCAATGAGTCAAATAAATGAACTAAAAGAGGCAAATCAGAAATTGGTAGAAGAGAAAGAGGTATTAAAAGGCCAAGCAAAGATTCTCCAAGAGAAAAGAGAGACAGGATTGCAAGAAATAAAGAGATTAAATGTTTTGCTTGAACAAGCAAGATCATCAAAAGGACAAAATTTCATTATTCCAAATGTGAAAACTGAAGAGATCTCAAAGCCGATTCGAGTTGGATCAATGAATACAATAAAAGTGAGCAAGAAATCAAAGGCTCAAGAAGACTTGAATAACTTGAGAAGAATAAAGCAAGGACTTGATGGAGTTTATAAGTCGATCATTATGACGATAACAGCAGAAAATTTACGGGAAGAAAGTGGTCATGATGAGAGAAAAGCAACAGGAAAATTGGGTGAATTGGTGAAAGGACCTCTGCCTTCAGAAAGCTTTATGACGATTGAAAAGAAAATGAACGACACGATTGTCTTGTTCCAAGAATATATGGAGAACTTCGAGTAACTAAGAGATTTAGTAGTGAGGTTTACTTTTATACTGTCTGTAATTAATGAATGAAAATAGAATATAGAATAGGATAATATCTAAGAATGCTGTGAGTGTTTTATTGTATATGTGAGTTCTTTAATGTGTTTATATTGTGACATATGTCTTTTTATTTTATCAAACTTTTATTTACTCCATGATTTCTCATGACAATGGTAATGATAAATTTCTTGGATTCATAAACCAGATCAACTGAGATTGTACTGGAAGATAGGAAAAGAATGAGAATACTTTCGAAAAACTTTTGTCCCTGCGTTATGCTTTGAAATGTGAATTTTCCTGAGAAATGGACGAGAACACACACACAAAGTATTTTTTTGAAAAATTCTCAAACATTCCAAAAGCAAGAAAAAATTCTGAGAAGAAATTTTTTTAAATCTGCGAAAAATCAGACATTTCTTTCTTTTGAATAGTTGAGAGTTTTGGATGAAATTTCAAAAAAAACTTCAAGCTTTTTTGAATAATCAATCAAACCAAGACTTTGTTTTCACCCATAGTTTCATAAAAATCTGAATTTCGAAAAAATTGCTTTAATGTTTCAGGTGAAAAGAATGATGAAGAAGCTTTGAACAAAGAGAGTTTTCATTCCGATTGGTTGTGAAATCAAATTCAAATATTTGTATTTTTGATTTTTAAAAAATTGCCAAAAAATTCTCGTTTTTTGCTTTTTCATTCTTTTGAGTTATCTCTTGAATTTCAAACCAAAAGAGAGTTCCTATCCTCATGTTCTCATCAAAAAAAAGAATCCCATAAAAAAAATCCCTCAAAATAGATTGTTTAAGGAATTTGTATCAAAAGAGTTTTCTTAGAAAATAGTTTTTCCCTATCATAAATCTTTTAGTAAAATTATCAGAGTTTCTTTTTTACACCTTTCTATAGATACATTTAAAATCTAGTTATTTTGATAGACCATATAAAACAACACAAGAAACATTAATAAAGGATTTCAAGGTCAGGGAGAGCAGTATAGATATCATCAAGAGCTTCAGCAGGTATCGAAGTTCCATGAATACCAAACGTATTCAACTGCACAAAGTCCTTCAACAAAGTCCAATTCACTGGTGCCAAACCGTCAATATCTTGATTATAACTAATGTTCAATTTGACAATTGAGTTTTTTATCGGGCTGTTTAGGAGAATATTGAGGTGATTATTATCCAATTCACATGATTCCAAAGAAAGTACCTTGAGGTTTGAAACTTTATTGCTTTGGAAAAGACGCTTAAAGCGAATCATTTTATTCCCAAGGTAATTTTTATTCAACACAAGGATCTGTAAATTTGACATAAAGTGGGAATAATAAAGGAAGGTGAGGACTTTTGTGGTGAGCTGATTGGAGCTAAGATCTAATTCTCTGAGATTTTTGAGGTATTTTGATGAGGTTAGATAGAAAGCTCCTTTATTCCCAATCTGACAAAGTTCAAGACAAAGTTTTTTCAGATGTACAAAATGAGTTGTATTTTGTATGGCTTTTCCAAGGATTTTGCCATTGTAGAAATAATCAATGGAGAAATCCTTCAGCTTGAAAAATTTCCTGTTATTCATAAATTTATGCAGGGAAATTGGCTTTGTTGGGATCGCTTTTAACACTAGATTTGTCACAGGATGCTGAACTTCACCACGAGAAAGATTTCTAAATAGATCATTTGAGCCGTTTACTCTGACTTCACCAGGGACATTTGACACGAAATGTGACTGAATAAAAAGTTTTCTGAGGTTTGTCGCTCTCAAAAGTTCATTGAGATTTTGGCCATTCCAGAAAAGTTCAGCGAGTTCTATGCTCACGAGACTTTTTGAAAATGTGCTATTGCAAAGATAACCAAGCCCAATTTCTGTCAAGTCATTTCTTCTTAGATTAAGCTCCCTAAGATTTCTCAGGAATTTTGATTGAGCCAAGTATTGAAGACCTTCATTTTTAATCAAGCAATAGTAAAGATTGAGTCGTTCGAGTTTGCTTAAGAAAGGGCTGATGGATAAAATAAAGGCACCTTCGATGCCAATTTGCGCATTATGAAGACTGAGACTTTTCAGGTTGGACATACGTTGGTAAAGGAAGAGTCTTTTGAGGAAAGGAAGGCTTTGAGAGAGATTACAATTGAAAATTTTGAAGGATTTGAGAAGAGGAGGGGTAGTTTTTGGGGCTGAGAAAGTTTCTGGTTGACAATCTTGAATGAGGATTTTCAGATGCCTAAGTCTTTTGAGATTCTTTGAAGAGAGAATTATATTGAAGATATCTTTATTGGTTTCTAAAGGGCCAAGCCAGAGTTTATCGAGATTTGAAAGCAGTTTACTGTTCATGAGGATTTTGACTTGTGTGAATGAAATAACAGTATCGACACCCATGAATTTCAGAACGGTGAGATTACGAAGGGCGTAGCTCTTTGAAAAGAGGCGAAAGAAGGTGTCATCAAGTTCACATTCGTCAAAAGTTAGAGTTCGAAGTTGAGGAAAATGGCGGCGGATGATTTTGGATAATGGATTGCCAAACTCGTTGTAATTAAGGTGCTCCTCATACCAGTAACTTCTGATAAAGGTGATCTGTGGGACGGTAGAGGAGCGGGTGAGAGATTCGTATTCGTAAGGGAGATCATTGTTCTTAACAATCAATTCTTTCTTTTGAGGAAACATGGTGGAATGGAGTGGAATGGGATTCGTTAGTACTTTTATTAAAGATTTGGGAAAGAATTTTTCGACGTGAATTTAATTTGTGTGTTTTTAATGTCTCAGATTGAGGTTCAGATGGGTCCGAATTGAAGGTGAGAAAATATTACAAGGCAAATGGCGAATCAAAAAGTGCAAGTAATTTCAAAAAATTCTGGAATGTTAAATTGTGATGAGTATCTGTATCTCCTTGAGGATTCTCAAAGAGTTTTTCAACTCTAAATAAAACCTTGTTAATTAGTCAAATCTTGAATAAAAGGACTTTTCTGAATTTTTTTTCTTGTGCATTGTTTCACTTGAGCTAAAAAAGTCAGAAACATTTCTACTCAACCAGAATTTAATATTAAAGTGAATTTAAGATAGGTTAGAGGTTGCTTTTATCAATTTTTTTTTTCAACAAAGCGCGCATATATTTTTCTGTCATACAATTAACAACAATTTGACTTTATGAAAGTTTCCCTCTAACATCTTTTCAGAAAAGTTTGAGTACTGAAAAAGAAGAAAAACAATCAAGAGTGAAGTTTTATTTAAGTCAAAAAGGGCCTGTCTTGGGAGTGTCCTTGAGTAATTCAAACAAAGAAAACTCCCTCCATCTCTGAATGATTCAGAGATCAAGCTAATGATGATCCAAGTTTTGTTTGCGAAGTGTCAAGCTGACTTTTGGCTTAACAATTTTGTCAGTTGTGTTCATACAGAAAATTGCTCTCGATAGAAGAAGGAAGACGATACTTTTAATGAAACGAGAAAAAGAATGAAATTTCCAAAATTATAATTTTGTTGTCCTATCATGCTACATCAAATCAATTAAAATATTTATCAGTATCATGGGTATAAAAACACACTCACTTTTTATTTTTACAAAACAAATAGATATAATTTTAAAAATGGGATCCAAAACAAGCAAACTCACCCGCTCAAGCAACCAGCCAGGACCAGGGCTAAACCTTGACAACCTCGCTGATGCCTCCCCAGCTTCTCGTTTATTAGAAGCTCGAGCCTTTATTCCACGTCCCAGCCAATCTGCGACCCTGGAAACTCTTTCTCAATTCGTGAAAGAACTCAATAAAAGCAAGCAAAACCCTGAGATTATCGCTATTAAATATCTGCAATTATACAACAAAGACATCAAGTTCATTATAAACTCAAAAGATGTCAAGAGTTTCCTCCCAAATATCAACATAAAATCAACAAGGTTATTGTCATTATTTGGGGTGACTCCTGCAGGCGCTCGTCACGCCAGAGATCCAAAAGAAATACTCTATTTCTTTAATCCTCATCAATATATCCTCGCGACAATGATCAATTCTGTCTCTTATGCGAATTTTGATGACAGAATAGATTTTGCTTTCAAGATGTATGATCAAGATGATGATGGAAAAATCAGCAAGGAAGACCTTCGCCAAATGTTGTTGATATCCGACCAAGAATCTCAATTAAAACTCGATGAGAACATGATTGAAGAATTGATCCGTGCGATTTTTCAGCTTGTGGGAAAATCACAAGATGGATTTTTGACATATGATGAATTTTACACCTTCTTTCAAAATTATCATGCCAAGTCTATTAAAGTCGATATTTTTGAACGTCGTAAAGCTACCCGACCTACTCTCAGTTTATTCAAAACCTCAGAAATCCAATCAGGAGGAGGAGGTCGTTCTAAACCACAAAGAGAGGCAGGTGATACTCCAAAGTTCTTTTTGACAGAGAGTCTGGATATTTCTGAGAAGTTGGTGGAGACAAGAAAGCCAAAGAAGAAATCCCGTTGTTGGATGGCGAGATTTAAAAATAGATTTTATGTAGATCGTGCTAAGTGGATTTGGCTATTTATTTGGGCTTGTGGAGCTTTATATTTCTTCATCTCCACTCTCGTTGAATATTACACAAGAACTGGGATGCTTTCTGCTGGAATTGCCAAAGGTTCCGCAGCAGTGATCAACTACAACATGGCTATAATGTTTGCTTTGGTCACAAAGACTATCACAACTTTATTGAGAGCTACAAAAGTGACAAGCCTACTCCCTCTAAACTTCAATATTTACTTCCATATGGTGCTTGGAATCACCACATTTTTTGCTACATTATCACATATAGTTGCCCACATGGGATTTTTCTTGAGAGATCTTTCTGAAATGCCCGATTTAGAAAGCCTAAATAATTTGTTGCTGACGCCTTTGAGCAAAGTAGAACCTTATACATGGTGGGTATTTGTGAGTGTGCCAGGATGGACTGGGATTGCGGCCTTTTTGATCATGGTTTTTGTGCTCATATTTGCAAGAAAGAAAGTACGAAGAAATAATTATGAACTCTTTTGGTACAGTCATATGTTATGGGTGGTTCTTGTGACAATCCTTGCGATACACGGAATGAAAAGATATCTCGGGACCCCAAAATTTTATTTCTGGGTTGGAGGGCCTTCATTTGTGCTTATTGCAGAATTTATCTTAGGAGCATTGGTCCATTTATCAAAGAAGTATCAGATTGTGGATCTGAAGTATCTTGAGTCTGAAGTGATTGAGTTAAAAGTCTCAAAACCAAGGAATTTTCGATATATTCCTGGTCAATATGCTCGAATAAAAATACCACAAATCTCATTATTCCAGTGGCACCCTTTTAGTTTCTCTTCTTGCTATCAGGAGGAGACTTTGAATTTTCATATAAGTCCTGTTGGTGATTGGACTAATCAACTAAAATCTTTGGCTCTTGCACATCAGAACAATGAACAACTAGGACCACTACCAAAGATCTATCTGACAGGGCCTTATGGAGCGCCAAGTCAGCATTATTCGAACTATAAGCATTTAATGATTATCAGTACAGGAGTTGGAGCAACACCATTCGCGTCGATTTTGAGAGATTTAAGCCTAAAGGTGAAAGAAGATATGGAAATAGGAACAGAATTAGTGGAGTTTTATTGGATAAATAAGAAGCCATCAAGCCATGTGTGGTTGAGTGATTTATTGAAGGAATTACAAGAGGAGAAGAAGGAGTTTATAAAGGTGAAGATGTATTTGACAAGTCCACAGCAGAAATATGATATAAGGTCTTTGTTGGTTTGGAAAGGATTGGAAGTGTTGAATATGGAAGGAGTGAGGTTGAAAGGAATGGAGAATTTCGATATAATACATTGGGGAAGACCAGATTGGAATGAGATTTTTCAAAGGAAGTGTAAGAGAGTGAAGAAAGGGGTTGTTGGGGTTTTCTTTTGTGGAAATAATGTGTTGGCGAAAGAATTACATGAAGTTTGTGTGAGGTTTTCTGGCAGTGTTAAATTTGAGTTTTGTAAAGAGATATTTTAAGGGAGAGAAGGGCAGGAGGAGTGAGGAGCCGTGAGAGATTTATTAGCTTGAGTATGCGAGAATGGTATATTTTCGTGATAATTTCAGATAATCCGATTTTTTCCTTATGTCTTGCACTTCTGAATGTTATGTTCCTTGAAAAACTTTCTTTCTTTTGGAAAGCAAAAAGGATCTTCAAGTTTGAATACTTTGAATAATGAAAAATGACGAAATAAAATTCAGCTAATCTTTTCTCCAGTTTCCGTAAATTTCTGCAAACTCAAAGAGAAAAAATAATCTATTTCATAGAAACTACAACTGATGAGAAAACACTTTTCAATAAAGTTGACAATATTCCTACAGGTAATGATTCATTGGATTTTGTAATGGATAAAAATATTTAAAGAAAAATACTCTTTCTCTTTTGATGATTTTCAATTTTTTTCCCGAAAAATAAAAGAATGTAGAATGAAAAAAATTTTTTTTTCTACCGATACGAGGAAATTTTTATCAAGGGAATATAAAAACCAAAAAACTTTTTATCTGGTGATTGTTGTAAAATATTTAGTATGTTAGTATGTATATATAGTTCATAGGTTAAAATGTTAAAAAGTAGAAAATTTGGTTCACTTATATGTTGAATCAATTGAGAATCGCACAATCTCATCCAAAAAGATTTTACCCTTTTTGAAGACTTAATAGAGGACTTGAAGATTCATTTGGCTTTCTTTTTTTTCTTTGATCAAGTTCTCCTTCGATTGGGAATGAGGACTCCTTATCAATCCTACCCATCAGAGCTTCGTTATAATTTTTGCCAGATCTGTCTGTTTCAACCCAACTTACCTCCTTAAACTCTTCAACACCACTATTCTTAATAATCTGAATAGCTTGTTGAAGTTGATCAACAGGATCATCTCGGCTGTGGAGTCTTGTGAAATGACTACCTTCGAGCAGAACGTTGATAATGAAGGCCTCTTTGGGACTCCTAATGCTTTTCAAGAGGTCGAGATATTGCTTTGTCTGATTAAAAGTGAAAACATTGATGTTTGCGTCATTATTTTCAGCTATGATTTCTGCAGGGCACATCATATCTTTTCTGACAGGTATAAAAGTGTTTGGGCCACCAACGAAACATAGAGGCTCAATACACTGAACAATCTCCTCTTTTGTGAATTCTGCTTTGATTTGTTCTGGCGTAAAGATACACTCTCTGTCAAATTCTTCGAAGAGTTTTGGAGCTAAATGAGTTTCTAAGTTTATTCTTGTTTGGCGAACAGATGCTTTTAGGAGTTCAAATGCAGAGTTTGCATCAAATTTTTGGCGTATGCTGGAAGGGATTGTGCCTCTTTGATTATTTGAATGCAATTCTGAGTAAGACTCATAAAGGAGATGGCTCATGTCATGAAGATATTTCCCACTTTTTATCATATTAACAAATTGAATTCGCATCTCCGTAGCTCGCTCTTGAACGTCTTCAACACATTTTTCTGGATCAGTAAAAGCAGCATGAAAAAAGCCATTGCCATCATCCCTTGTAGGGCAAGTGATATATTCTTGATGCAACCCCTCTTCTTGATTAGTCATGCCCGTGTACTCTATTTTCTGAATTTTTTGACTATTGAGAGAATGAGCTATTGCAGTGTCAAAATAGCTTTTGAAACTTTTTTGAGTTTGCTCTGGGTTTAAAGATATTTCTGGAGAAAAAACAATGTCATTTTGACATTCTTCAACTCTCCCTGTCTCTATGTTAATCATTGAGCTTTCTTTAGATTGATCTCCTTTCTGAATAGGAGGATATGCTTCCATGCAAAAAATTTCGCCTTCTTCGTGTTCGTCTTCTTTCTGAGTGGAAGGAGGGATTCTTTGCTTAACTATCTCCCCAAAAGCATCAAAATCCTCTGTTTTCTCCTCATTAATTACAACAATATGGAAGCCAAAACCTTGTTTTTCAATAGATATCCTTGTTTTATCAAGTCCCCAAAGATCCTGTTTCTTGAAAAGAGGATGTTTCGTCTCTTCTGGAAGATCCTTTTGTTTTTGGCTTATTTTAAGGCCGGAAGGAGCTTCAATTGGATCTTTCTGTTTCTCTTTTCCATTTTTCTTCACAATTTCAAAGGCTTTTTCCGTCTTACGATCATCAATCATTGCTAAAACAATTTTTATTCTTTCTCTATTTTCTTTTTTGCAAGGACCATTCTGAAAGAGAGTTTGATGCAAATCCACAGTTTGTTTAAAAGATCTTAGAAACTCAATGACTTCTTCTTTGATATTTTCCCAAAATCATTATAGAAATCAAGTAAACGATCAAAAAAGCGCATAAACTTTTCTTGATGGTTAACTATCAAGTTGTAGTCCTCCTTGGGAAATACTTCCTGCAACTTCTGTACGAGAGGTTTGAAATTTTGGTTTCTAATTCTCCCTGATGTTGATAATAATAATATTTCTGAGAAAACATCATTTTCTTTCTTCTCTTCTTCTTTTTGCTTGCTTGCAAATTCGAGAGACTGGAAAATTCTTCCTTTTGTTTTGATAGACTTTGCTTTTTTTTCAAAATTTTCGAAAATGATATTGAAAAAAAAGTCAGCTGTTGATCGTTTATTCAATTCTGTTGCAAGATAATCACCCGTTCGTTCGACTTGCTCCCTGAGGTGACTTAGCTGTCCTGCGTTTGCTCTTTTGACATGGATAATATATACCATTCGATCTTTTACAAGAAGAATATCACCAAACTCAAAGATATTTTTGCTGTTCTTGTCCAAACAAATATTCTTTCTATCTAAAAGAAGCGCATTTTTGGAAAGACTCCTGACAGCTTTTTTATTATAAATAGACTCCTTGTATTCAACTCCGCTTAGAGACTTGATATCTTCGACATCATAGGCAGGCAGTCTCAAGAAATCTTTGGAGATTTTTCTTTGTCGTAATATTTGTATAATTGACTCAAATCTCGAAGTCTTCACTCCAAACCATTTTCCTCTCTCAAGCCTATAAAAGTTGTTTTGACATTCAATCGGATTTGATGAAAGATAAGGAAGGAGTTCAACTTCCTTGAAGCCTGAATCACTCTTTTTGCTGAATACCTCAATCTTCAATTCTGATAACGGAATTTCTGGGGAATAAAAAGTATCAATTTGCTCTCTTTTCTTTAGAAGAGCGTCCAAAGGTGATTTACTTTTGGAAAGTCCAAAACGGCTCTTTTTTCCTCCTCCAGATGCCCAAAGTTTTTTATCCACAAAAAGTCCGTCTTTCACATTCTCAGACTTTAACAATATTTCGATTTTTTTTGTTTAATTCACGGATAAGCCCTTGATTTTTAACTTCTTGATCAATAAGCTCTTGTGCACGTTCATGAATCGTAAAGTCTTCACTGTCTGAAAGGGCTTGGAAATGTGAAGCGATTTTCTCTAATGATTTTATTGTCATATGTCTCTCATCATGTTGATATCTATTGCACTGAATAGAGAATTGAAGGAAGTCATCTCCTTTTACGAGATGAGTTAAGCCATAGGTCGGATTTAAAGCGCATCTAATATAATCTAATCCCTGTGAACCTCCTTCAAAAGCAAAATCTTCTATCCTTGTTGGTTTTTGAACCAAAGCAGTTTGAGTGGAGAGATTAGAAGTTATGAAGGAGGTTGACTTAACATCTTTAATGGACTCAGGTTCAAATACTGTCGATGAGCCAACTACTTTGAGTCCCCACTTTGGGACAATACTGGAATGATTAATGAGCATTCTCCAATTGCCAAATCCATATACCATTGCTTCTGTCTCCTTTTCAAGAGAAGGAAACAAAATGAGACTTGCTTGACATGCAAAACCGGGAAGTGCATTATTTTCAAAGCTCTCAGATTGTCTCATCTCCTCACTCTCAGAATCATCTTCAGACTCATTGAGATAGTTGATTAAATTGATTGATTTTCGACTCAGTTTTTTGGTAGAGACTTATGGTGTAATAATATATTCTTTTCACATCTGAGGTTATAAAGAATTTCCTCGAGCAGAATAACTGGTGGGTCGGATCTTGTTCAGATGTATTATTTGCAGAGGAATCTGTGTCAATAATTAGATTTTTTTGAGTGGCGAGGCCTTTCCTTAGAAATTTTGGACCAATTTCCTTGAAATTGTCAAAACTCTTCCAAGGATTGACTTTTTCAAGCTGTGCTGCTTCTAGTTTGAGGAGCGTATACGTGTCTGGGTGAGATTTATGAAAATCCAGTCTTCCAATGTTTAATGGCTGGACTTGAGAGGAAATCTGTTCCATGCTTATAATTCTAATTTTATCGAGATTATAATTATGTTAATATTCAATTCTGAGAACTCTAGAAATTAATCGTCTTCCTTTTCATATAAAGAACTTTTTCTAAGCAATCAAACTCTAAAGGTTTGAAAAACCAAGCAGGAGATTCAAATATTTTGTATCTGAATTTCCTCGCATATTTTAATGGAGTAATGGTGCATATTCTAAAGGTGTCCATCCACAAAAGTGGCGTCTAGGGTTACAGCCTTATATTTTTTGCTGGATGAAGAGTTTCTTTAAGGATCTGATATTGAAAATTTTCCCAGGCATCTCTGGCAAAAAAAACATCACCTGAAGCTTGGGAAATAAAAAACTCAAAGAGCTATTCTGACAAGAAAGAAAAAATTCTTTAAAAATTTTCGAATTTATGGATTCTGAAGATTTTCTCGAACAGAATTTCTTTGATGGTCATGAAAGAAAAATTCTTGATTTGAAGATTTTGAGAAAAAAAATTTCCTGTATTTTGAGTGGCTTTAATTCTGTTCAGAGAAAAAAAATTCTCAAATATTCCCATAGGCTTTTTTTTTAAAAAAAAAAAAACGATGTCATTGGCATGATTAAGCATTCTGATGAATTTTTCTTTTTTTATCACTCTACATGATGGTCCCAAAATGAAATCAAGAATTGCAAATTAGTTTTTAGCTCTGCTTTTTCAGATTCTTGCAATGATTTTTCAAAAGAGAAAGACCTTACAATTTTCTTAAAATTTGACAAGATCATAGTGAGAGAGATTTCTGAAAGAACATGATCTGGAAAGACTTTAGAAGTTTTAGAGATAAATGTTTTGTTATTGAAGCTAAAAAAATGGGATCCTGATGATATCCGATCTGAAAATATTCTAGAATTGTTCTCTAGAAATCTCTAGAACAAGTCAGAAATTTGATAAAAACACTTTCAAAATTGAACTCAATCAGATGATCCCCAGTGGAATGAGATCTCCGAATTTTATAATTCGTCAGAAAAATTTGAGAAGTTTTTTTATCATATTTAAAGAGATTTTGAAGATATGTCCTTCTCAAGAACCTCTGCAAACAATTCTCATTAAAGATTTTTGAAACGAAACTCAACACTAGAGGAAAAGCAAAAATTGATTTTCTCATTGGTGGAGAACACATCGAAGGCC
>Ga0182738_1001145_pt1 | contig 33952 bp, 28 predicted proteins | sample eDN5th30CBELigMG_FD_128876 | JGI IMG/M metagenome (GOLD analysis project Ga0182738, IMG submission 128876) | Enriched Miracle-Growth compost microbial communities from Emeryville, California, USA - eDNA 5th pass 30_C BE-Lig MG (version 2)... ...
CGACTTAGTTTTTACACTTAACTATATTTAAAAACATAGATAACCATCATGAGAAAGTAGCTTTATTTAAGAGCTAAATTAGAGATTGTTCGTCTTTAAAGATTGGTTATTTAGTTTTGTCCCAGCCTCTTTCTATATAAAGCTAGCATCTTAAAAAGATTAATGTTTAGCACTTATGTAATAATCGTCGCGCGAATAGCCTCATAAATAAAAAGAGAAAATAGCCAACCATTGCTCCAAAGATATTTAGAATGAAATCATCTATATCTGCAGCTCTATCTACAGTAAAGAAAAATTGAATAGTCTCAATAGAAAGGGAGCAGAGAATAGCAAGTCCTAGTATAACGAATGCTCTAAATCGCTTTTTATACAAAAAAGGAAGTAGAAGACCAAATGGGATAAATAAAAGGATGTTTCCCAGCGTATATAGCATCCAAAAAAAAGGCGGTTTATATTTGTATTGATATAGAATTTGAACATAAGGAATTAGATTCATTTTTCCGTCATTTAGACTAGGTGGAGTAAAGTGAAAAGGCTCCAATGTTACATAGATAACTGTCAGCATATATACGAAAAATAGATTAATTGGAAATTCTTTTGAAAGTAGTACCGCTTTTCGCTGATTGTTTTGTTGGATTCGAAAATATATCCATAAGGGAACGATAAGAATAAGTAGAAAAGGAAAATTTAATAGCAGTGAAACTCCCCTCATCGACCAAAGTGTAAGGAATAGAAGGAGAATAAGGAGAAAAAAGATTCCGTTTTTTAATACATGCACAGATAATCGAAGTCCTTTCTTTATTTGTTCTTCTAAAAAGTATATGATACTTGTTCAAAAATAGAATATAAAGCGAATTACTTTACTCTTATTACAGAAATACGCATACTAGGAGTGAAAGAGATAGTTGTCTATATACTAATGAAGGAGATGAATCTTTTTGAGTAGTAAAGTTCAAATAGGTCAAACGGCTATGCATGTTACGAAGCTGGGATACGGTGCGAACTCTGTCGGTGGTCATAATTTATTTCCGAATTTAAATGATGAAACAGGAAAAAATGTAGTAAGAAATGCATTAGATGCTGGAATTGATTTTCTTGATACTGCTTATGTATACGGATTAGGAAGATCAGAGGAATTAATTGGAGAGGTGCTAAAGGAAAGAGGTAACCGCCAAGATATCGTCATTGCAAGCAAGGCTGCTCATAAATTAGTGGATGGCAAAATACAACTTGATAATAGTAGAGAGTTTTTACGGAAATCTGTAGAAGACAGTCTAAAGCGACTGCAAACAGATTATATTGATTTATTCTATGTTCATTTTCCAGATGATGTCACTCCAATGGCTGAAGTTGCAGGGACGTTACAAGAGTTAAAGGATGAAGGGAAGATTCTTGCAGTTGGAGCTTCTAATTTGGATGCTGAACAACTAAAGGCATTTAATCAGGATGGCTATTTAGAAGTATTCCAAGCAGAATATTCATTATTTAAAAGACAAGCAGAGGAAATGTACTTACCGTATTGTGTTGAACATAACATTAGCTTTGTTCCATATTTTCCTTTAGCTTCTGGTCTATTGACTGGAAAGTATTCAAAGGATTCCACAATTAGTGATGGCAGACAAAATAATCCTCTATTTCAAGGAGAGGCATTTATTCAAAATGTTGAAAAAGTCGACAAATTAAAGCAAATGGCTGAAGAAAAAGGCTTTGATGCAACACATTTTGCATTAGCATGGCTATTAGAACAGCCTGCAGTTGATGTGATTATTCCAGGAGCGAAATCAACTAGTCAGCTTAAGAATAATCTGAGAACCTTAGAAGTGGCGTTAACAGAAGAAGAAGTGAAACAAATTAGTGAAATATTTGCTTAGGAGAACGGATAGAATAGATGGAGATTAACTGTCCATTAAGATCCGAAATAGTTCAACTAATTCTCAGTGGGAGCAAGGAAACACACTAAAGTGATGATTCACTTTATTAAATAGAGAATAATGAAATCAATAAAAAGCAATGAAGGGATAATAGGGACTTCATTGCTTTTGTTTATCTATAGAGCTTTATTTACAGCCGTATTTAATGAAATCACTAACAGAAAAATTATTTTTATATAATATTAAGTTGGCTGAGAATGGATCAAGAAGGACAGGAGAATTAGAATACATAAGGTTGTTATGTAAGAACTTCTAACATTGCCCGTTAGAAAAAACCTAATTTAACAATGTTTTTGTTTTTTTGGTAAAAAGGATTGTCGATATCGATTTCTATTTATAATCTCAAGAAGAAATTATACCAATTTTGCTTTTATAGTGTTACAATAAGTAAAAGTTTAAATATACAGATTTTTCGCTTTAATCGGATAATTGGAGGGGTAGAAGTGACACAATTGAGAAGTAATATGATAAAGAAGGGATTCGATCGTGCGCCACATCGAAGCTTACTGCGAGCTGCTGGGGTAAAAGAGGAGGATTTTGATAAACCATTTATTGCTGTAGTCAATTCATATATTGATATTGTTCCAGGACATGTTCATTTACAGGAATTTGGAAAGATTGTAAAGGATGCAATAAGAGAAGCAGGCGGCGTTCCATTTGAAATGAATACAATTGGTGTGGATGATGGAATTGCGATGGGGCATATTGGAATGCGCTATTCTTTGCCAAGCCGTGAAATTATTGCAGATTCCATTGAAACGGTAGTTGCTGCACATTGGTTTGATGGAATGGTTTGTATCCCAAACTGTGACAAAATCACACCAGGAATGATGATGGCCTCCCTACGATTAAATATTCCTACTATCTTTGTAAGTGGTGGACCAATGAAGGCTGGTGTTACTAGTGATGGGAGGAAGATTTCTTTATCATCTGTGTTTGAGGGAGTAGGGGCTTTCCAGTCAGGCAAAATTGATGAAGGTGGTCTAAGAGAATTAGAGCAATTTGGTTGTCCGACCTGTGGTTCTTGTTCCGGAATGTTCACAGCAAATTCAATGAACTGTCTTGCTGAAGCATTAGGTCTTGCTTTGCCTGGAAATGGGACAATTCTTGCTGTCGCACCTGAGAGAAAAGAATTTGTAAAGAAATCTGCTAAACAGCTGATGCATTTAATAGATGAGGATATTAAACCTAGAGATATTGTGACAGAAAAGGCGATTGATAATGCCTTTGCATTGGACATGGCATTAGGAGGATCAACGAATACTGTTCTTCATACATTGGCTTTAGCGCATGAAGCGGGCGTAGAATATCCACTTGAAAGAATCAATCAAGTTGCATCAAGAGTACCTCATTTATCGAAGCTTGCTCCTTCTTCTGATGTACATATTGAAGATTTACATGAAGCTGGAGGAGTTTCAGCGGCTCTTTATGAACTATCCAAAAAAGAAGGGGCTCTTCATTTAGATACATTAACTGTTACTGGGAAAACACTTGGAGAGAATATCGCTGGATGTAAAGTGAAGGATTATCAAGTAATTCGTCCAATCGATGATCCCCATACCTCAACAGGAGGATTAGCAGTCTTGTTTGGTAATCTTGCTCCTCAAGGTGCTATCATTAAAACAGGTGGTGTTCAAAACGGAATTCAACGTCATGAAGGGCCAGCTATTGTATTTGACTCACAGGATGATGTATTAGAGGGATTAGTGAAAGGTAAAGTGAAGGAAGGGCATGTTGTTATCATTCGCTATGAAGGACCAAAAGGAGGACCGGGTATGCCGGAAATGCTAGCACCTACTTCACAAATTGTTGGAATGGGTCTTGGTCCCAAAGTTGCACTTGTAACAGATGGGCGTTTTTCAGGTGCTTCTCGCGGTATTTCTATCGGTCATGCTTCACCAGAGGCGGCAGAAGGAGGACCGTTGGCATTTGTTAAAGATGGCGATCATATTGTGATTGACATTGAAAATCGTACAATGGATGTTGTAGTACCTGAGGAAGAATGGCAACAAAGGAAAGCGGAATGGAAAGGGTTTGAATCAAAAGTAAAAAGTGGCTATTTAGCACGATATTCTAAGCTTGTGACATCTGCGAATACAGGAGCAGTATTGAAGTATTAATTCGGTAATGTTTATTTAATGAAAAAGCAGGTTAGATACACGGTACAAAGTGTATTCAACCTGCTTTTCTATTTATGTTGTATAAAAAGGTAGACGGGTTTATTCCTTTATCATTTCTTTTTCTCTATTGGGATCCATACTTTGTACCTGTAAGATATCTAAAAGGAAAACAAACACAGGTATTCCAATGATTAAGCCCCATACTCCAAAGAAATGTTCAGAGAAGATAAGCACAATAAAAGTAAAAAATACAGGTAAATTTGTTTTCGATGACATTAGCTTCGGATTAAGAATATAAGCTTCAATAGCATGGATAACACAAATAAAGATAATCAATATAATAATATAGGTGTATCCACCAATTGTGTACCCAATTGTCAGCAACGGTATGAGGGAAATAATAACCCCTGCAACTGGGATAAGCCCAAAGACAAATATCATCAGAGATAGGCCTAGTAATTGAGGAAAACCAAGGATCCATAATCCGATAGTCGTTAAGATACAATTTACTAAAGCTATGATAACTTGAGCTTCTAATACTTTTCCAAATGTTAACACAAATTTTTTGCCAAAGAATTCAATTTCATTATAAAAAGGTGCAATTTTACTTTTACGAAAGTTTTCTTTATATTTTATTAATCGCGGCTTCTCTAAAAGGAAGAAGAAGCTTAGAATCATAGCGAGTATGAATTGTATGCTTATGGAACTGATACTAGAGAAATATTTGACAACAATGCCAAGTCCTTGTTCCAAATAGCTGTTGATTTGTCTTTCTTGAATGATGGAAACAATATAATTTAAGACCTCATTATCATGTGGACGGGAATAAAAATCCATTACTTGTCTAACTAATGCCGTTATTTCTTCTACAAGCATTGGCAAATATTTAATAAAGCTATAGGAAAGAATTCCGATGGTTACCAGATAGAGGAGGCTAACTATAACGTTTCGTTTAACGTGAATTCGCTTGGAGATAATTTTTTCCATGCGATCCATTAAAAAAGAAAGGATAAAAGTAAATAGCATTAAATTAATCATGCTTCTAAGTGCATAGATGCCCAGAATGATTAATGCAAAAATAAAAAACCTTTTTACCCCTTTACTAATAAGAAAATTGATAATTGTTTCCACTCCATTTCCCCTTTTTAAATATATTTTTCTTTTCTATTTATCTTCTTATATTTTAACCTAAATTGTATTTTAATAATATAAAAAGCCTACATTTTGTGAAAATTTAGTCAGCGTAAGGAAAAGCTATTATATATAGGAAGTTTTTTGCTTGAATCTTTTCTCCTTCCCCTTATATAATTAAAAAGTAAAACTAAAACGTTATGGTTAGGAGGAGAAGCGATGGGGATGTGAAATTAAGAATTGGTGATTTGGCAAAAGTTACTGGTGTAACGAAAAGAACCATAGATTATTATACAAACCTTGGCCTTCTTCAAGCAGAACGTTCTCAAACAAATTATCGTTATTATAGAGAAGAACAAATAGAACAAATTAAAGTTATTGAAGAATTTAAAAAGAGAAAGCTATCGCTAGAGGAAATTAAGGGGAAATTAAATAATCACAAAATGAATACTTTGGATGTAGAGGAACTGAAAGAAAATATGAGGGACTTGAATGAAAAGATTCATCAAATGCTTCTATCAGTAGATATTCAGGACCATCATAAAAAGAAAGAAGTAAGAAATACTATATCTCATGAAAGTATATCTTTAATACAAGCATTGTTACTTTTGCTAAATTAAACTGTTTTTTTAAGGTTTGCATAAAAAATTTAACTAAACGGAATGGGAATTATTATAAGCAACAGCGTCTCTCCTTTTATTGGAGAAATGCGAATGCGCTTTTATTATCAGGAGGTGTAAGCCCCTTTACGGGCTACTTATTGGAAATTTTTAATTTGATTTTATTTGTGATATTAATTGCTTTAACTGCTTTTTTCGTTGCAACCGAGTTTGCAATAGTAAAGGTCAGGAGTTCAAGAATCGATCAGTTAGTTGCTGAAGGAAAAAAAGGTGCATTAGCGGCAAAAAAGGTAACGACACATTTAGATGAATATCTTTCAGCTTGCCAATTAGGGATAACTGTTACAGCTTTAGGACTAGGTTGGATTGGAGAATCCACTTTTGCGGAAATTCTTGAGCCACTATTTATTAAGTTATCCATTGGGAATGCATTATCTCACGTGATTGCCTTTGTTATATCCTTTTTACTTGTAACCTTCTTGCATGTTGTTGTTGGAGAACTTGCTCCAAAGACGGTTGCTATTCAAAAGGCAGAACTTATAACATTAACCTTTGCAAATCCAATTATTTGGTTCTATCGAATATTATATCCTTTTATTTGGTTGTTGAATGGATCTGCACGACTTTTGACAAGTATCTTTGGATTAAAACCAGCATCAGAACATGAACTTGCACACTCAGAAGAAGAGTTAAGAATTTTAATGTCAGAAAGCTATAAAAGCGGTGAAATCAATAAAAATGAACTAGCATATGTAAATAATATTTTTGAATTTGATGAACGAATTGCCAAAGAAATCATGGTGCCGAGAACCGAAATGGTTACGATTAGTGTAGATAATACCTTTGATGAAATAATGAATATATTGGAAGAGGAGAATTACACTCGTTATCCATTAGTAAATGGAGATAAGGATAATGTAATCGGATTAATTAATATTCGAGAATTTCTAACGGCAACTGTTCAAAACAAACAAGAGATTCGATTAGAGGACTATATGAAACCGATTATTCGTGTCATTGAAACCGTTCCTATAAGAGAATTATTAATTAAAATGCAGAAAGAACGCACACATATGGCGATTCTGCTTGATGAATATGGTGGTACTTCCGGTATTGTTACTGCAGAAGATATATTAGAGGAAATTGTAGGAGACATCAGAGATGAGTTTGATGAGGATGAAATATCTGATATTCGCAGAATTAAAGACGATCATTATATACTTAATGGCAAAGTATTAATCAGCGAAGTAAACGATCTTTTAGGAACTCATTTATCTGAAGAGGAAGTGGATACGATCGGCGGATGGTTTTTGACTAAAAATTTTGAAGCGGTTGAAGGAGATATTTTGGAAGAAGAAGGATATATCTTTAAAATAAAAAATATCGAAGAACATCATATCCACTTTATTGAAGTGATGAAAGATACAAGTGTAGTGGAAGTTTGATTAAAAAAACGGATTTTATAGAAGGGGAAACCCTTCTTTTTTTGTTGCGAATTCGTATAAATAGGTGTCTTTTTGGAATCCTAAAAAAAATTAAATGACAAAATTATTGAATTTTATCAATTTATTAAATTTAATTGTGTCAGCATTATGTCTGTCAAAAGTATGTTTAGTTTGAATTGTTATCAAGCTGTAAACGCTTTATTATTAAGACATGAAATAAAAGGGGGTTAAACAAAATGTCAGACGAAAATAAAAATGGTTTTCGTGTAAAGATACAGCGTTTTGGTAGTCATTTAAGTGGCATGATTATGCCTAATATAGGAGCTTTTATTGCTTGGGGGTTAATTACAGCATTGTTCATCCCAACAGGTTGGACACCTAATGCAGATTTAGCTCAGCTTGTAGATCCAATGATTAAATACTTGTTACCATTATTAATTGGTTATACAGGTGGTAAGATGGTTTACGCAGAGCGTGGTGGCGTAGTTGGTGCAATAGCAGCAATGGGCGTAATCGTTGGTGCGGATATACCGATGTTCCTTGGAGCAATGGTAATGGGTCCACTTGGTGGTTTCTTAATCAAAAAAGTGGATGACTTATTTAGAGGTAAAATTAAAGCTGGATTTGAAATGTTAGTAAATAACTTTTCGGCTGGTATTTTAGGTGCTATTATTGCAATTATTGGTTTTAAATATATTGGCCCAATTGTAGAAGGTTTAAGCAGTTTCTTATCAAGTGGAGTAGAATTGATTGTTGATGCAAATCTATTACCTTTGGCAAGTATCTTTATTGAGCCTGCTAAAGTATTGTTCTTAAATAACGCAATCAACCAAGGTATTTTAGGTCCGATAGGAGTAGAGCAAGCAAAAGAAGTTGGAAAATCTATTCTATTCTTATTAGAAGCAAACCCTGGTCCTGGATTTGGGGTATTACTAGCTTATTGCTTATTTGGAAGAGGTACTTCAAAACAAACTGCACCTGGTGCAGCAATTATTCACTTCTTGGGTGGTATTCATGAAATTTACTTCCCATACATTTTAATGAAACCTATGATGTTATTAGCGGTTATCGCTGGTGGTATGGGTGGAGTATTCACCTTTACATTATTTGATGCTGGTCTAGTAGCAACTCCATCTCCAGGTAGTATCATTGCATTAATGGCAATGGCACCAAAAGGACAACATTTAGGCGTAATTGCTGGTGTTGTAGTTGCAACAGTAATTTCTTTCGTAATTGCAGCTATTATTTTAAGAACAAGTAAAGAAAAAGAAGAAGATATTAGTGCAGCAACAGAAAAAATGGAAGCATTAAAAGGGAAAAAGAGCTCAGTAGCAAGTGCTATTACTGAAACTGCAGCAACTCCTAATACAGCTGAAGCTACAGAATTTGATTACAAATCAGTGAAGAAAGTAATCTTCGCTTGTGATGCTGGTATGGGATCTAGTGCGATGGGTGCATCTATTATGCGTAATAAAGTGAAAAAAGCAGGGATTGAAGGAGTAGATGTAACAAATACATCGATTGCAAACCTTCCAAATGATGCAGATCTTGTTATTACACATAAAGATTTAACAGATAGAGCAGTTGCCAAATTACCAAATGCACATCATGTTTCTGTTGAGAACTTCATGAACAGTCCTAAATATGATGAAATTATTGAGAAATTAAAATAAGCTTTTGCTTTAATCAGATACTGTCGGCCAAATTTTGGTCGGCAGTTTTTGTATTTTTTCTAAAAAAGTCTTTATGGACAATAAATTATTTACAAATAATGAGCAGACTAAGGAAGGAATGAGAGAGAAGAGGAGAAACCAACAGGCAGAAGGGAGACAACTGCTATTATTCGATGCTCCATGGATAAAGAATGTAATAATTTTCAGTATTTAAAGATAAAAACAGGGGATTCTAAATTAGAATTGGCAACAATACACTTGAAAAAAATATGTTTAAAACTGTTTGAGTATGTGTATATAGAAGTTCTATAATTAAATTATGTCAGGTGATTAAGGAGATAAACTATGATTATTTCCGCTCGAGAAAGAATTATTTTACAGATACTATTAGAACATATAGAAGAAGAAATGACGATTAAAGGAATTGCCGAACATGTAAATGTCAGCGAACGAACGATACATCGTGATTTAAAGAATGTAGAAGATATATTAGAAGGATTTCATCTTAAATTAAATAAAAAAGCTGGAGTTGGAGTAAATATTATTGGAAATCCTAATGATATCTACCAATTGAGGGTATCTATATTAAAGCAAGACTATGTAGAATATACTCCTGATGAACGGATACTCGTTGCTTTGTGTACCTTGTTAGATCATCAAGAACCGATAAAGCTTTTTTCGTTAGCAAAAGAGCTTGGTGTAACTACTGCTACAGTAAGCCATGATTTGGATAAACTTGAGCCAACTATCGAAAAGTATAATCTACGCTTAATGCGAAAAAGAGGCTATGGGATTGAGTTAGTTGGAACAGAAGAAGATAAAAGAAAGGCAATTCGCAGTCTAATATCTGACCGCTTTGATGTGCCAGAGTTTCTTAAAATGGTAAAGGAAAATATCCAGAAAAAGTCCAGCAATAAAATTGATTCGATTTCTGAACGTTTGTTGGGTCTTGTTCAAAAGGAGAAACTACTACGCATTGAAAATATTATTGAAGATATTAATGAGCAATTACCATATCCGTTAGCGGATAGTTCCTATGTCGGTTTAGTAGTTCATATCGCTCTGGCAATGGAAAGAATACAGAGGGGCGAAAATATTTCATTTAAAGAAGACTATTTAAGCGAGCTTTCCCAAACAAAAGAATTTGATTTTGCAAAGCAAATCGTAGAGAGACTGGAACGCACTTTTGATATATTGATTCCGGAAGAGGAAATTGGCTATATAACCATGCATTTAAGAGGTGCTAAAATACGCTACGATAATAAAGTAGGCATCAAGGATGAAAATGTGGAAGTAGCTATGCTGGTAAGAACTTTGATTGCTAATGTGGAGAAATTATTACATACGACATTGGCAGACGATTCATTATTTCAAGGGTTACTAGCCCATCTTCAGCCAACCTTATATCGCTTGGATCAAAAGATGAGAATTTCCAATCCATTATTGGAAAATATTAAAGAAGATTATTCCGAACTATTTGCGGTAGTGCAACAAGCAGTAAAGCAAACACTAGTTAATAGAGATGTTCCGGAAGAAGAAATTGGCTATTTAGTCTTGCACTTTGGTTCAGCGCTTAATGACAAAAAAATAACAAAGAAGATAAGGCTATTGATTATTTGTTCGAGTGGAATTGGAACATCGAAAATGCTTGCTGCAAAAATTATTAATCAAATTCCAAGTCTTTCAGAAGTCAAAACAGCTTCTGTGTTTGAGTTAAAAAACATTTCCATTGATGATTACGATGCCATTCTTTCAACGATTCCACTAGAGGATATCTCAAGAGATTATCTAGTAGTCAATCCGATTTTAAATGATAAGGATTTAGAAGAAGTCAAAAACTATCTTAAGAAGAATAGTGGTCATGTAATAGAAGAAGAAATGTATATGGAAGCTCCAAAGCAGAAGCCATCCTGTATAGATTTTCAGTCATTTCTTGTGTTTACAGAGCAATCACAGATTCTAACCTCTATTTTAAATGAGTTGCATATATGGAATAAGGGTACATGTTTAAGTGAAAGCTTAAGGCATGGTTTACACGAATTGAAACAGCAAGGCTCCATTTTAAACGAGACGGAAGTTTATGAAGCTTTAGAAGCAAGGGCTGAAATAGGCGGACTTGCCATTCCTGAAACGACATTGGCTCTTTATCACACAAGTAATAATCAAATTGAAAAACCATCTTTCAATATCATTGACTTGCCCGAGATGGTGAGTTTGAGGGCAATGAATGGTGCTAATGAAATGGTCAAGCGAGTACTGCTTTTACTCGCGCCATTAAATGCGAATTCTAATGTAATGGAAGTATTGAGTTTTCTAAGTGCATCCATTATTGAATCTGAGAAGAGTATCGCCATATTCAATAATGGTAATAAAGAGGAACTATTAGATTTTATTAGCAGCCAGTTTTTAAGACATCATATGAGAAAATAATAGGAGGAATAAAAAATGAGTATTTTAAAGAAAGAAAATATTATTTTAAACAGCAGTGTAGCAAATAAAGAGGAGGCAATTAAAAAAGCAGGTCAAATTTTAGTAGAGCAAGGCTATGTTTCAGAGGATTATATTCCAGCTATGTTACAAAGAGAAGAAATCTCCTCTACTTACATGGGTAACTTTTTAGCTATTCCTCATGGTACAGATGAAGCAAAAACAGCTGTATTGAATTCTGGTCTATCTGTTATTCAAGCCCCAAATGGTGTTGATTTTGGTGGTAACGAGGTAAAACTTATCATTGGAATTGCTGGGAAAGATGGCGAGCATTTAGAGCTATTATCTCAAATCGCCATTGTATGTTCTGATATGGAAAATGTAGAAAAATTAGTTGCAGCAAAATCAGAAGAGGAAATAATCCAAATTTTAAGCGAGGTAGAATAATACTATGAATGCTATTCATTTTGGAGCTGGAAATATAGGCAGAGGATTTATCGGCTTATTATTGCATCAGTCAAATTATGCTATTACCTTTGTAGACGTTAATGAGCAAATCATCGATGAGATTAACCGTGTTGGACAATACAATGTGTTGCTTGCAAATGAAGCTAAAGAGCAATTCGCAGTAAAAAACATTAAAGGGATTAATAGTAAAATTAATCCTGAGCAAGTAGTAGAAGCGTTTATCCATGCAGATATCATTACTACAGCAATTGGACCCAATATTTTAAAATTCATTGCACCACTAATTGCAGATGGCATAAAAGCGCGTATGAAAAATAATCAAACACCTGTGAACGTGATTGCATGTGAAAACATGATTGGTGGAAGCAGTGCCCTTAAACAGTTTGTTTTAGAGCATTTAAATGAAGAAGAAGCAGCATGGGTTGAGGAGTATGTTGGATTCCCTGATTCAGCTGTGGACAGAATTGTGCCAAACCAAAAGAATGAGAATTTATTAGACGTCCTAGTAGAGCCTTTCCATGAGTGGGTAGTAGATGAAACGGCTATTAAAGGAGCGAAACCGGAAATTGAAGAAGCTCATTTTGTAGATAACTTACAAGCATATATTGAGCGAAAACTATTTACCGTAAATACTGGTCATGCTGCAACAGCATACTTGGGCAATATTAAGAACTATGAAACCATTTCAGAAACAATCGAACATGAAGATGTGAAAGAAAAGGTACTTCATGCTTTACAAGAAACAGGAAAAGTCCTTGTTGCAAAGTATAGCTTTAATGCAGAGGATCATCAAAAATATATCAACAAAATTCTAGGCCGTTTTGCAAATGTTTATATCGTTGACGACGTAAAACGAGTTGGTCGATCACCGTTAAGAAAATTAGGTGGCAATGATCGATTAGTCGCTCCTGCTTTAGCATATTATAAGGAGTTTAACGAAATTCCTTCTTACTTAGTTGAAGTGATGGCATCAGCACTTCGCTTTTATACACCGGAAGATCAAGAGTCTATTGAGTTAAAGAACTTAATAGATGAAAATGGAGTTCAAACAGCTTTCAGTAAAGTATCAGGTTTAAATGAAGACCATGCTTTAGTGAAAGAAGTAGTGCTTGCTTATAACAATATTAATGCATAAAAAAATCCAATGTAGCCTAAAGCGAATAGCCCTGGCTGCATTGGATTTTTTCTTTTAGCGTGTAGCAGTACTAGAGTTTACCTTGGACTGTTTCCGCTTGTCCCACATTTTTTTGGCGAAGGGATAAATGATAGGTCCCCACGTAATCAATCGTCTGAACATTTTTTTCATTATCTCTCACATCCTTTTTCTTCTATAATAGGTCTTTTCCCGAAACTGCGATAGAATAAACAAAAGAGCTCGCTCCTTGATAAATTTGGTAATAATAGAGAGGGGAATACCTTCTTGTAATTTACAAAAAAAGAGAATATAGTTTTGATAGATAACTTGCAACAAAAGAATGGAAATTAACGTCTAATGTTTGATAGGAAAGAGAGAAAAGAAAATATATAGTATTTATTCTATTTAGTAAAAGTAAAGGATAGGTTATAGAATGGAAAGATTAAAACCGTATTGGGAAGGGTTTCGACGCTTTTGGAAGAAGAGACATCTTACCCAAATTATACTTTTGGCTGGGTTACTGTTTGTTTTGTTGGCAATATTATATTTTACGTATTTAGCGACACAGGCAAATGTTAGTACCTTGAAGGCTGGTTTAAGCCAGGCAACGATTATTTACGATAAAGATGGGGACGAAGCAACCCAAATAAGAACAGAAAGAACGGAAGGAATAGAATTGGCGGATGTACCTGAATATGTTCCGGCAGCTGTTGTTTCTATTGAAGATGAACGTTTTTATGAACATAATGGGTTTGATATAAAAGGAATTACTCGGGCCTTTTTTAAAAATATTTTTGCAGGAAGAATTACAGGTGGAGGCAGTACCATTACGCAACAATTAACAAAAAATGCCTTGTTAACTTCCGAACAGACGTATAAACGGAAAGCAGAGGAATTATTTTTAGCAGTAGAAATAGAGAAGCATTATAAAAAAGAAGAAATACTACAAATGTATTTAAACCATGTTTATTTTGGTAGTGGAGCATGGGGGATTAGCCAAGCTTCTTTAAAGTACTTTAATAAAGATATTAAAGAAGTATCAATAAGTGAAGCTGCTTTACTTGCAGGGATATTACAGGCTCCCTCTGCATTAGATCCCTATAATAATTATGATGGGGCAATTTCCCGCCGTAATGTGGTTCTAAAGAAAATGCTAGATTTAAACGAAATAACAGAGAAAGAATATCAAAAGGCAGTAAAAGAAAAAATTGTTTTAGAAAATGGGGGAGGCTCTTTTATTGAAAGAGAATATCCTTACTTTGTAGATGCGGTTATCGATGAAGCAATCAATAAATATGGTCTTACCCAGGAAGAAATCTTGAAAAGAGGCTATAAAATTTATACAGAGATGGACCAAAATCTTCAATCAACATTAGAAAAGACCTTTGCTCGCGATTCTCTTTTCCCAAAAAGCGCTGATGGGACATTAGTGCAAGGTGGAGCAGTGCTGCTTGACCCAGAAACAGGTGGAGTAAGAGGATTAGTCGGAGGAAGAGGAGAGCAAGTTTTCAGAGGATTTAATCGAGCTACTCAAATTAAAGTACAACCAGGATCTACAATGAAGCCACTTGCGGTTTATACACCAGCTTTAGAAAAAGGCTATAAAATAGATTCGATGCTAGAGGATAAACCTTTCAAGAAAGGGAAATATGAACCACAAAACTTTACAAAAACATTTAAGGGAGAAGTCCCAATGTATGAGGCTTTAGAAGAATCCTTAAATGTTCCAGCTGTCTGGCTATTAGACCAAATTGGATTAGAAACGGGACTTAAATCGCTTGATCGATTTGGAATTCCGTATGAAAAGGATGATGAGTATTTAGGGATTGCTTTAGGTGGAATGACTACAGGTGTTTCCCCTTTACAAATGGCCAGTGCTTATTCTACGTTCCCAAATGATGGTGTTCGAATGGAGAATCATTTGATTACAAAAATTATTGGACCAACAGGTAACGTTATTGCGGAATATGAACCTGAATCAACAAGAGTAACATCTAAATCAGTCACAGATGATATGACTTCGATGCTACTGGATGTTATAAAATCAGGGACAGGTCAAGGTGCAAAAGTGACTGGATTCCAAATTGCGGGAAAAACAGGATCTACTCAATTAGATAATGGTAATATTTCTGGTACAAAGGATCAATGGTTTGTGGGTTATACCCCAAATCTAGTTGGTGCCATGTGGCTCGGTTATGATAAAACAGATGATCAACATTATCTTCCAAGCAAAAGCTCGGGGGATGTAGTACCAATCTTTAAGACAATTATGGATCAGGCTGTACAATACGTAGAACCGGAAAATTTTAAAGTATTATCTGTTAGTGATAAACTAGCAAATAAGGATAATGGAAATGTAAATGAAAAAGTAGAAGAAACAAAAAAAGTAATTAAAGAAAAAGCAGAGGAATTAGAAACAACCATAAAAGAGAATTCTTCAAAATGGAGCCAAGTTGTAGATGAAATTAAAAAAGATGTGAAAAAAATAAATGACAAGGTAAAAGGGAAATTACAAGAAATACTAGAAAATTAGTATTTGAACAAGGCAGAAATTTATACGGATACTAGAGCAGTTGCTACTGGTGGCGGTATATATTTCTGCCTTTTTTTTATCTATCTAAAGGCTTTTTTTGAAAAGCATAACTAATATGGATAATCTAAAAAATAGGAAAGATAATCTAGTTTAATGAAGTATAGTCTGTGATAAATATAACAGAATAAACTAAATGAATAAAAGGAAATGAAGAGGAATAAATATTGGAAAAACCAACCAGAATATCCTATAATATTTGTAAGCGTTTAAATGTCTTGTGAGAGAGGGGAACATAGAAATGCTATAGGTTGAAAAAGTATTTGTGACAAGAGTGTGGACATGGATTTTAATAATAGCATCTGATATAATAAAAAGGTTGATAAAATCTTGAATTCACGGAAAACATAAGAATAGAAAATGTGAAAATTGGTAAAATTATACTTACGTTTTTTGTCACAAATAATAGGTTCGAGATATGATATCATCATACAGGTAGTAATAATCATTATTTTACCTATGTAATATGAATGTTCTATGTCTAAATATCGAACATTCTGTGAATAGTTTAACATTTGAACTTAAACGGAAGGAGCTGTACAAATGAAAAAGGGAATTTTAGTTTCACTTTTAGCAATTGTACCACTATTCATTTTAAGCGGTTGTGAATCGATGGTTGTATTTGATCCACAAGGTCCTGTTGCTAGAAGTATTACAGACTTGATTAACTGGTCTATTGTATTAATGGCTTTTGTTTGTCTAGTAGTTTTTGGACTATTTGGCTACATAGTTTGGAAATATCGCGCAACGAAAGACAATGCGGATTATGAACCAGAAGAACATGGAAGTACAAAGCTTGAGATTGTTTGGACTGTAATCCCATTTCTAATTATTATTGCATTAACGATTCCGACTGTAAAAACAATTTATGCATTAGAGGATATTCCAGAGGATTATAAAGATCAAGATCCTATTGTAATTAATGTAACTTCTGCAGACTGGAAGTGGATTTTTAGCTATCCAGAAGAAGGAATTGAAACAGTCAACTATGTAAATATCCCTGCTGGTGTACCAGTGGAGTTTAAATTAACTTCTGCTGGAACAATGCAATCATTCTGGATTCCTGCATTAGCTGGCCAGAAGTACACAATGTATGGGGCTGAAACAGATCTTTATGTTGTGGCTGATAACCCAGGTAGTTATGAAGGACAAAATACAAGCTTTAACGGTAAAGGCTATGCGGAGATGAAATTTGAAGTTGAAGCAAAAACTTTAGCGGACTATGATGAATGGGTAGATGAAGTAAAAGAAACTGCCCCTGAATTAACTGAGGAAAAATATAAAGAAATTATTAAGCCTACACATTTAGGCCGTATGACTTTCTCTAATACTCATTTAGAGTGGATTGATCACGGTAAAGGTGGAGACTCAAACTATTATTTAAATCCTGAGCTATATCGAGTTCATGGATATCCAGGTAAAACTTTTGAAAAGAACGAAGAGTCAAACGGGGGTGAAGAGGATGCACATTAAGTGGGAAGATATCGTTATTACTGGTGATCCCCTCATATTATCTGCTCAAATAGGTATTACGCTAACAATGCTTGCCATTGTAGTTGGTGTCACCTATTTTAAGAAATGGCAATATCTATGGGATGAATGGATAACAACGGTTGATCACAAAAAAATCGGTATTATGTATATTATCGTAGCCGTATTAATGTTCTTCCGTGGTGGAGTAGATGGTTTGATGATGAAATATCAAACCTCAGCACCTGAAATGGATTTTTTAGATGCACAGCATTACAATGAAGTATTTACAACACACGGTGTTATCATGATTCTTTTTATGGCGATGCCGGCGTTGATTGGACTAATGAACGTAGTAATTCCTTTACAAATTGGTGCACGTGATGTTGCATTCCCACAATTAAATGCATTAAGCTTCTGGCTAACATTTAGTGGTGCAATGTTATTCAATATTTCTTTCGTAATTGGTGGATCACCTGATGCAGGATGGACATCCTATTTCCCTCTTGCTGGGAAAGAATTTACGCCAGGGGTTGGAAATAACTTCTATGCGATTGCCTTGCAGATTGCAGGTATAGGTACGTTAATGACAGGTATCAACTTTGTTGTTACGATCCTTAAAATGCGTGCAAAAGGGATGACATTAATGAAAATGCCAATGTTCACTTGGACTTCATTAATTACAAACGTTATTATTGTATTTGCATTCCCAATCTTAACTGTTGCACTAGCATTAATGACATTTGACCGTTTATTCGGAACACATTTCTTCACGATTTCCGGTGGAGGAAATGCAATGTTATGGAATAACTTATTCTGGTTATGGGGACATCCTGAGGTTTATATCGTAATCTTGCCTGCTTTCGGTATGTTCTCAGAAGTAATTGCGACTTTCTCAAGAAAACGTCTATATGGTTATAATTCAATGATTATATCTATTGTAGGTATTGCTATCTTAAGTATGGTTGTATGGGTTCACCATTTCTACACGATGGGATCTGGACCTGTTGTAAACTCTGTATTCTCGATTACAACAATGTTAATTGCAGTTCCGACCGGGGTTAAGATTTTCAACTGGTTATTTACAATGAGAAAAGGGCGAATTCAATTTACAACAGCTATGCTATGGTCGCTTGCATTTATTCCAACCTTTACAATTGGTGGGGTAACTGGAGTTATGCTTGCAATGGCTGCAGCAGACTATCAATATCATAATACATTATTCTTAGTAGCTCACTTCCACTATGTATTAATACCAGGTGTTGTGTATGCAGTATTTGCTGGTTTCTATTACTGGTGGCCAAAAATGTTCGGTTATGCTTTAAATGAGCGTTTAGGAAAATGGCATTTCTGGTTATTTAATATTGGTTTTAACGTAACATTTATGCCGATGTTCTTCTTAGGTTTACAAGGAGCAGTAAGACGTTCTTATACTTTTTCTGCAGAATCTGGATTTGCACCATTGTTCATGCTTTCCGCAATCGGATCTCTTATTCTTGCTGCGGGATTTGCAGTACTTGTTTATAACATTTACTATAGCACTCGTTATGCAGATAGAAAGATTTCAACAGATCCATGGGATGCAAGAACATTAGAATGGCATACAGCTTCTCCAGTTCAGCCATATAACTTCGCTATCACTCCAGAAGTAAAAGCATTAGATGCATTCTGGTATATGAAGAAAAATAAAGAAGGCTTAGTTTTAAAAGAAGAAGAGTTAGAAGAAATACACATGCCGAGCAACTCTTGGTTGCCATTCTATATGTGTGCAATATTTGGTGTAGTTGGTTTCTTACTAGTATTTGAATTGTTTATTCCAGCTGCAATCTGTAGTTTAGGTATTTTTGTTGGCTTAATAATTCGTTCTTTTGATTATGACGAAGGTTACCATATTAAACTGGATGTTATTAAGAAAACGGAACGTGCATGGAGAGGTGAGAAATAATGGCAAAAGTCGATAAGTCTTTACCACTAGAATATCAAACAGAGCAAAGCCGTTTAAATATTCTAGGCTTCTGGATCTTCCTTGGTGCGGAGGTTGTATTATTCGCTACCTTGTTTGCAGCCTATGGATCTTTAAAGGATAACTTTGCAGGCGGGCCCACTCCAGCTGAATTATTTAAATTAAAAGATGTCATGATTGAAACACTTTTACTATTAACAAGTAGTTTCACTTGTGGGATTGCTATATGGTATATGCGTCGCCAGAATTTAAAAGGATTATTAACTTGGTTAATTATCACTTTGGCATTAGGTGCAGGATTCGTTTTTGTGGAAGTAAATGAGTTTATTCATTATGTACATGAAGGTGCAACAATGCAGACAAGTGCATTCCTTTCTTCGTTCTTTGTATTGCTTGGAACGCATGGATTGCACGTATCCATAGGTATTGGCTGGGCAATATTAATTATTATTCAATTAATGAAGCATGGTTTAACACCAACAACAGCTCGTAAGACATTTATTATAAGTTTATACTGGCACTTCTTAGACGTTGTGTGGATTTTCATCTTCACATTCGTTTATCTTGCTAGAATGGGAGGGTAATTAAAGATGGCAAAAAATCATGAAAATGAAAAATTTCCAATTGGTCATATTGCAGGTTTTATTGTTTCTTTATTACTTACCTTCGCAGCTGTAGGAGCTAAGTTATATACAGATCTTCCAATGATAACTGTTATGTGGATTATCGGTGCATTGGCTGTCATTCAAGCCATTCTTCAACTGTTTATGTTTATGCATCTTACAGAAGGAGAAGGACAAGTACAAACTATTAATATCATTTATGCTTTCTTCTGTGCGATCGTAGTAGCAGGAGGAACTATTTGGGTAATGACATCAGGACATGTGCATTACTAAAGCGTTATGTGAAAGAGGTCTCCATTGGAGGTCTCTTTTTTTGCATTCGAGCGGAACGGAACGACAGCATGCTTAATTAAGTATTTTTATGGTGATGCTAAACCGTGACAAAGTAACTAGGTAATCAGCATCATTCTTTTTTAAATTTTGTGATAAATCTATCAGGTCTTTGAAAAAGCATTGACGAGCTGGAAAAAGATGATAAAATAAAGAAATAATCTAAATGATAATGAAAATCATTTGCGACTAAGTAGGGGAGTGAGGAAAGAGAGTAGTATTACTCAATAGCATGATGAAAATAAAGTATTTATTTATATTGTTAATAGTATTATCTATCATCTCCCTATTTGTTGGAGTCATTGATATTCACCCGAAAAATATTTTTCATTTAACAGCAGAGCAAAAAGAAATTCTTTTGATTAGCAGATTTCCACGCTTAATCAGCATTATCATTGCCGGCGTTAGCTTAAGCATTTGTGGCCTCATTATGCAGCAAATATCGAGAAATAAATTTGTTTCTCCTACGACAGCTGGTACGATGGACTGGGCAAGGTTGGGAATATTGGTCGCTCTAATGCTTTTTACAGGAGAGAGCCCGATTATAAAAATGATAATAGCATTCGTATTTGCACTTTGTGGAACATTTTTGTTTATGCGAATACTGAATATGATTAAATTCAAAGATGCCATCTTTATTCCATTAATTGGTCTAATGCTTGGAAATATTGTAAGTTCCATTACCACTTTTTTTGCGATGAAATATGATTTAATACAAAATATGTCTTCATGGTTGCAAGGAGATTTTTCCTTGATCATGGCAGGGAGATACGAGCTTCTTTACATAAGTATTCCGGTAGTAATTATTGCCTATCTATATGCTAATAAATTTACGATTGCTGGAATGGGTGAAGACTTTTCCATTAATCTTGGACTAAATCACAAAAGAGTGGTGAATATAGGATTAATTATCGTTGCACTAGTATCTTCTGTTGTATTACTGACAGTAGGAATGATTCCTTTTCTCGGCCTAATTATTCCAAATATTGTTTCTTTATACCGAGGAGATAATTTAAAAAACAGCTTAACGCATACAGCATTACTTGGCGCAGTATTTGTATTATTCTGTGATATTCTGGGTAGAGTGATTATTTATCCATATGAAATTTCAATTGGTGTGATGGTTGGAGTCATCGGAAGTGGTATCTTCCTGTATTTACTTTTAAGGAGAAAGACTTATGAAGCAGCCTAAGATAAAACTTATTGTACTGGCCATTATAGCGATTCTACTAATTACTATATTCATGTTAATCAAAGTCAGTAGCAATAATTGGGAATACGTCATTCCACGCAGAGCCATAAAAATTGTAGCCATTCTTTTAACTGGTGGCTGCATTGCCTTTACTTCGATGGTATTTCAAACCATTACAAATAACCGAATATTAACGCCGAGTATTTTAGGGTTAGATTCCCTTTATCTATTTATTCAAACCGCTGTTGTTTTCCTTTTTGGCTCAAGCACGATGACGATGATGAATAGTAACATAAACTTCTTAGTGTCTGTTGCATTAATGGTTCTTTTTTCAAGTATCCTTTATAAGCTTTTCTTTAATAGAGAAGACCAAAACATTTTATTATTACTGTTAATTGGAATTGTAATGGGGAGCTTTTTCTCTAGTGTTTCATCCTTTATGCAAGTATTAATTGATCCAAATGAGTTTCTGATTATTCAAGATAAAATGTTCGCAAGTTTTAATAATATAAATACCAATATTTTAACGATCAGTCTTATTATTGTAGCAGTAGTGTCTATCTATGTTACAAGATATAGTCGCTTCTTTGACGTCATGTCTTTAGGAAGAGATCAGGCTATTAACTTAGGGATTGACTATGAGAAGGTAGTGCGCAATATGTTAATTGTAGTATCTATCCTTGTATCTGTTGCGACGGCATTAGTTGGTCCAATTACCTTTCTCGGGTTACTGGTTGTCAACTTAGCTCGTGAGTTTTTGAAAACATATAAGCACAGTACCTTGATTACTGGATCTATTCTATTGAGTATTATTTCTTTAGTTGGTGGGTTACTGATTGTAGAACGAGTATTTACATTTTCAACAACTATCAGTGTGATCATTAACTTTGTAGGTGGAGTGTATTTTATCTATTTATTACTAAAGGAGAGAAGAGCATGGTAGAGGTAAAGAACATTACGAAACAATATGGTGGGAAAAAAGTGCTTGATAATGTTTCTCTTTCTGTAGAAAAAGGAAAAATCACTTCTTTTATTGGACCGAATGGCGCTGGGAAAAGTACATTGCTTTCTATTATTAGTCGCTTAATTAAAGCAGACAGTGGAGATGTCATTATAGATGGCCAGCATATTGATAAAGCAAAAAGCAATGACCTTGCAAAGAAAATTTCTATATTAAAACAAGCAAACAATATCAATCTTCGCTTAACAATAAGAGAGCTTGTTAGCTTTGGGAGATTTCCTTATTCACAAGGAAAACTGACAGACTTAGATGAAAAAATGGTAGATGAAGCCATTAAGTATATGGAATTAGAGGATATGCAGCATAAATACTTAGATCAGCTAAGCGGTGGACAAAAGCAAAGAGCTTATATCGCAATGGTAGTTGCCCAAGATACAGAATATATCCTTTTGGATGAACCGCTAAATAATTTAGATATGAAGCACTCTGTGCAAATTATGAAAGTGCTAAGAAGATTAGTAGAAGAGCTGGGAAAAACGGTAGTAATTGTTATCCATGATATTAATTTTGCATCTGTTTATTCAGATAATATCGTAGCATTAAAGAATGGCAAAATCGTCAATGATGGACCAGCTAAAAAGATAATCAATCGAAAAGTATTAAAAAGCATTTATGAAATGGATATGCAAATTGAGGAAATTAATAATCAACGAATATGCGTTTATTTTGCATAGAAAAAGATTCTGACTATTGATAAATGATTGGTTCATTGTAGAAAAGAAGCTAATGGTGGAAGAAAAATAGAAAGGGGGCAGTGTAATTATGGCTGACTTAACTAAGTCCCTTCGCCAGAAGAAACCATAATAACACTACCATTAGAATTAGCAAAATCCCTAATCATTCTAGGAAAATGAGGAAGGAAAGATGCTAATAATACCTTATCATAGGGTATTCTGTCTTTAAATGCAATGTATTCAATTTAATTTATATATTAAATTTATAGAGGTGTTTATCGAATGAAGAAAAAGCTTTCCCTATTATTATTAACATTCGTTCTTGCAGTATTAGCTGCATGTGGTAATACAGAAAAATCAAATGCAGAAGCAGATTCAAGTAAGAATAGCGAAGAGCCGGCAGAAATTAAAGTAACCCATGAATTAGGGGAAGACACAGTTCCGGTCAATCCTAAGAAAGTTGTAGCTTTTGATTTTGGAGTTTTAGATACATTAGAAAAATTAGGAATAGAAGTAGCGGGTGTCCCACAAGCAAACATTCCCCCATATCTTTCTAAATATGAAGATTCAAAGTATGCAAATGTAGGAAGTTTAAAGGAACCAGATTTTGAAGCAATTAGTGAATTGGCACCAGATGTTATTTTTATCTCTGGAAGACAGTCAGCTGCTTATGAAGAATTGAAAAAAATTGCTCCAACTGTATATGTCGGTGTTGATACAACAGACTATATGAATTCATTTAAGCATAATATGAATCTTATTGGCGATATTTTTGATAAGAAACAAGAAGTGGCAGATGAACTTGCAAAAATTGAGGAGGATATTGCTGCTATTAATGAAAAAGCAAAAACGATAGATGGTAAATCATTAATCGTATTAGTAAATGACGGAAGCTTAAGTGCTTATGGGAAAAACTCTCGGTTCGGGATTATTCATGATGTATTAGGCTTAGCTCCAGCAGATGAAAATATTGAGGCATCTACACATGGTCAAAAGGTTACATTTGAATATGTCGCAGAAAAAAATCCGGCATACTTATTTGTCATTGATAGAGGAGCAGTTGTCGGTGGAGAATCTTCAGGTGAGAAGACGCTTGATAATAAGTTAGTAAATGGCATTGATGCAGCTAAAAATGATCATATTATCTATCTAGATCCAAATTACTGGTACCTATCAGGCGGAGGACTGCTATCAACAAGTGAAATGGTAAAAGAAATATCAGAAGCGATTTCAGAATAAAGAAGGAGAATCCAGTAAGTATGCTACTTGCTGGATTCTTTTTTGTGTAAGGATAAAACAATTTTGCAAGGATATAGAACCATTTTCAAAAGATAAAAATGCTAGCTGATAGTTGCTTTTTTAGCGACTTCCATCCAAAATAAAAGAAAGATGGGAAGATTTCATCGAATAGGAGGATCTACATTTTATGACGATTAGATTTGGAATCATCGGCACGAATTGGATTACAGAATCTTTTATTGAGGCGGCTAGTGAAATAGCAGACTTTCAATTAACAGCGGTATATTCTAGAACGGAAGATAAAGCGAAAAAGTTTGCTGATAAGTATCAGGCAGATTATACATACACAGATTTAGAAGAAATGGCAAAAAGCGATACAATCGATGCTGTATATATTGCTAGTCCTAATGCCTATCATGCAGAACAGGCTATCGTTTTCTTGAAAAATAAAAAGCATGTTTTAACAGAGAAAGCGATGGCTTCTAATGCACGTGAAGTGAGACAGATGATGGAGGCTGCCAAGGAAAATAATGTCTTATTAATGGAAGCATTAAAAACAACTTTCCTTCCTAACTTTCAAGTTATTCAAGAGAATTTACATAAAGTCGGAAAAATCCGTCGTGCTTTTGTAAGCTATTGTCAGTATTCTTCACGATATGATGCTTATAAAGAAGGAACGGTATTAAATGCATTTAAACCAGAATTATCAAATGGATCACTAATGGACATTGGTGTTTATTGTCTTTATCCAATGGTAGCTCTGTTTGGAAGGCCAGAGGAAATTAAAGCAAATAGTTTCTTATTAGATTCAGGGGTAGATGGAGAAGGAAGCATCATTTTAAGCTATTCTGATATGGATGTACTATTGATGTATTCAAAAATCACCAATTCCTATATTCCATCCGAAATTCAAGGGGAAGAAGGAAACATATTAATTCAACAATTCAGTACACCTACAAAGGTAGAATATATCCCGCGTAAAGGGGAAAAAGAGGATTTGACGGTTTCACAAAAGCCAGCTTCGATGTATTATGAGGCGAAGGAATTTATTGAATTGATTAAAGCGGGGAAAATAGAATCTTCTGTGAACACTTATGATGTTTCTTTAACGGTTATGGAAATTATGGACGAGGTAAGAAAGCAAACAGGAGTTGTTTTTCCAGCAGATAAACAGTAAATAAGCAAATAAATCTAGTCATTCATAAGGAGAGAAGATTCATGACATTATATGGTGCGATTGAAGCAGGCGGAACAAAATTTGTCTGTGCAGTAGGAGATGCAAAAGGGGAAATTAAAGAACGAATTTCCATTCCAACGACGACCCCTGAAGAAACAATGCCAGAGGTAATTGCCTTTTTTAAAAGGTTTCCTATTGAAGCAATTGGAATCGGGTCTTTTGGTCCAATTGATGTTGATAAAAATAGTCCTACTTATGGAAATATCACAACTACGCCTAAACTAGCTTGGAAGGACTATTCATTATTAAAAGCAATAGAAGATGAATTTTCTGTTCCAACTGGTTTTAATACAGATGTAAATGTTGCTGCACTAGGAGAGGCAAAGTTAGGTGCCGCTAAAGGAGTAGATAATTGTTTATATATTACCATTGGTACAGGCATTGGTGCTGGTGCGTATGTTAATGGCGAATTATTGCAAGGTTTGACACATCCAGAAATGGGACATATTTTAGTCAGAAGACATCCAGAAGATATGTACAAAGGCAGATGCCCCTACCATGCAGATTGTTTAGAAGGGTTAGCTGCTGGACCAGCAATTGAAGAAAGATGGGGCGAGAAAGCTATTCATTTAAGTGACAAGGAAAGTGTATGGGAAATGGAGGGCTATTATATTGCACAGGCACTCATGCAATATATCCTTATTCTATCCCCTAAAAAAATCATCCTTGGCGGAGGTGTTATGAATCAGGAGCATGTGTTAACACATGTATATCGCCATTTGAGCGAACTTTTAAATGGGTATGTTTCCTATCCAGAAGTCCAAGACAAGATGAATGAATATATTGTTAGACCAGGATTAGGAGATAATGCCGGCATCACAGGTGGGCTACTTCTCGCAGAAAAAGTATTGGAAGAAAGTAAGGCAGAAGTTAACTAAATAAGTTAATTTAGTAGACCATTTAAAGGAGGAATCTTTTAGATGGTCTTTTTTGTGTCTATGTGCAAATGTCTCTTTTAAAATATGAACGAACTATTTCCTAACCTTTAACAATCCATTAAATAGGAAGGTAAGCTATTGCTTCTATTAGTAAAAGCGGCTTTAATTAGTAAAAAGCAGATAAAATAGGAGAGTACTTATGGATATTTTAGTAATAGAAGATAATAAAAGTGTTTGTTCCATGCTGGAAATGTTTTTTATGAAGGAGGGCTTTCAGGTAGCCTTTCTTTCTAACGGCTTGGAAGGATATAAACATTTGAAGCAAAATAAATATGATATGATTATTTTAGACTGGATGCTTCCAGATTTAGATGGTATAACAGTTTGTCGCAAAATAAGAGAAACAGATAAAGAGACACCTATTATTATGTTAACAGCAAAGGATGGGGAATCAGATCAAGTACTTGGGCTAGAAATGGGAGCGGATGATTATGTTACAAAGCCCTTTAGTCCACTAGCCTTAATTGCAAGAATAAAGGCAATTTGGAGAAGAAAGTCTAATGAAGAAGATGGAAGCGGAAATGCAATTATTAAAGTAAATAAAGAAACGAGAGAAGTATTGATTGATGATCGACCAGTATTGGGATTAACACCTAAAGAATTTGATTTACTTTCATTCTTTGTTCAGCACCCTAAACAAGTGTTTTCCCGAGAACAGATATTACAGCAAGTATGGGGATTTCAGTTTTATGGAGATGATCGTACGGTTGATGTCCATATTAAAAGACTCAGAAGAAAAATAGGAAGAGATAGTCAGCCCTTTTTACATACAGTATGGGGTGTAGGATATAAATTCGATGAAACGGTGGTAGTACATGAGAATTAAATACATCTATCAGCAGCTAATAAGTCATTTAAGTGTCATTCTGGTGGCACTATTAGTATTAAGCTTGGTTTTTTCCCATTATATAGAGAAATTAGTATTTTCGATGAAAGCAGATGAATTACAGGGCTATGGATATAATATTGTTCAAGATGTTCAAGGAGCGGATCTATGGTCTGCTTCCACGTATTCAACTTTATTACGTTATTCCGAAGAGCTGAAGGGGACAGGAATAACGATAGGCATATTTAATACACAACGAAACCGGATTTGGTCTTTCGGAAAAGATTTGGATATCAATATTACTACGGCAGAGTGGGATGAAATAAAAGACGGAAGTAGCACGGTTATTAAGCCTAGTACAAGAAGAGGAGATCAAGAGGTAGCACTTGTTGCGATTCCATACTCTGTTAATGATGTTGTTGTGGGTGGAATTATTTTAACATCTCCTCTTGTAGAATCGAAAGAAATGATTCAAGAAATTAATCGCTATTTGATTTATATTCTCTTCTTAGTATTTGCAATTGCTTTATTAATGAGTTTCATTTTTTCAAGGGTGCATGTTAAGCGGATAAAAAAGCTCCAGGAAGCTACAAGTCATGTTGCAGAAGGGGATTATAGTGTAAAAGTATCATCCTCTACTTTTGATGAGATAGGGGAACTAGGTCAAGATTTTAATCAGATGGTAGATAGACTAAGAGAATCAAAAGAAGCAATAGATGCGTTAGAAAATCGGCGCCGACAATTTATGTCTGATGTTTCACACGAATTAAAGACTCCTTTAACAACGATAAGCGGCGTAATTGAGGGCTTAAATAATAATATGATACCAGAAAATGAGCGGGATAAAGGACTCAAACTAATTAGCCAAGAAGCAAAAAGACTTATCCGGCTAGTAAATGAAAATCTTGATTATGATAAAATTCGCTCCAATCAGATTGTTTTAATGAAGGAATTCATTTCCCTTGAAGAAGTTTTGGAGATTATTTATGAGCAGCTATCCTTTCTAGCAGAGGAAAAGGATGTAAAAATCTATGTAGAAGTCGATCACGATGCGGTAATTTATGCAGATTATGATCGTTTAATCCAAATCTTAATGAACATTACGAAGAATAGCATTCAGTTTACTGAAAATGGAAGCATTTGGCTGAGTGGCCGAATGGAATCCGACAGAACAATCATTGAGGTTAAGGATACTGGCATTGGAATAGATGCGCATGAAATAGAAAATATTTGGAAGAGATTTTATAAAGCAGATCTCTCAAGGACGAATAATCCATATGGAGAATTTGGACTTGGTTTATCGATTGTTAAACAATTAGTGCAGTTCCATGAAGGGGATATTCAAGTAACGAGTGAAAAAGGAAAAGGAACAACCTTTACCATTTTCTTTCCACTTCCACAGGAAAAGTAACGGTGCTAAATTCATTTGTATAGCATAGGCTGAATGGGGCTCATTGTTGCGAGTCACTTAAGTTCTAATATCCACTTAGCAGAAAAGCTAGAGATAAGTACTAAAAGGATATTTAGAGGAATGGAATTGTTCCGAAATTCTTCTATGTCTTTTCAAATTTTGTTCATAATTTATTCATATATATTGGTTACTATGTATGTATAAAGACGTTAATTGAAATGAAAAGAAAATAAATTAATGGAAATAATTGTTCGAAATTAGAAATAGGAGGAGAACAAAAGATGAGTGATTATGAAAAAAGAAATGAATGGGAGAAAGAACTGCCAGAAGATAATCAACTGAACTTAAATACAGATGATTCTTCTGAAAAGAAGCAAGAACAAGCAAATGAGGAGGAGCCAAAACTTAAAGAGGAAACAGATATGCGACAAGAATCAGAACAGCCTATTTTATATTCTAATATAGATGAACATATCCGTCTTGATAAAGAAGAGATGGAGGAAGTGAAAGCTACGGAACAAGCAATCGCAAGTTCAACTGAAGAAGGTAGAACAGAAAGAGCCCAATTCAATAGTAAAAAAGGTAATTCAAAAGCAAAAGGTTTCTTCTCTTTGTTGGCAGCAGGTATAGTAGGTTCCGCCTTAACTTTTTTTACAATTCCATATACTGATTTGTACAATGATTCTTATGATAAGCTGGAAAAGCAAGTGTCTGAGCTTTCTACTAAAGTGGAAAGCAAGCAAACAGGAGCCATTACAGCCAATACAACAGCCAATACAACAACTAGTGATGGGACAGTAGCTATTGCTGATATGGTAGAAGCTTCTTCTAAAGCAATTGTTGGAATCGAAAACCTTCAACAGCAACAGTCAAATCCATTTTCAGAAGAATCCAGTGATGTGGAGTCTGGGTCAGGTTCTGGCATAATTTTTAAAAAGGATGATCAATATGCATATATTGTAACAAATAACCATGTTATTGAAGGGGCAAATTCATTAGAAATCTCTCTATATAGTGGAGAGAAAACGGATGCTAAATTAATTGGCGCAGATGCTTTAACCGATTTAGCTGTCGTAAGAATTGATGCCAAATATGCAACAGATGTCATTAATTTTGGAGATTCTTCCACACTAAGACCTGGAGATCAAGTATGGGCAATTGGTAATCCCCTTGGCTTAGAGCTATCTAGAACGGTAACACAAGGAATTGTTAGTGCGGTAGAACGAAGTATAACGGTTAATACATCTGCAGGCGATTGGGAATTCAATGTAATCCAAACAGATGCAGCGATAAATCCTGGTAATAGCGGAGGAGCTCTTATTAATTCTTCAGGAGAGGTAATAGGGATTAACAGTTTAAAAATTGCTGATTCTGGTGTAGAAGGATTAGGATTCGCAATCCCAAGTAATGATCTTATACCAATTGTAAATGAGATTATTGAAAAAGGAAAAGTAGAGCGACCATATCTTGGGGTAGGATTAGCGAGCTTAGAGGAAGTTCCTAGAATGTATTTACAAGACCTACCAAACGAGGTTTCAGAAGGAGTAATGATTACAAATATTGATTCGAATTCTGCTGCTGCAGAGGCAGGCTTAGAAGTACAAGATGTGATTGTCTCTATTGATGGGAAAAAAATTACGAATTCAACCGATTTGCGAAAATACCTTTATACAGAAGTGAAAGTAGGAGACAAGGTTGAGTTAGAATTCTATAGAGATGGTAAATCGCAAAAAGTGGAATTAACTTTAACAAGTAATAATACAACAAGTTAATCGACACGTTTCATGTGAAACATAAGAAAATTGTCGAAAAAATTCCATCTTATTTTAAAGGTAGGATGGAATTTTTTTAAATCTGTTAATAATTTCGTCATAATTATATGATAATATAATGTAAGAGTTATAATGGGGATATGCTCGTTATATCCAAAATTTTGTGCAGAGAGGATTTTAGCTTAATATGAAAAATAAAAAGGTTCTTATTCCTATTTTAGCGGTAGTACTAGTAGCGTTAATAATAGGAGCGGTTTATTTAACACAACGAAGTGAAACGGTTGCAACAGTAGATAACGAAAAAATTACGCAAGAACAATTAAATGAAGAGCTAAATAAGCAATATGGCGCAAGTGTATTAAGTATGATGATTTCTAATAAAGTTGTAGATCTGGAAGCTGATAAGGAAAAAGTGACAGTAACTGATAAAGAAATCCAAGCAGAATTGGACGAGATGGTTGAACAATACGGTGGACAAGATACCTTTAATACATTACTAGCTCAAAATGGATTAACAGAAGATGTGTTTAAAGAGCAAATTGAGCAAAATTTAAAAGTGACAAAAATTCTTGAGCCTTCTATCGAAATCACAGATGATGAGATTAAAACATACTTTGAAGACAATAAGGAAAGTTTAGACACACCAGAGCAAGTAGAAGCAAGCCATATTTTAGTAGAAGATGAAGAAACTGCTAAAGAAGTGAAGAAGAAGCTAGATGAAGGTGGAGACTTTGCTGAATTAGCGAAAGAATATTCAACCGATACACAAACAAAAGAGAGTGGTGGAGAATTAGGCTATTTCTCTTCTGGACAAATGGTTGAAGAATTTGATAAAGCTGCTTTCGCTATGGATGTAGATGAAATTAGTGATCCAGTGAAAACAGATTATGGATATCACATTATTAAAGTAACTGGCAAACAAGAAGCAAAAGAAGCAACATTAGAAGAGTCAAAAGATCAAATTAAAGAAACATTATTAGATCAAAAAGTACAAGAGCAAGCTAGCACTTGGCTATCTGAGGCAACTGCAAAATATAAGATTGAAAATAAATTAGAAGCTGATGCTGAGTAAATAAAGAGGTTGTGACATAAGTGTCCTAGCCAAAAATTAGAGCCAAACAATTACACGAAAATTTTCGTATAGTTGTTTGGCTTTTTTATGAGCTTTTTTTAATAAAGTGGACTAATATCAACATTCGCAGGCAGCTCAAATGGGTTCTTACCATTGATATGATCAAAAAATAATATCCCATTTAAATGATCTATTTCATGCTGAAAAACGATTGCTTCATAATCCTTCAATTTAATTTTTACTTCTTCCCCATTAATAGTATAAGCTCGAACGGTTATTCTTTGGTAGCGCGGAACATAGCCTACGATTGGTCGATCAATGGAAAGGCAGCCTTCGCTTTCCGGTATAAAGGTCATGGCAGTAGAATGACTAATTATTTTTGGATTAATGAGCATAAATTCCAACGGTTCGCCATGTTCTTGTTTTATATATGCGGCAAACATTCGTTTATTTAATCCAATTTGATTAGCTGAGAGGCCAACGCCAGCCCGTAATTGATATTTTTCTGATAGGGCAGGATCCTGACTATTTTTCAAGTATTGCAACATGCATTCAAGCTCTTCTCGATCCTCTTTCGTAGGAGGAATCGTAACTTCTTTTGTTTTTTCCCGAAGGATGGGGTCGCCTTCTCTTACGATATCCTCCATTTTTATGATGTAATCTTTTGTAAATTTACTCATGTAATAACTCATCTCCACAAATATTGTATATAAGTAAAATAGCAGAAGGTAGTTAGTATGTCTATTCGTAAAGCATATAAGTAGGTAAATTTGAGTTTTTTGATGGAAAGGTTCTAGCAACAAAATGGGGATAAATTTAATAGAAATCTTACATATAAAACAAAGAACAGGAAAGGATATAAAAGATATAAAATAATTATCTAAAATGGAAAGGAAGAATAAAATGAAAAAAATGATGCTAATAATGCTAGCTTTTGTAGTAGCATTAACAGGCTTTGGTTCATTGACTAGTGCAGCTCCATCCCCGGCAACACCAGACAAAAAGGAAATATCTCAAGAAGATACACAGTTTTTAAAAGAAATGGCAAAAAGTCTTGGCATTAAAACAGAAGGAAAAGATCCTATTGCAATAAAAAAAGAAATTCATGAGGTATTAATAAAGAAAGAGGCAGAAAAATTAGGAATCAAAACAGAAGGAAAAGATATACAAAAGATAGCGATGGAAGTACATACTGCTCACTTAAAGGAAGAAGCAAAATCGCTTGGAATTAACACAGATGGAAAAGATGGAAAAACATTGATGAAAGAAGTATTTGAGGCGAAAATTTCGAAAAAGGCTAAAGAGTTAGGAATCGATACAAAAGGTAAGAATATGCAGCAATTGGGTAAAGAGGTTCACGAAAAAATGATTATGGTGGAAGCAGAAAAGCTGAAGATCAAAACAGAAGGAAAAGATTTAAAGCAAATTGCTGATGAGATAAGAAATTCACAAATTATGAGTAAAGCGAAAGAGCTAGGGCTAGATACGAAAAATAAGGAGCCAAAAGAATTATTAAAGGAAATGATGATTAAGCATCCTGAGGAAGTGAAAAAGTTAAAGCTATTTCCATCATATGGGCAACATTTCATGTTTAAAAAGCACCATAAAATGAAACGAGAAGACTAAAAATCAAACGGAAAAATCACTTGAAATGTCAGGTGGTTTTTCTTTTTTATTTATACGTTCTATATATTGAACATATAAACAGGTTACAATTTTTCAAAATTTGGGAAAAGAATAGAAAAAACCAATAATATACAATGTTTGGGCAAAAGGATATTTTCTCCAAAAAAATAGGAAAGGTGACTAAGTGTTCAATATATTGAAATGAATCCTTTGGCCTATTAACAAACAGAGTTTTGAAACGTTTTATCTATTTTTCAAAAAAAAATAGATAAATACATGTTATTTTCCTGAAGGATTAGTATGCTTAAATTAGCAGACTTAATCAGTAATAATTTATTAATTGAAAATTTACACAAAAATTTTCATAGAAATAGGAAGTAATTATTTAAGGGAAAGAAATCTGTTAAGTACCTGCAGTAAAATGGGAGTAATAGGAGGAATAAAGATTGAAACAATATTCCAAACTACGAATTACGGAAAAAGATGAAAATATTTATAAAGCACTGTGTGATTTGTATAAGGAAAAAGGGGAAAAAGTAGGGATTGGACCTACTGAGATTGGAATAAGAGTTGGAAGAGATTCTTATGATGCTTCTGCGTATTGCAATGCATCTTTAAAAAAGCTAATTCATTTCAAAAAAATAGAAAAAGTAGATAGTGGAAAATACATACCAATCGATTAAAACAGCTGTAGAAAAAACGAGTAAGAGGGAATTTTTCTTAAAAGGGTACCATGGGATAATTGGTGGCGTTATTATTCAAAATTTATGGATAATCTCATCGACAAAGGTCTTAGAGTGGTAACCTAATTAAGGGGAATTCTTTTTTGTTTTTTGGGAAATTAATCTAACTAGAAAGTTGCTAAGTATGTTTTTTTTTTGTAAATAGAAAATATAAAATACAACAAAAAATGATTGCATGTTATACAAAGTATTGTATAATAATTGGGTAAAAGTAAACTTTAAGTTTATAAATACCAAACTTCTGTGTCTTTGTGTTTACTATTTCTAAACAAAAA